>Ga0080064_1003680_pt1 | contig 21473 bp, 20 predicted proteins | sample Subgrocontami54m_FD_69260 | JGI IMG/M metagenome (GOLD analysis project Ga0080064, IMG submission 69260) | Subsurface groundwater microbial communities from S. Glens Falls, New York, USA - GMW46 contaminated, 5.4 m (SPADES assembly) (version 2) ...
GGGCGCGTCCCGGCGGCCACCGCCGAGCCGGCGCGGCCCGCGAAAAAAAACGCCGACCCCCCCGGCCCCAATTCGCGCACCAGCGACAGCGCGACCAGCACCCCGAGCGCGGATTCCGAGCCATAAGTCTTGAGCGTCTGGTAGCCCTGAAAGCCGAGCACCATGCCGACGAACAATCCCGAGACCAGGATGATGATCATCGACAGCACGCCGGTAAAATACAGTTCGCGCACGATCAGACGCGCGCGGCGAAAGCTGGTTCCCGAATGCGCGAGCGTGAGCGCGAAAAAGCGCGCGGCATAGCCCAGCCGCAGCACGCTTTCGATCGCGTGGCGGCCAACGTTACGGAAGTCGATAATGGCACGGCGGTCAAACAAGCTCCAACTCCTCGCTGAAGTCCCGGCTCGGATACTGGAACGCGACCGGGCCGTCGGCCTCGCCCCACACGAATTGATGCACCCGCGGGTCCGTTGATGCGCGCAGCTGCTCGGGCGTGCCGTGCGCCACCATCACGCCCTCCGACAGGTAATAGACGTAATCGACGATGTCGAGCGCCTCCTGCACGTCGTGCGTGACCACGATCGAGGTCGAACCGAGCGCGTCATTCAGTTTCCTCACCAGGTTGCGGATCACGCCCAGCGAAATCGGGTCGAGCCCGGTAAACGGCTCGTCGTACATGATCAGCATTGGATCGAGCGCGGTCGCGCGCGCCAGCGCCACGCGCCGCGCCATGCCGCCCGAGAGCTCCGAGGGCATCAGCCGGTGCGCGCCGCGCAGACCCACCGCCTGCAGCTTCATGAACACCAGGTCGCGGATCATCGCCTCCGGCAGGTCCGTATGCTCGCGCATCTGGAACGCCACGTTATCGAACACCGACAGATCCGTGAACAACGCGCCGAACTGAAACAGCATGCCCATCCTGCGGCGCATCCGGTAGAGCCCCTCGCGGTCGAGCTCGTGTGTCAACGTTCCGTCCACCCGGATGGAGCCCTGCGTCGGTTTGAACCAGCCCGCGATCAGCCGCAGCAGCGTGGTCTTGCCCGAACCGCTGATGCCCATGATCGCCACCACTTTGCCGCGCGGGATCACCATGTCGATTCCGGTCAGCACGGGGTGTCGCTTGTCATAAGCGTAGCTCACGCCGCTGATTTCCACCAAGTTGTCGGCTGCCACAGCGGATAACACCGTCCAAAAAAGGGGGAATTTTAACCAGTTGGCGCGATTATCACAATTAACGTTCGATTGGCGTTTCGGTTACGCGCTGGCATCATAGGGCGCCCGCCGCCATGCACTTCGACCTATTTTACGAACTCGCGCTCCCGCCCAGCCGCGAACTCACCGAGAGCCGGGCCTACGCCGACGCGCTCGCCGAAATCGAGCTCGGCGAGGCGCTGGGATTTCACGCCGCGTGGCTGGTCGAGCACCATTTCATGCGCGGTTATTCGCATTCTTCGAAGCCCGAGCTGGTGCTCGCCGCGGCGTCGCAGCGCACGCGCCGCATCCGCCTCGGCCACGCGGTGATTCCGCTGCCGCTGCACCACCCGGTGCACCTCGCCGAGCGCATCGCCACCCTCGATATCCTGAGCGGCGGCAGGCTCGAGGTCGGCATCGGGCGCGGTTTTGCGCCGGCGGACTACGCGGCGTTCGGCGTGGCGATGGAACAAAGCCGCGGGCGCGTCGACGAAGCGCTCGATATCATCGTCGCCAGCTTTGCGCGCGAACCGGTCACCTACCACGGCGTGCATTTCCATTGCGACGCACTCGATATCGTGCCGCACGTGGTGCAGGCGCCGCATCCGCCGCTGTGGACCGCGGCGGTCAGCCCGGACACCTACCGCTGGGCGGCGCGGCGCAAGCTCGGCGTGCTGGCGGGACCTTTCAAGCCGTGGTTCATGGTCAAACACGACATCGATAACTACCGGCGCGCGTGGCATGACGCCGCGCCGCCGCGCATCGGCATGACCATCGGCTTGTTGTGCCTCGAGGACGGCGCGCGCGCGCGCCGGCTCGCCGCGGCCGCGTTCCAGTGGTTCTACCAGGAATTGTTTCGCGCGACGCTGCCGGTGCTCGAAAAACTCTACCCGAGTTACGAGCAGATCCACGAACTCGGGCGCTTTCGCCAGCTGATGAAACTCGGGATCACGTTCGGCCTGCTCGATACTTTCGGCATGGTGGTTGCCGGCGACCCTGGCGAATGCACCGCCCGGCTGCGCCAGTACGAGGCGGCGGGCGTCACCCACCTGCTGTGCGCGGTCGGCGCCGGCGCGCTCGATACCGCAGTCACGCGCGAATCGATGCACTGCATCGCGCGGCACGTGATGCCGGCGTTTGTGCGGTGAGGGTTTTCGTCACCGGCTCGTCTTCGCATCTGGCGCACGCACTGTTGCCGCAACTGTGCGCCCTGAGCGAAGTTGAGCACGTGACCGGCATCGATCTCGCGCCGCCGCATTTCAGCCATCCCAAATTCTCGGCGCAGCGCGCCGACGTCCGCGATCCGCGGCTAGGCGGGTGGCTGCCGCGCCACGACGCGCTGGTGCATCTCGCGTGGGTGGTGCTGCGCGGCCGCATGCGCGCGCAGACCCTGTTCGAGAACAACGTCACCGGCAGCCTGCGCGTATTCCACATGGCGCGCGCGGCCGGGGTCAAGCGCCTGATTCACCTCTCGAGCGCGGCGGTCTACGGCAGCGGCAGCGCGCTTGCGGAGGACGCGCCATTGCGACCGTTGGCGGGCTTTCTCTATGCCGAGCATAAAGCGCTAGTGGAAAATGCTTTGGCCGGCGAATTTCCCGACTGCGTGCGGCTGCGGCCGCACGTCATACTCGGTCCGCATGCGCAGCCGTTGCTGCAATGGCTGTTGCGGCAGCCGTTTTATCCGCGCCTGCCGCAACCGCAGCCGCGCTTGCAATGCGTACACGAAGACGACGTTGCCGGCGCGATCCTGTTGTGCCTGCAGCATGACGCGCGCGGCCCGTACAACCTCGCCACCGCGGAGCACCTGAACTACCGCGAACTGATCGAGCGCCGTCACCGGATCGCGCTGCCGCTGCCGCTGGCGGCGGTGCGCGCGGGCGCGAAACTGGCGTGGCTGCTTTCGGGCTGGGGCGGCGAGCCCGCCTGGATCGAAGGCCTGAGCGCAACGCTGCTGCTCGACTGCCGGCGGGCCAGGGATGAACTCGGCTGGCGGCCGCGCTACGATCTCGCCGCGCTGCTCAAAACGTGCTGACGCGCAGACCGTACTGCCGCAGCATGCGCACGGTCGGCGCCAGGCGTTCGCGCACAAACTCGCGGCGCTGTGGATTGGCGCGTGCCGCGCGCCGCCACCACGCGCCGCGGGTGAGCCCCGCCAGTTCGTAGAATCCGGCGGGCGGAAAATAAAAGCGCAGCGCAAATTGCCGCAGCAGCAAATCGAGCGCGGCGGCAAGCGCGCGGCGGCGCAACGCTCCGGCGTGCGCCAGCCGGATTTCGAGTTGTTCGCGCGCGTATGCGATATGACGCGCCTCGTCGACGATATGCAGCGTGCACACCTCGCGGATCACGGGGTTGACATCTCCACCGCCGTGCTGCCGCACGTAGCGATTGAACTTGTCGGGGATATCCTCGCCGATCGCGGCCGCCAGCCAGAACAGCGGCCCCGTCGCCGGCAGCCCCCGGGCGCACGCATCGGCCAGCCGCGGCCCCCGCCAGACGTGCTCCGGCAGCGGCAGAGCGCTCAACTCGATCAGCTTGAGGAACATCAGGCTGTGACCGGCTTCCTCGCGGATTTCGTGCAGCAGCCAGGCACGTTCCGCCGCGCCGAGGTCGCCCGCCAGCGCGCGGCCGAGGCGCACGATGAAGACGCTCTCCAGCCACAGCCCGCACAGCAGCACGTTGATGAATTCATACTGCGACAGGCGGCGCTTGACCGCGTCGTTGAGTGTCGCGAACTCGGGCAGGCCGCAGATCGAGAGCGCCTGCGGCGGCAGCCAGTAGTCGCGGGTATCGAGCGCGCCCCAATCGAGGCTCGTCAGCGGATCGCGGTACGGCGTGCTGTTGTGGCTCAGCAGCGAATGTGCGGCAGATGGCATGGTGCGGGGTTGGAACGCAAGAGCAGCGATTATTTCAGATTCCAATGCGATAAGATATGTCACCGTTGCCGCAGGTTCACATCATCTTCATGTCCGAGATCGCATTGCGCTTTGCAGGTGTTACCAAGCACTACGGCCGTGCGGGCGTGCTGCACGACGTTGCGTTCGAAGTCGCGCGCGGCGAGTTCTTTGGCCTGGTCGGCGTCAACGGCGCCGGCAAGACCACGCTGCTCAAATGCATGCTCGACTTCTGCCACACCGACCGCGGCGCGATCGAGATCTTCGATACGCCACACCGCCTGACCGCGGCGCGCAGCCGGCTCGCGTTCCTGCCCGAGCGATTCAATCCGCCCTACTACCTGACCGGCGAGGATTTCATCAAGTACGTGTTGGAAATGCAGGCTACCCGCTACGACCGCGTTGCCGCCGAGCGCATGCTGCGCGCATTCGATCTCGATCTCGCGGCACTCAGCCTGCCGGTGCGCGCTTACTCCAAAGGCATGACCCAGAAGCTCGGTCTGGCGGCGTGTTTCCTGAGCGGCAAGGATCTTTACGTGCTCGATGAGCCGACCAGCGGCCTCGATCCGAAGGCGCGCGCGCTGCTCAAAGCGCACCTGCGCGAACTGAAGCAGCACTCGCGCACCGTGTTTTTCACCTCGCACGCGCTGGCCGACGTGGCCGAAGTGTGCGACCGCATGGCGGTGATACATGCCGGCCGCCTGCGCTTTGCCGGCACCCCTGACGCACTGTGCCGGCAATACGCGGCCGGCGACCTCGAGCAGGCATTCATGCACTGCATCGAGGCCGCGCCGCTGCCGGCCTGAGTTGCGGCTGCGCGCACAAAGCTACCGGGCCTGAAAACTATCTGGCAGAATGACCACTTGGACACGCCACGGGCCAAGCCGGATCTGCTGATCGTCGATGACGATCCGCTGATCACCGACACGCTGAATTTCGCGCTGGGCCGCGATTTCAGCGTGCGTGCGGCGGACTCCCGCGCGCAGGTGCTCAGCCTGCTGCGCCAGCTCGACCATCCGCCGCAACTCGCGCTGATCGACCTCGGTCTGCCGCCGACGCCGCACCGTCCCGACGAAGGCTTCAAGCTGATCAACGAGCTGATCGCCTATTCGCCGGGCATCAAGATCCTGGTGCTGTCGGGACAGGAAGACGAAACCAACGCGCGGCACGCGCGCGCGCTGGGCGCGATCGAGTTCATCGCCAAGCCGTGCGAGCCCGCGAAGATCAAGGAGCTGCTGCTCAAGGCGCTGCAATTCCACGCCGCCGAAGCGAGCGCCCAGGCCGGCGACGGCGGAATCATCGGCGCGAGCCTGCCGATCCGCAAGCTGCGCGAGCAAATCAGTCAGTACGCGAACGCGCCGTTCCCGGTGCTGATCGAAGGCGAATCCGGCAGCGGCAAAGAACTCGTCGCCGCCTCGCTGCACCGCCTCGGCGCGCGCGCGACGCGGCCGCTTTTCGCGCTGAACTGCGCCGCAATTTCGCCAACGCTGGTGGAGCCCACGCTGTTCGGCTACCGCAAAGGCGCGTTCACCGGCGCCGCGACCTCGCGCGCGGGCTATTTCGAGGATGCGCAGGACAGCACGCTGTTTCTCGATGAAATCGGCGAATTGCCGCTCGAGCTGCAGGCGAAACTGCTGCGCGTGCTCGAAAACGGCGAATACCAGCGCATTGGCGAAACCGAGAGCCGCGTGAGCAACGCGCGCGTGATCGCCGCCACCAACCGCGACTTGCGGCAGGAAATCCGCCACGGGCGCTTCCGCGCGGATCTCTACCACCGTGTCTCGGTGTTCACCATCAACGTGCCGCCGCTGCGCGAATTGGGCGACGACAAGCGGCTGTTGCTGGACCAGTTCCGTGATTTTTACGCACGCCAGGCGGCGGTCAAGCCGTTCGACCTCGACGCCGGCGCCATGGCGATGTGGCTCGAGTACGGCTTTCCCGGCAACGTGCGCGAGTTGCGCAATATCGTGATCCGCCTCACCACCAAGTACGCGGGGCGCGAGGTCAATAGCGAGCAGCTGCAGGCCGAACTCGACACCGAAAGCATGGACATCGACCTGCCCGGTCTGCCGGTGGGCCAGGATTTCAGCGCGATGCTGGAAGCGGCCAGAAAGCGCCTGCAGTTCCAGAAGAACTTCAATCTCGACCGCACCCTGCAGCAGTGGGAAAAGGGTTACGTCGAGGCGGCGCTGATGATTACGCAGGGCAATCTGTCGCAGGCCGCGAAGCTCCTGGGCATTCACCGCACCACGCTCTACAGCCGCATGCAGAACTACGGCGCGCCGGGCGAGACGCCGGGCCCGCCGCAGTGACGAACGGATTATTTAATTTGGCGGATTCTTGAGTGCGTTCATTGACGACGCAGTAAACTAGCTGATGTATTACACCCATTTCGGGCTTGCCCAGCCGCCGTTTCGCATCACGCCCGACACCGAATTTTTCTACAGCGGCGGCAACCGCGGCCCTATCCTCGATGCGCTGATCTACGCCATCGGCCAGGGCGAAGGCATCATCAAGGTCACCGGGGAAGTCGGCAGCGGCAAGACCATGCTGTGCAACATGCTGCAGTCGCGGCTGACGGCCGACGTCGAAACCGTTTATCTCGCCAATCCCAGCGTATCGCCCGACGAAATCCTGCACGCGATCGCGCTCGAGCTGCAACTCGCGCCGCCGCGCGACGCCGGCCATCTCGAAGTGATGCAGATGCTGCACAGCCATCTGCTCGAGCGCCACGCGCAGGACCGGCGGGTGGTGATGTTCGTCGAGGAATCGCAAAGCATGCCGATCGCCACGCTCGAGGAAATTCGGCTGCTGTCGAATCTCGAGACCGCGCACGCGAAGCTGCTGCAGATCGTGTTGTTCGGCCAGCCGGAACTCGAGGACAATCTGAGCCAGCCGCACATTCGTCAATTGCGCGAGCGCATCACCCACAGCTTCCGGCTGAGCCCGCTGAAACCCGACGAGATTCGGGACTACCTGAATTTCCGGCTGCACGCCGCCGGTTACCGCGGTCCGGACCTGTTCTCGCCGCGAGTCATCAAAGCCATCGCGAGAGCCTCGCAGGGACTCACGCGGCGCGTGAATCTGATCGCCGACAAGGCGCTGCTGGTGGCATTTTCCGAGAATACCCACACCGTCACGCTCAAACACATCAAAGCCGCGGTGCGCGACAGCGAATTCGGCAGTTACGAACCACTGCGGTCGCGGTTCAGGTTCAGACTCGGGCTCGCGCTGCTACTGGTGGCGGTCGGTGCCAGTCTCGGCGTTGCGCTCTTCGCGTTGTTCCAGTCCTATCAGGGCGACCGCGCGCCGGTAGCCAACACGGCTGCACCACCACCGGAGGCGACGGCGCCCACGCCCGTTGTAACGCCCACGCCCGCGGAAGCGCCCGCTCCCGCGGAAACGCCCACTCCGGCGGCGACAACTCCCGCCGTGTCGGCGGCCGCTAAGGCGCCCGCCCCGGCTGCAGCAACTGCTACCGTATCGGTGCCCGCGGAGGCACCCGCCCCTGCGGCTGCGCCGCTAAATTCGCAGCCTAAACAAAAGCCTGGCAGCAGACCGCAGGCCGCGGCGAGCGGCAGCGCCGCAGTCGACGCGCGGCTCACGGCGACACGAGACTGGTTGGCAAAGCAGGACAAAAATACCTATAGTATCCAGCTGCTCGGTGCGGAAAACCCACAACAGCTAATGCGGCACCTGAATGTCATAACCAAATATGTTGATATTAATCAGATTTTTGTGTACCGTACCCTAGCGAAACAAAAGCCGTCTCTGACGGTACTGTACGGGTCTTTCAGCGATCGCCGGGCAGCGCTGGATGCGCTTGCCAACCTGCCGGCGCCGTTGAAGGCTAACCGGCCGATACTGCGAACGGTAAATGGCATACGCGCCGAAGTCGCGCAGCACCCGAGTTCGTGAAGCGGGACGGGCGCGTGAACGGCATATGATTTGCGGTGTCAATTGACAACCGGGACAGCAACCATGATCGTAAACCCAGGGTCCGGACTTGCGGCAAACGGCAACACGCGATGCGCCACGGTTTACGCCGCCATCGCCATCGCCTGCGCGCTGACGCTGACTTTGCTTGGCTGCTCCCCCTACAAGCGCACGGTGCTGCCGCAATCCGAAGGACACATCACCACGCCTGCAGCCAAGCCGGTGCCTGAAAATGTGCCGCCGCCGGCGCGCATCAGCAGCTTCGTGCCCGCGCCCAAGCCGGCGATCAAGCCCCCGACTTACAGCGTGGTGGTGAACGAAGTGCCGGTGAAGGAACTGCTGTTGGCGCTCGCGCGCGACACCAAGCAGAACATCGACATCCACCCCGGCCTGAGCGGGCTGGTGAGTTTGAACGCGATCAACGAAACGCTGCCGGCGATACTCGAGCGCGTCGCCAAGCAGGTCAACCTGCGCTACCGCCTCGAGGGCAACACCATCCTCATCACGACCGACTCGCCGTACATGAAAACCTACATGGTCAACTACGTGAACATGACGCGCGAAACCACGTCGACCATCGGCGTGTCCGGACAGATCCAGGCCGGCGGCACCGGCGGCGCCGCGGGAGGTTCCGGCGGCGGCGCGCTCAATGCCTCGAGCACGGTGGTGAAGACGGTTTCGAACAACAACTTCTGGGAAGCGCTGCGCGACAACATCCGCGCGATCCTGGCTTCGACGCGCGCCCAGACCCAGACCTCCCAGCAGCGCTCCGAGCGCGCCGAATCGCAGCGCGCGGCGCGCGAAGAACGCCTGCAGCAAGCCGAAGCCGTTGCGCGCGCGGGCGCGGCGGCGCCGCAACTGTTCAGCAGCGTATTCGGCGGCGGGGCGCAGTCGCAGCCCGTGGCGGGCGACGTGCGCGATGAAATCATCGTCAATTCCGCCTCCGGCACCATCAGCGTGCTCGCCAACGAAAAACAGCACGCGCTGATCCAGCAGCATATCGACAACATCTCGGTGTCGTCGCAACGCCAGGTGCTGATCGAAGCGACCATCGCCGAGGTCACGCTGTCCGACGTGTACCAAGGCGGCGTTGACTGGCAGCGCCTGGGGGTGCTCAGCGCCGCCGGCACCCGCGGCGGCATCTCGTTCTTGCAGGCGTTCCGCGGCGCCGGCGACTTCGCGGCCGGCAGCCTGACGGTCGGTTACGCGAATCCGACCTCGGCGATCGGCGACATCAGCGCGGCAGTCCAGTTGCTCAACGTGTTCGGCAATACGCGCGTGCTGTCGAGCCCGAAACTGATGGCGATGAACAACCAGACCGCGCTGCTGAAAGTCGTCGACAACGTCGTTTATTTCTCGGTCGAATCGCAGCAGGGAGCCATCCTCTCAACCGGCGCGCAAGCGCCGCCGACTTTCAATACCACCGCGCTGACCGTGCCGGTCGGCATGATCATGACCCTGACCCCGCAGATCAACGAGAACGGCCAGGTCACGCTCACCGTGCGGCCGACGGTCACCCGCATCCTGCGCTTCAAGAACGATCCCAATCCGAGCCTGTGCGACGCCGCGCGCGTCAAGTGCGTGGCAAACCCGGTACCGGAAATTCAGATCCGCGAAATGGAATCGGTGCTGCAACTGGTGAGCGGCCAGACCGCGGTGCTCGGCGGGTTGATGCAGGACAATGCGGCGCGCAATCGCAACTCCGTGCCCGGCATCGGCGACATACCGCAGCTCGGTGAGGCGTTCGGTTTTCGCAACGACCTCGTCTCCAAATCGGAACTGGTGATTTTCCTGCGCTCGACCGTCATTGCCAGTCCGAAGCTCGACAGCGACGAGTTGAAGTTCTACCAGCGCTTCCTGCCGCAGCAAACCGAGGCCCCGACGACGACCGTTCCCGGCGAAAAGGCTGAGAAACCGCGATGAGCCTGCTGATGAAGGCCCTCGAAAAGGCCGCCAAGGACCGCGAGGACGCCGACGCAGCGCGCGAAACCACTGCACCCACGGGCGCTGCCACCGCACCGGTCGCCCATACCGCGAGTACCGAGTTCACGCTGGAGCCGCGCGAGCCGCGCGAGCCGCACCTGCAAAGCAAGCCTGAGGCAAAGCCGCCGGAGCCGGCTCCTATACCCGTCAGGCCGGCCGCTGCCGCGCCGCCCGCAACGGCCTCCCCCGAAGCAGCGCTGGCCGCCACCGTGATCCGCGCCGGCGGGCGCACCAGCGGCGGCGGTCTCGCCGCTGCGGTCGCTTTCACGCGCGAACAACCGTTGCTGGTGTTCGGCCCCCTGGTCGCGCTGATCCTGATCGGCTACGGCACCTACATTTACCTGAATATGACCAGTCCCCGCGTGGCCACCAAACCACCGCCGGTACAGGTGGCGGCGCCCAGCACACCGATTGCACCGTCACCGGCACCGGCTGCTGCCGGCGGCGGCACGGCCGCTGAACCGAAACCGCCAATTCCGCTCGCGGCGTTGCTGACGCAAGCGCAGGCTATCGCCGCCGCGGGCAAACCTGCGCCTAAGCCTAAGCCCGCCGCAGTGGTGACCGCCCCGGCTCCGGACCCGGTCACCGCGATAGCCGCGGCGCCAACCGCGGTGCGCGATACGATCAAGGTCACCACGGGAGGCGAGACGCCCACCGTCAATCCGCTGCTGGCCAGAGCCTATGAAGTATTCAGCGCCGGCGACCTGGTATTGGCGCCGCAGCTCTACAACAGGGTGCTGCAAAACGAGCCCAACAACATCGACGCGCTGCTCGCGCTGGCCTCGATGGCGACGCAGCAAGGCGACAGCAATCTTGCGTCCCGGCATTACCTGAAAGTGCTCGAAGTCGAGCCTCGCAATGCGCTGGCGCAGGCAGGGCTGATCGGCATGCTCGGGCGCGCCGATCCGCTCGCCGCCGAATCGCGCCTGAAACAGCTGATCGCGCGCGAGCCCTCGGCCTACCTCTACTTCACGCTGGGCAACCTGTATGCCGATCAGAACCGCTGGCCGGACGCGCAGCAGGCCTACTTCCAGGCGCACCACCTGCAGGCGGGCAATCCGGACTACGCCTACAATCTCGCGGTCGGGCTCGAGCACGTCGGTCAGCCCAAACTGGCGCTCGAATATTATCGGCGCACGCTGCAGTTGGTGACGGCCGGCGGCAGCGCCAACTTCAGCACTACCGCCGTTCAGGAGCGCATAGTCACGCTCGAAAAAACCGTGCGGTAGCGTCAGAAGATGCCGACCGGCGTATCGCGGAAGGTCCCCCGCTAAGTCCAGATGGCTGAACAACGTAAAAAGCTGCGCCTGGGTGAACTGCTCGTCCAGCAGGGATTGCTCTCGGCCGACCAGCTCGGCATCGCGCTCGCCGAGCAGAAACAGAACAACATCCCGCTCGGCCGCCTGTTGGTGCGGCTGGGCTTCCTTACCGAGGCCGCGATCCGCGACGTCATGGCGCGCACCGTCGGTCAGGAAGCGATCGATCTGGCGCAGGTGGTCGCCGATTTCGAAGCGCTGAAGCTGGTGCCGCAGGACTTCGCGCGGCGCCACCGCATGCTGCCGATCGCCTATGACGTCGAACAGCGCCTGCTCAGCGTCGCCACCCCCGAGATTTTCAACGTCGTCGCGTTCGACCAGTTGCGCGCGATGCTCGGGCCGAACGTCGAAATCAAGACCCACCTCGCCGGCGAAGCGCAGCTCGAGGATTACATCGACCAGTTCTACGGCCACGAGCTGTCGGTCGACGGCATTCTGCAGGAAATCGCGACCGGCGAAATCGATTACGGCAGCCTGCAGGCCGGCGGCGGCGGCGGCGCCGAATACACCCAGCCGATGGTGCGGCTGGTCAACGCGTTGCTGGTCGACGCCGTCAAGCGCGGCGCCTCCGACATCCATTTCGAGCCGGAATACGCATTCGTGCGCATCCGCTATCGCATCGACGGGGTGCTCGAGACGGTGCGCAGCCTGCACAAGACCTACATGCCGGGCATCACCGTGCGCATCAAGGTGATCAGCGAGATGAACATCGCCGAGACCCGCGCGCCGCAGGACGGGCGCATGTCGCTGACGTTGAACGGCCGGCCGATCGACTTTCGCGTCGCGACGCACCCGACCATCCACGGCGAGAACATCGTGCTGCGGATCCTCGACCGCGAGAAGTCCATTATCAGCATCGACAAACTGAACCTCGCCAAGCCGACGCTCGCCAAGTTGAACCTGATGCTGGCGCGCCCCGAGGGCATCCTGATCGTGACCGGACCCACCGGCAGCGGCAAGACCACCACGCTGTATTCGCTGCTGGCGCAGGTCAACGACGAGACCGTCAACATCATGACCCTCGAGGACCCGGTCGAATATCCGGTGACGCTGATGCGCCAGACTTCCGTCAACGAAGCGGCGCGCATGGACTTCGCCAACGGCATCCGCTCGATGATGCGCCAGGACCCCGACATCATTCTGGTCGGCGAGATGCGCGACCACGATACCGCGGAAATGGCGTTTCGCGCCGCCATGACCGGGCACCAGGTATTCTCGACGCTGCACACCAACTCCGCGCTCGGCGTGTTCCCGCGCCTCTCCGACATCGGCATTCAGTCCGGTATCATGGCCGGCAACATCATCGGCATCGTCGCGCAGCGGCTGGTGCGCGTGCTGTGCGTGCATTGCAAGGAGCCCTACACGCCGACTCCCGAGGAGTTGCATATCCTCGGCGCCGCGGCTGAAAAGACCAGCCAGATCTACCGCGCGGTCGGCTGCGTCAGGTGCGGCAACAAAGGCTACAAAGGCCGCTGTGCGGTGATGGAGCTGCTGGTGATGGACAGCGATCTCGACGAGCTGGTGGCACGCCACGCCACCTCGCGGGAACTGCGCGCCGCGGCGATCACCAACGGCTTCCGCCCGCTCGCCGAGGAAGGCCTCGCGCGCGTGCTCGACGGCACCACCAATCTTGCCGAGATCGGGCGCGCGATCGACCTGACCGGCAAGATCGGTTTGCCATGAGAGTTTGAACCATGCCGGTATTCAAGTACAGGGCCATCGACAAAACCGGGCGCACGGCGCGCGGCGCGCTCGATGCAATGAACGAGATCGACCTCGAGCAGCGGCTGCGCCGCATGGGCCTCGACCTGATCACGTTCAGCGAGGGCCGGAAAAGCGGCGGCGGCGGCACGGGCAGCCGGGCCACCAAACGCGACCTGATCTCGTTCTGCTTCGACATGCAACAGATGACGCGCTCCGGCATCCCGCTGCTCGACGGCCTGCGCGACCTGCGCGATTCCATCGAAAGCCAGCAGTTCCGCGGAGTGCTGACGACGCTGATCGAGGACATGGAAGGCGGCAGCATCCTGTCGCAGGCGGTGGCGAAGCACCCCCTGGTCTTCGACAACGTGTTCGTGAGCCTGATCCGCGCCGGCGAGCAGTCCGGGAAGCTGACCGAGGTGTTCGAAAGCCTCGCTGCGACGCTGCGCTGGCAGGACGAACTCGCCGCGCAGACCAAGCAGCTGCTGATGTACCCGGCAGTAGTGCTGGTGGTGGTGCTCGGCGTCATGATGTTCATGCTGACCTACCTGGTGCCGCAGGTGACGATACTGCTGAAATCCATGGGCCTGGTGCTGCCGCCGCAAACCCGCGCGCTGATTTATCTGTCGGATTTGGTCATCGGCTACTGGCCGTTCCTGTTCGGCGCGCCGGTGATCATCGCAATCGCGGTGGCGTCCCTGCTGCGCACGAGCCCGAAAGCTCAATACTGGTGGGATTACACCAAACTGCGCGTGCCGGTGATCGGACCCGTGCTGCAGAAAATCATCCTCTCGCGTTTCACCAATTTCTTCGCGCTGCTGTACGGCGCCGGCATCACCGTGATGGATGCGATCAAGACCTCGGAGAACATCGTCGACAATCGCGTGATTGCGGACGGCCTGATGCGCGCCGGCCAGCAGATCAGCGCCGGCATGAGCCTGACGGAGGCGTTTCGCAATCTCGGCATATTTCCCGCGCTGGTGATCCGCATGATGCGCGTCGGCGAAGCCACCGGCGCGCTCGACACGGCGCTGCTTAACGTCACCTACTTCTACAACCGCGACGTCAAGGACGCGGTCGACAAGGGCATGGCGATGATCGGACCGGCGCTCACCGTGGTGCTCGGCGGCCTGCTGGCGCTGGTCATGTGGGCGGTGCTGGGGCCGGTGTATGGTATTCTGGGAAACCTGAAATTCTGAACCGCAGAACATGAAATTGCCCGCGCTGCCCAAGCTCAATTTCTCGTTCAGCCGTGCCGACACGGCGAATAAACTGCTGGTCGCGGTATCCGCCCGGCAGGTCAGCGCCACGCACTGGCGCGGCGGGCGCTTCACCGGCTGCGACATATTCACCTACAGCGACGACGGGCTGGTGGCATTCCAGGCCTATCTCGCGAACATCGGCAGGCAACTGCCGGTGCGCATGATAGTGGACGCGGTCGAAGAGGATTACCGCTTCGAATCCCTGCCGCACAGCACCGGCAGCGATCGTACCGAACTGGTGAACCGCAAAATCAAGCAGCATTACCGCAATACGTCGTATTGCAGCGCGCAACTGCGCGGCCGCGACTCCGGCAAGCGGCGCGACGACCAGTATCTCTTCTGCGCGCTCACCAATCCGGAGTTGATCACGGCGTGGGTGCAGGCGGTGACTGCGCGCGGCTTGCCGATGGCCGGGATCTACCTGCTGCCGACGGTCAGCCAGGAACTGGTCGCGCGGCTGGAACTCAAGCAGACCAATCTGCTGCTGGTGTCGACCAACAGCTCGGGCCTGCGCCTGACTTTCCTGCGCGAGCAGACGCTGCGGGTGAGCCGGCTGATACGCATCGACAGCACCTCCCCGCAGGCGTTCAAGAGCTACGCCGAGGAAATCTCGAACACGCGGCTCTACCTGCACGGGCTGCGCATCATGACGCTCGACGAGCACCTGGCGGTGCTGATCGTCGACGTCGACGATACGCTGGCCGGGCTGGCCGAGACGCTCGCGCACGACAACCCGAACCTCGAATGCCACCGGCTGGGGCGCGCGGAAATCATCGAGCGCATCGGCATCGCGGGTCCCGCGCTCGACTCATCGGCCGATGCACTGTATCTGCATCTGCTCGGCTCGCACTCACCGGACAGCAATCTCGCGCCGCCCGAGGTCACGTTCGGCTACCGCATGCAGGGGGCGCGCCGCGCCACCTATGCGGCGGCCGGCGGCACCGCGCTGGCCCTCGCAGCCTGGTGTGCGTTCACCTGGTATCAGATCATCGATACCGAGGTCGATATCAAGAACGACATCGAAACCGCGGCGGCGCAGGTCGCGCAATTGCAGGCGCAGACCCAGGAAACCGCACGGCAGTTTCCGGCCACGCCGACCACCGCCGAGAACCTGCAGCGCGCGGTCGAGGTCGCGCAAAAAATAAGCGCTTCCACGCGTTCGCCCGAATCGATGATGGCTGTTCTCGGCCAGGCGCTCGATCGCAATCCGGATATCAGGTTGAGAACCTTTGGCTGGAAGTACGGGCGCACCGCTGGCGGGCAGCAGGACCCCGGCAAATCCGCCCCCGCCAAGAGCGGTCCGGCCCTGGCCATCGGCGCACGCCAGCAAAGCGGGCTGGTCACGGGAGAAGTGCGGCCGTTTAGCGGCGACTACCGTGCCGCGAACGAATCCATCTCCCGTTTCGCCGCGGCGTTGTCGGAACAAACGGCGGTGGCGGAGGTCAGAGTCATCAAGACGCCGCTGAATGTCAGCCCGAGTCTCACGCTATCCGGCACCACCGCCGACACCAGCGCGCGCGCCGGCAGGGCTGAATTTGAATTGCTGCTGGTTTTGAAACCAACGACATGAACCCGGAAGTCCTGCGCGCACTGAAGACCCCGCTGATTACGCTCGCCGCGGTGATCGTGATCGGCTTCGGCCTGCAGTACTACATCGATTACGCGCTGACTAAGGCGAAGCGCGAGCTGACGCGGCAACAGGGCAATCTGCGCGGCGCGCGCGCTCAATTGCAGAAAGCCAGGGACGACAACGCCACCATCGCGAAATATCTGAACCGCTACCAGAACCTGCAACGGGTCGGCTTGATCGGCGATGAACAGCGCATCAACTGGCTCGACGCATTGCGCTTCGCCAATCAGCAGGGGCGTCTGTTCGGCGTCAGCTACCAGATCGGCTCGCAACAGCCTTATCCGTTTGCGGGCGACTTCGATCCGGGTCAGTTGACGTTGCATCAGTCGGTGATGAAGGTCACCGTCAGGCTGCTGCACGAGGGCGATCTGATGCCGTTTCTCGGCACGCTCACAGCGCAGCGCGTCGGCGTGTTCTCGGTCGACCAGTGCACGATGGAACGCATCGATACCGGCGGCAGCGCCCGCAACCGCTTCAACGTGCGTGCCGATTGTGATCTCGCGTGGATCACGCTGCGGCCGCCGGCCGCCGCGGGAGACAAGAAATCATGACCGCGCGGCTGTTGGCATTGGTCATACTGATGGCAGGCGCGGGCACGGCTGCCGGCGCCGAAATCGGCCGCCTGTTTTTCACGCCGGCGCAGCGCGCCGCGCTCGACGGTTTTCGCAAACTGAACGTCCAGAGCGCAGCCATCGTCGAGGATGACCGCGACAAGGACCTGGTGATCGCCCCCCCGGCCCAGGGGCCGGAGCGCATGAGCGTCGGCGGCGTGGTCCGGCGCAGCGATGGCAAGAATACGACCTGGGTCAACAACCGCGCAGTCGCCGCGGGGCAGGCGGGCGGCGTCAAGGCCGCGCCCGGCAAAAACGACAATCGCGTGAAGCTCACCGATCCGCAAAGCGGCCGCAGCTTCGAGCTCAAGGTCGGCCAAACGGTGGACGTAACCAGCGGCACGATCGAAGAAGGTTACGCGCGCCGCGCAGTGCCCAAGCCCGCGTCCGCGGCCGAGCCCGAGCTCGCCGACAAACCCGCCGCCGCGGGCGCCACCACGCCGAAGCCGCAAGCCGCAACGCCGCCATCGCGGCGCGCGCCTGACTCGGACGAGCGGGTCGAGCGGGGACGGCCAGCGCAAAATGAAGAGGGCTCTGCGCTCGGGCGGGGACGGCCGGCGCCAGCCGAGCAGGGCCCTGCGAGGTGACCCGCTTGAACGCTATCAGCGTTTCCACGCTCGATCATTTGCATCGCAGGCGCTATCCGTCGCGGCGCAGCGAGCGCGGGCAGGCATTGATGCTCCTGCTGGTGTTGCTGGGTATGGCGGCCAGCGTGTTCGTCTTCAGCACCACGAGCAATATGTCAACCTATGTGTCAGCCACCGCCGAGCGCATCGACAATGACGCGCTGGCGCAGGCCAAGGCGGCGTTGATAAGGTACGTCACCATCACCAATCTCAGCACGACTCGTCCCGGCGCCTTTCCCTGTCCGGATACCGACAACAACGGCACCGCCAATCTTTATTCTGGGACGAATTGTCCGGGCTATGTTACGGGCAGCAACGTTTATCTCGGGAGGCTGCCATGGCAGACGCTCGGCTTGCCGGATCTGCGTGACAGCAGCGGGGAGCGTTTGTGGTATGCAGTTTCCCGTGATTTCGCCAGGAACCCTACGTGTTTGCCCAATTGCCCCGATCTGACCAGTAACACGCAGGGCCAGCTTACGGTTAACGGCAGAACGGTGGTTGCGATCATTTTTGCCCCCGGCGGGACGCAAGGCTCTCAGGTGAGAGACATCGCGAACGAGAATACGGCATCGAACTATCTCGATGGTGAAAATGCGGACGGCGATGCAACGTTTTCCAACGCGGTGGCTTCTGCTACTTTCAACGACCGCCTCCTGACCATCGTCAACCCGGATATCATGCCGGAGGTCGAGCAATACGTCGCGCAAGCGATGAAGACGATCCTGATGCAGTACAAGGCCGCCACCAACGTCTATCCCTGGGCCGATCTGTCCGACGGCAATAGCAACGCCAGCGGAAGCAGTTACTATAATCATTGGCGCTTTCCGTGCGGCACCGCTCTGCCGTGGAACTGGGGCAGGACCACGTCGCCAATAACGCCGGTCTTGCCCGAGTGGCTGACGAACGGGTGCAACTCTCCTGTGACCGGTTGGACAAGCGTGATCTATTACGCCGTCGCGAAGAACGAGCTCGACAGCGGTGGGTCCAGTTGTACAACTTGCACCAACCTCTCGCCACCCAAACTCAGCGTGGACGGCGTTGACAAGGAAGTGGTACTCATCACTCCAGGCGGCTATACGGGCTCCCCGACGCGCAGTTGGTCTAACAGCACCTTTACTACCATCTCGGGTTATTTCGAGGACAGCGAAAACAGTAACAACAACGACACCTTTGTCACGCCTACCGCGAAGACCTACAATCGTGACCGCATCTTCACGATCCCGTAACGGGCACCGGCCGCGCGCCGCGGCAGGGTTCAGCCTGGTCGAACTCGCGATCGGGATCGCGATCATGACTCTGCTGCTGGGCAGCCTGATGGTGCCGCTGCAGACTCAGATCGAGAGCCGCAAGGTCACGGAGACGCAGAAAATCCTCGACAACGCGCGCGAGGCGCTGATGGGCTACGCCGCCGCCTATGGTTATTTCCCGTGTCCAGCCGCCTATGGTGGCAGCACTGGGGCGGAAGCTACGCCAAATGATCACACCGCAGGCAATGGCACTTGCCCCTCAAACACCGCAATCCCCGCAACGAACGTGACGGCGGGAGGAGTCTCAGGCGTTTACATCGGCTACCTGCCGGCGGTCACCCTGGGTTTCACGCCCGTCGATGCGAATGGTTATGCAGTGGATGCCTGGGGAGGCACGGGCGCGCTGAATCGCATTCGCTATGCGGTTTCGTCCTCGAGCGTCAACTCGGCTACCAATTGCACGGCCACTCCGATCAACAGGCCGTTTACGAGCGCGACCGGCATACGCACTGCGACCATGGCGTGCATCATCGGCACCACGCTGCTGAGCGTCTGCAATGCTGCACCGGCGTCCGCGCCCGCCACTGCTTGCAACCCGACGTCCACAGCTCTCACCTCCAATGCGATCGCGGTGATCTGGTCGCTCGGGGCCAACGCAGCCACTCCCATCGGCGGCAGCTTCAGTACGCAGGAAGCTCAGAACGTCGAGGCGCTCGCCAGCGCCGATCGCGTTTTCGTCATGCGCGACAAGTCGAACGTTGCCGCGACGGAGTTCGACGACATCGTGGTATGGATTTCCACTCCCATACTGTTCAGCCGGCTCCTCGCCGCCGGCCAGCTTCCCTGATCAGGCGCTGCCGCTGCGCGCCAAACAACCGACGCACCCGAAGGCGCGATAAATCCGCGCCCTACGCCGATAACGTTGGGCGCGGCGGTAGGGCGCAGACGTAGGGCGCAGCTTCAGCGCGCCGCGTGAGGGCCTTGTGGTTTGTCACCAGAATGGTGACGTGTTATCATGGCTGATGCGCATCTTCAACAAAAGCGCGATTCTGCGTTACGCCAGGCGGCATGCAGGTGCGCGCGAAGATCTGCTGGCATGGCACGCCGAGACCGAGAAAGCGGTTTGGGGTTCACCTGGCGACGTAAAGCGCCAATTTCCAAATGCTTCCGTGGTCGCGAATAATCGGGTGGTCTTCAACATCTGTGGTAACCGTTATCGCCTGATCGTCTCATTCGCCTATCGGCACAAGGCGTGCTACGTCAAGTTTTTCGGAAGTCATGCTGAATATGACCGCGTCGACGCGGCAACCATTGACCATACCGGAGTGATTCATGGCAAAGCAAACCGTTGAAATCGAATTCATCGAAACCGCAGCCGCCTATCGCCGGGCGCTCAGGCGCCTAGCTATGTTCTTCGACGCGCCGCCCAAGGCCGGTGCGCGCGATGACACTGAGTTCCGGCTGCTCATGCTGATGGTGGAAAAATACGAAGCCGGAAAGCATGCGGTGCCTCCCCCGGATCCGGTGGCCGCGATCCGCTTCGCTGTCGAGCAGCGCGGATTAGCAACGGCAGACTTGCAAAACGTGCTCGGCTCCCGCCAGCGCGTTCACGATATCTTGCGCAAGAAACGACGCCTGACTCTCGCGCAAATCCGTACCTTGAATCAGAAATTCCGGGTGCCGGCGGAGGTGTTGATCAGGGATTACGCGCTCGATCACCCGAAGCGGTAACCCGCTCCCGTTCGAGACACACCAGGGCGCAGCTTCAGCGCGCCGCACGCGCCGTGGCGAAGATCGAGCCATTGAAGCACGCCGCGTGAGCTGTAGCGCCGGCCGGAGGAGTTACTTCCCGGTCTCGATGATCTCGATATCGCGCTTGAGCAGATCGTTGACGAGATCGGAGAGCTCAACTCCCTTGGATTCCGCCTTGGTGGCAAGATAGGATTGCACGTTCTCGTCGAGATAGACGGGGAGCTTGAAGACGGCACCAGGATTGTGGAACTTGCCGCGTTGTCCTTTGCTGAAATCGTATTCGCGTTTCATCTCTTCACCTTTAGCCGCTTAGCGCAGCGTCTCCTGATAGTCCTGAATCTCTCGCCGTGTTGCCTCGCGCGCCGAGATAAGCCGGACGTTGATCTCGGTCGGGCTCGTCTGCTGGAAGGTGTGGATCACCACCAGGAGTTGCCCGTTCTCGCCCTGACCCAACGTCGCCCACCGCTCCTCGCTTTCGCTGTGATCTTCATCAAAAATCGTAACTGCCAGCGGGTCACGGAACACAGTGGTGGCCAGCCGAAAGCTTATCTTATGGTCCGCGAGATTGCTCCGCGCCTTGACCGGGTCCCAATCGAAATGATACGTGAGCTTGGCGTTCTCGGCCATGCTGAGCGCTACGCGCTGACCATCAACAGATTGACGATTCGTTCCATGATGCCTTCGCATGTTTGCGCAAAGAATCTAATTTGTCCACGTGTTTTGGATTCCGCACGAGGGGACAGCACCAATTCACTACTGAATTGTCGCGCAACCGTAACTCGCAAACCCTCATGGATATTGGCTTCCTGGGCGATTTTCAATAAATCGCTAAGACCCTTCGCGCGCCAGCTCGAAACACACCCGCCCATCCGTGTTGTTCGCCAGCGTGAGCTGGTAGCCGAGCTGTTGCGCCTGCTTCGCCGCCTGGTACAGGCCGATGCCCAGCCCGTTCTGCGATGGCACCGGCGCGGCAAACAGGCGCGCGGCAACCGCTTGCGGAACCGCCTTGCCGGTATCGCAAATCGTGAGTCTGCCGCCGCCGGCGGGCTCGAATGAGACGCTGATGTGCAAGCCCGCGTGCTGCTGCGCCTTGGCGAGCGCGTTTTGCAGCAAATTCTCGGCCACGCTGTCGAAGAGCTCGCCCGGCAAGCTCAGTCCCGCCATGGCGCCGGCGCCCGCGAACGTGATTTCAGTGTTTGCATAACGCTGCTTGAGACTCTCCCACCATGCGCCGGCGCCGGTTTGTGCCGGGGATGCCGGCCATGCCGCGGTCAGCTTTTCGAGCGTCGTTGCCAGCCGCTGCGTGACTTGCGTCGGTTGGCGCTGG
>Ga0080064_1003684_pt1 | contig 21439 bp, 17 predicted proteins | sample Subgrocontami54m_FD_69260 | JGI IMG/M metagenome (GOLD analysis project Ga0080064, IMG submission 69260) | Subsurface groundwater microbial communities from S. Glens Falls, New York, USA - GMW46 contaminated, 5.4 m (SPADES assembly) (version 2) ...
GCCTTGAAAAAAAGCTTGGAGTCACAGATCGAGAAGAACCTCTCCGTGATTCTTGGCCTTCTGAAAAAGTTGGACCCTAAATCAGGCCCGAACCCCCCCGCCGCGGGCGCGGAGGAGGGAATTCCGTCCTTTTTGAAGGATGCCTCGCCTGCGCGCATAAAGGTTTTCTTGGCTTGGCGCCAATTGGCAAGACAGATTGATCATCGCGACCGTCCGGTCTGGAATACGCGGGGGAAAGCCGAAGCTCTCCCGCGTATAACGGACATCTCCTTGATCGTGGGCAAAAACAAAGCAGTGGTCCGTCAGCATCAGCTTAAGATTTCCAGACAATCCGGCTTAAGCACCAAACAGGACGCGTACATCTATCTACCTGTGCACAATAACCCGGGTTCCAATGCGGAAACCACCCTGGGTTCCTGGATTGACGCGTACAACGCGCGCCACGCGGAGAATCCCATCCGCTACACTCCCACGGAGCTGCATCTGACCTATCAAGCCGCGGTGCTGGCCTTGCAAGCTCGGGGGATGGTCTCCCCCGCCGATATGATGAACCAGCTGATGTCGGCCGGCAGTGTCTTGCCGGATGAAGTTCAAGCCCGGCTTCTCGCGCTTAACCAGCTGTTCGATCTGGTAGGAGGGATCCCTGCGGTCCCCGTTGATCTCCTGGCCCCCGCCGCTGGCGCGGAGGAGGTGGGGATTCGGCCGATGTCTCCGGAGGAGTTGGATATCAAGGTGGCGGCCCTGCTTCAGCAGAGCCCCGCATCGCGTTCCGAGATTCCGAAGTTTGAAGGGTTTGTTGCGGAACGAGAAGGGAACCTCTTATGGTCTCTGCTTGTCAGGAAAGAGGAAAAAGAGATTCACATCATTTTGATGGACATCCACGTGAAGGGGATTGAGCCCGCGGGAAGCGTAGCTCCATCTGTGGGGGCGCTTCGGGAGTTTTATCCCAGGCATGAACTGCACGTGCTTGTGCCGGGCGAGGCAAGCCAAACAAACGATTTACTGAGAAGCTTAGGATTCAAAGTCGGAAAAGTACACCGCGTGTCTCAGGGCGGAGGCCAAGCTGATTATTATGAAATGGTCCTGCCGCCCGCCGCCGGCGCGGAGGAGGGAGGGGTGAAGCTTAACGGACGTGCCGTTCCCGTTTTTGAGGCCGGTCCTGCCGCGCGAACCACAGCAGGGCTAGAACCAGAGCGATTCCGGTTCCGAACAGGATCATCAGCTGAAGATCTGCCGTCGTCATTTTTAAGCTCCTTACCGGCTAAGGGCCAGCGCTCCGGCAACGCAGCTAACCTTACCACGCTTTCAGCCATGCCTCAACCCACCGCTGGCATGGAGGAGATACCGGTAGAGAGATGGGACATTGCTCAATTGCCCACCAAGACGATGAACGGGGAGCCGTTTGTTCAGATTCCCTTTCAGGGGCTCGTGATCAGCCCGGCAGCACGGCAGGCCTTGGAAACTCTCTTGGGACTGGATGATGTTCTCCGGATCGGGATGGGAAGCGATTCGAATCTGCTTGCCCTGTCCTTTGGGCATAGGAAGGTTGAGACGGTTGAAGTGGAATGGGTAGTAGAGGGATCGGACACGTTCTTCCCGGGTGGAGATTCCTTCGAGTACCCTAAGCCGGGCCAGCCGGCCCTTGAAATTGGAATCGGGAGCAATCCGGGCCCCGGATACCCGCGCAGGATGAAAGTGTTTAAAGCAGATCCAGCCGTATCCGCTGTGCATTTGGAAATGGATTTATCTTCCGATAAAAAGATCGTGCTCCGCGACCGTTCCGTCACCGGCCTTTTCCTGCCCGCCCGAGTGATCCAGGCCCTTCAAACTGCCCTGTCCGCCGGCGCGGAGGAGGAGCTGCGGCCCGAGGGGGCGAACCTCTCCCTTGATATCGGGGATAAGAGGATCAGTTCTCACAACCTGGACGGCGGTCGGCCGGGGCGTTGGGAACTGGACCCCGGCCAGGCGGCATTCCTCAGGGATTTCATCGCCCGGATGTTGCGGACGGACCGGGTGCAACGGGATCCCCAGATGCAATCGTATCTGACAGAGCTCACGGATCCCCAAAAACTGCAGGACACGCTTCGCCATGATGACGCTTACCATCTTGGCAATTCTTGGTATCCGGCGTTGGGATCGGCGACTGGGGCTGAAAGGATTAGTCTGGCAACGCAGTTGCTGGAGGCGGCTCGGGCTGCATTCCAGGCGGGGGAAGGACAGGGGGTTCTGGTGGACGGTGAAGAGCGATACACAGATGGGGAGGAGTTGCTTGCCAAGGTGCTGCTGCATGAAGCCAACCATTTGCTCGATGCTAGGGATAGGCGTCTCGCGCCATGGTTTGATGCCGTGGACAACCTCGGCGATCTTGAGCTGATGAAACGGGTGGGGGTTGCGGGCCGGATAGATCGCAAGAGACTCAAAGCCCATCTCTCAGAGATGTCGGCCGAAGGAAGGGCCACGGCGGTGATCGGCGGGATCTTTAAAGGCGACCCCATTGCACCTCTTGCCGGAGTGTTCATCCAGCGCCACCGAACGAACCCTGTCAAGGCAGCCGCTTTCAAGACGAGTTTCTTCGACGACTACCCCGGCGTTGTCCAACCGACGGACGAAGACTTTGAGCGGGCCCGCACGGCGGCAGCGGATCCAACTTCGCCCTGGGCGGTTTACGAGGCCGGGGTCAACGCAGCACTTCTCCCTGTTCGCACAGAATCCCGGCCCGCCGCCGGCGCGGAGCAGGAGGACTTGGAAGCCGGCCGGCAAGTGATCCAATCTCTTATTACGGGCAGCGAGCAAGAGAAAGCCCTTGCCACGATGAAGGAATGGATCCTTGCTCCTGTGGCCGCGGCCGTTGCGCCGGAGATAGGATCTAATTTGAAATGGTTTGAAGTGTCCCGGCTGATATCAGAGTACCTCCGCAATTTCCCCCTCCAAGAGCTTCAGCGCTCTTTGGATCGCGCCCACATTTTGTTTTCCGAAGCCAGGGCTCAGCGCTTGCCTTTATCGGCCGATCCTCGTACGAGTGCGTTGCTTGAAGAATGGGCCGCTCAGTGGAAGCTTTTCCAGAAAAGAGATGAGGGCTTGCATAACGCCATCATGGGCCTGACCCTGGGCGACGAAGGATCTCTCGTGGAATTGTTAAACGCGGCGTTGGATCCCGTCGCTCATTCCCATGCGTCTGAAAGGTTGAGCGCGCAGGCGAACCTGCTCCAACTGCGGATGGATTGGCATCCCAAGATCGGGCAGTTGGTGGGAAGGATTCCTCTCCTGAATCTGGAGCTTCGCATGGGCGCGTTTACCGCCGGCGCGGAGGAGCAGTCTTACCGGGTGAACAAGTTGCGTCAGTATGCCGTGCAGAGCCACCTCGAGAATGTGGTCAATGTCCCAATGATTGCCGGAGAGTTGGGCCTTTTGGTCATCCAGGACAAAACCTCCGCTGCCCAGGAAGATCTCTACTACGCGGTCCATTTGAGGCGGGGGGATATGAGTGCTTTACGTTTGGATGCCTCGAAGATCCTCCGGGATGGGATGGATGACTTGAAGAAGCGGGTGCTTATTCCTCCTTGGACGTCGGAAGAGTGGAATGACGCAATTCCCGCCGATGAAAATGGGATCATCGACTTTCCGAACGGGGAGCGGCTCACTCTGACCGTCACCGGCTTAACACTCGGCAGGTCCGGCGATGCGAAACCGGATTACATCTTTCAGGTCCTCAGGACTCCGATTGCCGCCGGGGCGGAGGAGATTGATCTTTCAGTCAAGCTGGCTATTCAGCGGGTTTTCAAGATTTCGTATGTCGAAGATCAGGCGAATGCGCTGTTGGATGTGGCCTCATCCAACAATTTATCTTTCGAACAATGGGGGCAGATGGTGCTTTTGCTGTCGGAATTACGGGATTACCGGTCTCCTTTTGTTCCAGAGCTGTTCCACCGGATTTTTACTGATCCGAAGTACGTCAAGGTTGCCAATGCCCTGGTTGACGCAGTGAAGGTTTCCTCCTCGTACCAGGGCCTAGCAGCATTTCAGGATATCCTCGATTCGTTCCAGGATGATTCCATGCTGGGAAGAATGATCGAAGAGATCGCCGAGGTCATCCGAAGGACTGATCCCCCGGGGAAACGACCGGAAGCGGTTGGGGGCATGCATGTTTTTCTGGACGAAATCCAGCGGTTTAAGCGGGTTCATCGCCGATGGTATCAGCCCCAAATCCGGAAGGATCCTCTCAATATCCTCCTGCGCAGTCAGCTGGCCGGTTTTTATCGGTCATGGGCGGATTATTATGCTCCGGCAAAATCCATCGGACAGCCCTTTCAGGCGATGCACTTCTTCCGGGCGGCTCTTGAAATCAATGCAGCCGATTTCATAAAGAATGGTTTTCTACCTGCCGACTCTCTTTCTACGGTTCGGCTGACCTATGACACCCTGATGAGCAAATCAGGGAAGGTTTTTATGGGTCGGCAAATCGAAACAAGGCGGGATGAACGGGAATTCTTGGAGTACCGCATTGTCTTGGCCCAATCGTACGGGGATTTCCTTCGCCTCGTTACAGAGGGGAAGTCGCCAGAACTTCCCGATATTGAGCAAACGATTTCTCGGGCCCAGCAGAGAATCGCCCAGCTGGAAAAGGAAACGTTGGCTCAGTTGGAGATCACTGCCGCCGGCGCGGAGCAGAGCGTGATCGCCGAAAACGGGCGCAAGCGGGGCGATGTCTTGCTCGAGGAGGACCGGGAGGTCATCCGGCAGGCTGTCGCCCGCCTCAAGATCAGCAATAAGAAGCTGGCTGAATTGTCGGGATTGAAGGAACGCCAGATCTCCGGTTTCCTGAAAGGGAAAAGGGATATCCGGCTGGACGCCTTTTCAAGGCTGCTGAAGGTCCTGTCTCCGGGGGGCCGTCTTACCACTCGCCAGGATATCCTGGACGTCAGGGACCGGCAGGGCTGGAGTAACAGCGCGCTGGCGGAAGAGGCCGGCATCGACAGCGGTCAGCTTTCTCGCTTCTTGAATGGGGGAAGGAGTGTCACTCCCACAACCTATTACGCTATTTTGAAAGCTCTCCATCTGACTGTTCTGCAGAGCGTTGTTGGCGCACAGGAGAAGGGGACCTCTCCGGCTGCCCGGGCCGTGCTGGCCAACGTCCATCCGATCCTGGAGCAATGGGTGGATAAGCAGGCCGGCACGATTGACACCCTTGCCCTGAGTCAGCCTGATAAAACGTTCGATCTGGGGCCTTATTATGGAAAGGCCCTGCTGCGCCGCATGGCGCGGGAAGCCGGTTACCCGAAAGGATTGGTCTTTGTGGTGCCGCCGGCCAAGCTGGCTTCCGATGTGATGCCGAAAACGGCCCTGAAGTTCTTCGTCGAGGATAAAGAGGGGTGGAGAAAGCGCGCCGAGGACAACCTTCGCAAGGCGGTGGATGCCCAGATGATCGAGTTTGTGTATGATCCCGCCCTGGCGGATGTGGTGGTCGCCGAGAAGGGCGCGATCCCCCTCAGGCCCGGGCAAATCTTCATCGGAGCGAACCAGGCAACCATTGCCCGGTTGACGCTCGGGCTTCTTGAGGAGCTGCGGATCAAGGGCCTGCTCGAGCCGGGATCCGGCTCCGTGGTGATGCTGTTCAGCTCTCCCAAAGACTCCGTTTTGATCTTCGCGTAATCCCCGCTTGACAAATCATGTAGACAATAGTATCCTATCTGCCGCGAGGAAGGAATGCCGATCACCTTGAAAAGGACGTACAATTCATGTACAATTTATACGTACCGAGAACCCATGAGATGAGTGCCGCCAAATTAACGCTGAAATTAAACCAGGCCGTGATTGAGCGGACCAAAGAGTATGCCAAAGAGCGCCACCTGTCTCTTTCCGGCATGGTGGAAAACTATTTCCGGACGTTGGCTGGGGATCAGCGGAAGAAAATACCGCTCACGCCGCTGGTGCGGGAGCTTTCCGGGATTCTGCCGGCCAAAGCTGCTCGAGATTGGAAAAAACGATACACAGAATATCTGATCCGTAAATACAGCTAGTGAAGAAGCTTTTCATCGACACCAATATCTTGCTGGACCTCCTGCTGACCCGGACACCTCACTTTGAAGCAGCTGCCCGGCTGTTTTCATTCATCGAGTCGGGAAAAGCGCGCGGATTTGTTTCCGCGCTGACCTTTGCCAATCTGCACTACATGCTCCGGCAGGCATTTTCCGAAACAGAAACCCTTAAACAGCTGCGCAAAGTCCGGGTTCTGCTGCAGATCGTTCCGATCTCGGAGAAAATCGTGGATCATTCGCTGGCCTCAGAATTCAAAGATTTTGAGGATGCCTTGCAGAACTATACCGTTTTGGAAAATGATCTGGACTGCCTCATCACACGCAACAAACGGGACTTCAAGCGTTCCGCCATTCCTCTTTACACCGCGGAAGAGTACCTGAGCGCCCTGTCCTACTGACAAATAATCTGCTGTATTGACAATTCCCTCTTTTCGGCTACAATAAAAATCTGTTGACAGATGATGTAGACAGATGTATGCTTCCACCCAGCTTGACCGGATAAAACAGAGAGGGATATAATGAACGCAACCACCGAGGAGACCATGCTGAGAACCAAATCCAAACCCGCGACTGAGACCAAAGTGAAACCGCCCGTTGAGAAGGCCGAAAAACTGTCTGTTGCCGAGCAGAGCAAAGAGAAGATGAAGGCGCTGGAGCTGGCCCTCGCCCAGATCGAGCGGCAGTTCGGGGAGGGTTCCATCATGAAGCTCGGCGAGCACACCAAGTCGGACATCCCGTTTATCCCGACCGGCGCGATGTCGCTGGACATTGCGTTGGGGATCGGCGGGCTGCCCCGCGGGCGGGTCATCGAGATCTTTGGGCCGGAGGCCTCCGGCAAGACCACGCTGACCCTGTCGGTGGTGGCGGAGGCGCAGAAGAAGGGGGGCACGGCCGCCTTCATTGACGCGGAGCACGCGTTCGACCCGACCTACGCCAAGAAGATCGGCGTCAACCTGGACGACCTCCTCATCAGCCAGCCGGACACCGGCGAGCAGGCGCTGGAGATCGCCGACATGCTGGTCCGCTCCAACGCGGTGGACGTGGTGGTGGTGGACTCGGTGGCGGCCCTCGTCCCGAAAGCGGAGATTGAGGGGGAGATGGGGGACAGCTTCGTGGGGCTGCAGGCGCGGCTCATGTCGCAGGCGATGAGGAAGCTCACCGGCGCCATCTCCAAGTCCAAGACGGCCCTCATCTTCATCAACCAGCTGCGGGAGAAGATCGGGGTCATGTACGGCAACCCGGAGACCACGCCCGGGGGACGGGCGCTCAAGTTCTACTCCTCGATCCGGCTGGACATCCGGCGCATCGAGCATATCAAGCAGGGGGACCGGGTGGTCGGCAGCCGGGTCCGCGTCCGCGTGGTCAAGAACAAGGTGGCCCCCCCGTTCCGGCAGGCGGAGTTTGACCTGCTGCACGAGGAAGGGATCTCCAAGATCGGCGACATGATCGAGATCGGAACGAACACCGGCGTGATCCAGAAGACCGGCACCTGGCTGACCTACGGCGAGGTGAAGCTCGGGCAGGGCAAGGACAACGCCCGGCATTACCTGAAGGAGAACCCGAACCTGCTGAAGGAATTGGAGTCCAAGCTGCGGGAGGCGGTCGCCACGGCGAACCTGCCGGCCCCCGAACGCGCCCCCGCGTAAAGAAGCTCCAGGCCAAAGGTTTCGTTCCGCAAGCAGCGTGTCGTGTCCGCCAAAGATCCACGGCGGACGACACGCTGTTTTGCTCCAACGTGCTTCGACAGGCTCAGCACGAACGGTGGAGGTGATTAAAATGAGACCGAATCGTTGGTTCTTGACGTTGGTTTTGTTCGCCGCGGCCGTCGCGCCGGCGCGGGCGGAGCCGCTCGATGCGGCCGAGCAGCTGCAGCAGCGGTTCATTGAGATCGCGAAGAAGGTGGGGCCGGCTGTGGTCTCGATCTCCACGGAGACGACCGAGCGGGTGGCTGTCCGGCGGATCCCGTTCGGAGGGGGCTCGCCGTTCTCCGAATTTGACGACGACCTGTTCGAGCGATTCTTCCGGGACTTTTACGGCGACAGCCCTCAGCGGGAGTTTAAGCAGCGGGGGCTGGGCACCGGCGTGATCATCGACGCCGAGGGGCTGATCCTCACGAACGAGCACGTCGTGCACGGCGCCGACAAGGTGACCGTGACGCTGCCCGACGGCCGGGAGTTCAAGGGAGAGATCAAGGGGACCGATCCCCGTTCCGACCTGGCGGTTGTCAGGATTGAAGCCAAGGATCTGCCGGCGGCGGAGCTGGGGGACTCGGGCCAGACCAAGGCGGGCCAGTGGGCGATCGCGGTGGGCAACCCGTTCGGCTGGGCCGTCGGGGGGACTGAGCCCACCATCACGGTGGGGGTGGTCTCGGCGCTGCATCGCTCGATCCGGCTGGGCGGCGACACGCGGGACTACTCGGACCTGATCCAGACCGACGCGGCGATCAACCCGGGCAATAGCGGCGGCCCGCTGGTGAACCTGTCCGGCCAGGTGATCGGCATCAACGTGGCGATCTTCTCAACCACCGGCGGCTACCAGGGGATCGGCTTCGCGATCCCGGTGAATGTGGCCAAGGGGATCCTGGGAGACCTGATCCACGGCAAGAAGGTGCTGTACGGCTGGCTCGGCGTCAGCGTGCAGGACATCACGGAAGAGCTCAAAACCCATTTCAAGCTCTCCTCGCAGGAGGGGGTCATTGTGGCCCGCGTCATGGAGGGCTCCCCCGCCGAAAAGGGCGGCCTGAAAGACGGCGACGTGGTGGTGGCGCTGAACGGGCAGCCGGTCAAGAACGTGCGGGAGCTGCTGCGGGACGTGGCCCGGCTGAAGGTGAAGGAGCAAACGCCGATGACCGTGATTCGCTCGGGCCAGCAGATCCAGCTCAACATCGAGATCGGCGAAAGGCCTCAGGAGGAGACGGAGCTGCGCGGCCGGAAGAACTGGCGCGGGCTGGAGGTGGCCGCCCTGACTCCCGAAATAGCTCAGCGGCTTGGGCTGGGCCGGGCGGCGGAGGGGGTCGTCATCAGCAACATCGAGCCGGGGTCGCCGGCTGAGGAGGCCGGTTTGGAGATCGGTGAGCCGCTGTTCGAGATCAACCGCCAGCCGGTCCGCTCGGTCAAGGAGTTCGTCGCGGAGGCCTCCAAGGCCAAGGGGGACGCTCTCATCAAGACGCCGCGCGGTTACTTCGTGCTGCGGGAAGCGGCTCCCAAGGAGTGAAGGAACCGATCTCCGAAGCCCGGTCGGCCGCGCTGCGGCTGCTCAAGTTCCGGCCCCGCTCTGAGCATGAGCTGAAGAGCCGCCTGGCCGAAAAAGGGTTCGGCGATGACACCGTGCAGGCGGTGATGGAGGAGATGCGCCGCACCGGCTTGGTCGGCGACGCCCGGTTCGCCCGTTACGCCGCGGCCCAGCATGCCGTCAAACCGGTGGGCCGCCGGCTGATCTTGAACCGGCTGCGGGAGAAAGGGATCGCCCCGGAGCTGGCGGAGGAGGCGGTGCAGGCGGCCACCCAAGGAAAAGATGAGCTGGAGCGGGCTCGGGAGGCGGCCGCCCGCCGCGCGGCCGCGCTGCAGGGGTTGTCCCGCGAGGCGGCGCAGCGGCGGCTGTTCGGGTTCTTGAGCCGCCGCGGGTTTTCAAGCGAAGTGGTTTGGAAGGTCATAAAGGAGGTTTTAAGTCATCTCGAGTCCCGAAGGGACGAGAGATCTCGTTTTTAAACAAGATTTCTCGGCCTGACGGCCTCGAAATGACGATATTGGTTTGATGAAAAGCAGCGAGCTGCGCAAAGAGTTTCTGGAATTTTTCAAGTCGAAGGGACACGCGATCGTTCCCAGCGATTCGCTGATCCCTGCCAACGACCCCTCTCTGCTGTTCACCGGAGCCGGGATGAACCAGTTCAAAGATTATTTCCTGGGGCTTAAAAAAGAGTTGAAGCGGGCTGCCAGCTGCCAGAAATGTTTCCGAACCGGGGACGTGGAGCAGGTGGGGCAAACCGCCAGCCACCTGACCTTCTTTGAGATGCTGGGGAACTTTTCCTTCGGCGATTATTTCAAGAAAGAGGCGATTCTCTGGGCCTGGGAGTTCATGACGGTCCGGCTCAAGATCCCGAAAGAGAAGCTCTGGGCGACCGTCTACGAGCAGGACGAAGAGGCGGCCGAGCTTTGGAAGAAGGAGGTCGGCTTGCCGCCGGAGCGGATCGTCCGGATGGGGGCCAAGGACAACTTCTGGCCGTCGAACGCGCCGGTGGACGGGCCCAACGGCCCCTGCGGGCCTTGCTCGGAGCTGCATTACGACTACGGCCGCTGCACGGTTGGGAAGAAATGCCCGGACCCGGACCGCTGCGGGCCCGGCTGCCCCTGCGGCCGGTTCGTCGAGGTCTGGAACCTGGTCTTCACGCAGTACGACCGCCAGCCGGACGGGCGGCTCGCACCCCTGCCGGCCCCGAACATTGATACCGGCATGGGGTTGGAACGGCTGACCGCCGTGATGCAGGACAAGGCATCGGTCTTTGAGACCGACCTGTTCGCGCCGCTGGTCAGCGTCATCTCGAACGAAGTGAGAGATCTCGCTTTTAAAAGCGAGATCTCTCGCCCCTTCAGGGCTCGAGATGACAGTCAGATCTACGCGATCGCGGACCACGTTCGGGCGCTGACGTTCCTGATTTCAGAAGGCGTGGTCCCTTCCAACGATGGACGGGGCTACGTTCTGCGGATGCTGCTGCGCAAGGCGGTTCGTGCCGGCCAATCCTGCTCGGTGGTTTTCTCAAAGCCGTATCTGTATAAGCTTGTTCCGCTCGTCGCGAAAATCATGGGCGAAGCTTATCCTGAGCTGGTGCAGCGAAGGGAGTCGATCTCGCAGGTGATCAAGACGGAGGAGGAGCGGTTCCTGCAAACGCTGGAGGAGAAACTGCCTCTGCTGGAGGCGGAGCTGCAAGGGAAGAAGGCGTTGGATGCGCGGGCGGCGGCTCGCTTCTACGACACGCACGGCCTCTCGTACGAAGAGATCGGAGAGGTTTGCCGCAAGCTGTCGGTGCAACTGCCGGACAAGGGTTTGTTTGAAAAAGCATTGGAGGATTTGCAGGCCCGGTCGAAGTCGGGCAGCAGCTTCGGAGCGATCTTTTCGAAGGACGCGCTGGCCGAGCTGCTTTCGGCCAAGCCGGCGACTGAGTTCACCGGCTACGGACATGATCTGACCGTGCGGGCAAAGGTCCTCTGCCTGGTCCAGGAAGGCAAGTCCGTCCAGGAAGTGAAGGCCCCCGCTCCGGTGGAGGTGATCCTGGACCGGTCCCCCTTCTACGGCGAGTCGGGCGGGCAGGTGGGGGATGAGGGGATGCTCGTGTCGGACGAGGGCAGGTTCCGGGTCGAAGATACCCAGTGGGTGGGCAGCGTGCTGGTCCACCGGGGGGAGCTTTTGGAAGGGCGGCTGCGGACCGGCGGGGCGGTGGATGCCGGCGTGGATGCCGGCCGCCGGCGCCGGACCGCGCAGAACCACACCGCCACCCACTTGCTGCACTCGGCGCTGAGGAAGGTCCTGGGCGAGCATGTGATGCAGGCCGGCTCCCTGGTGGCGCCGGACCACCTGCGGCTGGATTTCTCGCACGGCAAGGGGCTGACGCCGGAGCAGCGGAAATCGGTGGAGGAGACAGCCAACGAGTGGATCTCCTCCGGGCTGGCGGTCTCCACGGCGCAGATGTCGCTGGAGGAAGCGCGCAGGAGCGGGGCGACCGCGCTGTTCGGGGAGAAATACGGGGCCCACGTGCGGGTGGTCTCGATCGGCGGCGTTTCCAAAGAGCTTTGCGGTGGCACCCATCTGGATTCCAGCAGCCCGATCGGCCTGCTCACGCTGGTGGAGGAGGGTTCCGTGGCGGCCGGCGTCCGCCGCGTCGAAGCCCTGACCGGCCTAGGGGCCTTCGGGCACTTGAAGGGGCAATCGGAGCTGCTTGGGCTCGTGGGGCAGAAACTCAAGGCCGCGCCGGCGGAGCTTCCGCAGGCGGTGGACCGACTGCTCAAGAAAACAAAGGAATTGGAGGATGAGCTCCAGCGCCTGAAGTCCAAGGAGACGCGCGGTGAAGCGCAGAAACTGAGCGGCCGGAAAGTGGGGGCGTTCACCTTCTTTGCCGAGCGGCTGGAGGACCGGCTCAACCACGCCGGCCTGCGCTCTTTCGCCGACGCACTGCGGCAGTCGGAACCGGAGGCGGTGATCTTCCTGGCGGACCAGGAGGGGTTCTGTCTGGCCTTCGCGGGGAAGAAAGCGCAGGAGAAAGGGGTCGCCGCCAACCAGCTGCTCAAATTGTCCACCGAGATCGCGGGCGGGTCCGGCGGCGGCCGGCCGGACATGGCGCAGGGCCGCGTGAATGAACCGGAGAAATTTCCCGAAGTGAAGAAGCGGTTGGAAAGATTCATCGAGGAGCGTTCCTGATGCGCGTCATCAAGGTCCGGAGCCGAGAGTGGGAGAAGCTGGTGCAGCGGGGGTTCTGCCGCCGCGCCCGCGTGGAGGACAAGGTCCGCAAGATCCTGGACGGGGTCCGGGCCGACGGCGACGAGGCGCTGCTGCGCTACACGCGCCTGTTCGACCGGGTGAAGCTCACCCCCAAACAGCTCAAGGTGACTGAAAGCGAAACCACCGCCGCGTTCCAGAACATCCGGCCGGAGTTCGTGGCCTCGCTGAAAAAGGTGATCGAGAACGTCAACCGTTTCTACCGGCGGTCGGTGAAGAAGCCGTGGCGGATCCGGGACGAGCACGGGGTCGTGCTGGGGGAGCACCCGGTGCCGCTGGACCGGGTGGGGGTCTACATCCCGTCGGGCACCGCGCCGCTGGTCTCCACGGTCTACATGACGGTGCTTCCGGCCAAGATTGCCGGCGTCCGGGAAATCATCCTGGCCACGCCGCCGAAGCCCGACGGCCGGGTGGACCCGCACATCCTGGTGGTGGCCAATCTCTTGAAGGTGAGCGCCGTCTACAAGATGGGCGGCGCCCAGGCGGTGGCCGCGATGGCCTTCGGCACGAAGACGGTCCCCAAAGTGGACAAGATCGTCGGGCCCGGCAACGCCTACGTGACCGAGGCGAAGCGGCAGGTCTTCGGCTACGTGGACATTGATATGACGGCGGGTCCCACCGAGATCGCCGTGATCGCGAACCAGTCGGCCAACGCCGAGTACGTCGCGCGGGATCTGGAAGCCGAGAACGAGCACCACCAGGGGCTGGCGATCCTGATCACCACCTCGAAGGCGCTGGCCAAGACGATCCGGTCCAAGGTATCGCGCGGCTACATCGTGATGGCCAAAAGTTTGGATGAGGCGGCGGAGATCGCCAACGCGATCGCGCCCGAGCACCTGGAGATCCAGGTGCGCCGGCCCGAGGCGCTGGTCCGCAAGATCAAGAACGCCGGCGCGATCTTCACCGGCCCCTATTCGCCGGCTTCAGTGGGGGATTACGCTGCCGGCCCCAGCCACGTGCTGCCGACCGGCGGCACGGCCCGGTTCTTCTCGGGGCTCGGCGTGGGGGAGTTCGTGAAGGTCTGCCACGTGATCGGCTACACCAAGAAAGCGTTGGAGAACGACCGGGAGATGATCGAGCGGCTGGCCAAGATCGAGGGCCTGCCCAAGCACTGGGAATCGGTGGCGGCGAGGTTCAGTGAAGAGTTAAGAGTGAAGGGTTAAGAGTGAAAAGCCGAATAGAAAAAATCGAGAGAAAAACCAAAGAGACTCAGATCAGCGTCCGGTTGAATCTGGACGGCAGCGGCAAGGCCGCTGTCTCCACCGGCATCGGGTTCCTGGACCACATGCTGGAGCTCTTCGCCAAGCACGGGCTCTTCGATCTTCAGGTGAAGGCGAAGGGGGACCTCCACATTGACCTGCACCACACCAACGAAGATCTGGGTTTGGCGCTGGGCGAGGCATTCCGGCTGGCCCTTGGGGACAAGCGGGGGATCCGCCGGATGGGCTCTTGCTTCGTGCCAATGGATGAGACGCTGGCGCGCGTCCGGGTGGTGGCCGATGTGAGCGGGCGGCCCCATTTCCGGCTGGACTGGGCGCCGGGCCGCAAGCAGCAGGAATTCCGCCGCGGCGGGAGGGTCGCCTACGGCATCGAGGACGCCAAACATTTCCTGGAAAGCTTTTCCGCCCGGAGCGGGCTGACGCTGCACGTGGATGTGCTGAAGGCCGGCGGAGACGCGCACCACCTGCTGGAGTCGGTCTTCAAGGCGCTGGGCCGCGCGCTGCGGGAAGCGGTGGAGCGGGACCCCCGCGTGAAAGGCGTGCCGTCCACAAAAGGGAGGCTCTAGTCAGTCATTTCGACGAGCGAAGCGAGGAGAAATCTTCTTGGAAGGGAATTTATTTTGCGTCTATGTAATGTCCAATAAGTATCGGACAGTGTTCTATACCGGCATTACCAATAATTTACTGAGACGGGTTTATGAGCACAGAAATGCATTGGTGGAGGGTTTCACAAAAAAATACAACGCAAAAGAACTCATCTACTTTGAACAATTTAGCGATCCTGAGAATGCTATCTTACGAGAGAAGCAATTTAAAGATTATCGTCGAAGTAAAAAAATAGATTTGGTTCGACAGTTGAATCCTGCAATGGAAGATCTGTATCCGGCTCTGTCACAATGAGATTTCTCGCTTCGCTCGAAATGACGGCATGATCGCGATCATTGATTACGGCATGGGGAACTTAGCTTCCGTGGCGAAGGCCTGCGCTTTCCTCGGCACGCCCGCGCGGGTGACCTCCGATCCGAAAGAGATTGCCCGGGCGGGAAAGGTCATCCTTCCGGGCGTCGGCGCTTTCGGCGCGGCGATGGGGGAACTCAAGCGCCGCCGCCTGATTGAACCGCTGCTGGTTTCCGTCGTGGAAGGCAAGCCGTTCCTCGGGCTCTGCCTCGGGCTGCAGCTGCTGTTCGAGTCCAGCGAGGAGTCGCCCGGCGTTCGGGGTTTGGGGATACTGCCGGGCAAGGTGAAGCGGTTCCCCCGGAAGAAGGGATTGAAGGTGCCGCACATGGGTTGGAACCAGATAAAAGCAGTTAAGAGTGAAGAGTTAAGAGTGAAGAATAAAAATCCACTTTTGCGAGGGATTCCGGACGGGGCTTTCATGTATTTCGTGCACAGCTTCTACGCGGAGCCGGGCGACCGTTCGCTGGTCGCCGCCCGCACCGGCTACGGCCGGATGTTTCCCTCCGTGGTCTGGGACGGCGGGCGGATCTGGGCCACGCAGTTCCACCCGGAGAAGAGCCAGAAGTGGGGGTTGAGGATCTTGAAGAACTTCTTATCCATTCAGGAGACACGATGCTGATCATACCGGCGATTGATTTGAAGGGGGGGAAGGTGGTCCGTCTGGTGAAGGGGGATTTCTCGGCGCAGATTGACTACGGCGACGACCCGGTGGCGGTGGCCCGCAAGTGGGCCGACGCGGGGGCCCCGCGCCTGCACGTGGTGGACCTCGACGGCGCCCTGACCGGCACGCCGCGGCACCTGGAAGTGATCGGAAAGATCGCCCAGGCGGTCGCCCCGGTTCCGGTGCAGACCGGCGGCGGCATCCGGACCGCCGCCTCGATCGGGAAATTCTTCGAGACCGGCGTGGCCCAGGTGATCCTGGGGACCAAGGCCTGCGTGGACGAGGGTTTCGTGACCGTCGCGGTCAAGGCGCACGGCGAGAAGATCGCGGCCGCTGTGGACGTGAAGGACGGGCGGGTGGCGGTGGAGGGCTGGGTCCGCAAGGAATGGATGAAGCCCGAGCCCTTGGTGCAGCGGCTGATCGCGCAGGGAGTGAAGACCATTATCTACACCGACGCCTCCCGGGACGGGACGATGAGCGGCCCGGGGGTGGAGGGCCTCCGGGCGGTGCTGGAGAAGGCCGGCGGCAAGGCGAAGATCATCGCCTCCGGCGGGATCAGCTCCCTGGAGGACCTGGTCAAATTGAAGGAGCTGGAGCCGTTAGGGCTGTGGGGCGTTATCACCGGCCGCGCGCTGTACGACGGGAAACTGGATTTGAAGGAGGCCATCAAGCTGTGCTCGCCAAAAGGATCATCCCCTGCCTCGATGTCAAAAACGGCCGGGTCGTCAAAGGGGTCCGCTTCCTAAAACTCAAGGACGCCGGCGACCCGGTGGAAGCGGGCCGCCGTTACGAGGAACAGGGGGCGGATGAGCTGGTCTTCCTGGATATCACCGCTTCCGCTGAAGCCCGGGACACCCGCGTCGCCCTCGCGGCCCGGGTCGCCAAAGAGATCTTCATCCCCTTCACGGTGGGCGGCGGCATCAAGAGCATCGAGGAGATCCGGAAGATCCTGGCCGCCGGGGCCGATAAGATCTCCCTCAACACGGCGGCGGTCAAGAGCCCGCGGCTGATCACCGAGGCCTCGCGGCGGTTCGGCAGCCAGTGCGTGGTGGTGGCGATCGACGCTAAAAGGCGAAAGGGACAGTCCCCTTCGGGGACAGTCCCTTCGTGGGAGGTCTATATCCACGGCGGCCGGACCTCCACCGGCAAGGACGCGGTGAAGTGGGCCCGCGAGGCGGAGAAGCGGGGGGCGGGGGAGATCCTGCTCACCTCGATGGACCGGGACGGCACGAAAGACGGCTACGACCTGGAGCTGACCCGGGCGGTCTCCCGGGCGGTGCGGATCCCGGTGATCGCCTCGGGCGGAGTGGGCACTCTGAAACACTTGGCCGACGGCATCCGCCGCGGCGGGGCCGACGCGGTGCTGGCGGCTTCGATCTTCCATTACGGGGAGTTCACGGTCCCGCAGGCGAAACGGTATTTGCGGAAGCGGGGAATACCGGTACGAGATTAGGAACGCGTCATTTCGACGAACGAAGTGAGGAGAAATCCTGGTTCAAAACGAGATTTCTCGGCTTTGCCTCGAAATGACGATTATGGGAGTGGGGTTTCAATGAAAAACTGGATCGACCAGATCAAGTTTGATTCCGACGGCCTGGTGCCGGCGATCATCGAGGACGCGAAAACGCACGAGGTCCTGATGATGGCCTGGATGAACCGGGAAGCCGTGGAGAAGACCCTCTCTAGAAGACAAGCCCACTTCTACTCCCGATCCCGCGGAAAGCTCTGGCTCAAAGGGGAGCAGTCCGGCCACGTGCAGAAGGTGAAGCGGATCGCCCTCGACTGCGACGGGGACACGTTGCTCGTCAGCGTGGAGCAGAAGGGCGGGGCCTGCCACACCGGCTACCGCACCTGCTTCTACCGGAAGCTCTCGCCGGCCAAGCAATGGAAGGCGACGGGCAAAAAGCTGTTTGACCCGGACAAGGTCTATGGCAGGAAGTGACCCTCTGATCCCTTCGCTTTCCGAGTTCCTCCGGCTGGCGAAACGGGGCAACGTGATCCCGGTCTACCGGCAGGTCCTGGCTGACTTCGAGACCCCCCTCTCCGCCTATCTCAAGCTGGAGGGGAAAGGCCCCGCTTACCTTTTGGAATCGGCGGAGCAGGGGGAGCGGTTTGGCCGCTACTCCTTCATCGGTTCTGAGCCGCGGACGGTGTTGAAGATCCGGGGGCGGGATTCGACCGCCGAGTTGGAGAAACTCCTTTCCTCTTATAAAGGGGTGGAGGTGCCGGGGCTGCCCCGGTTCTCGGGCGGGCTGGTCGGCTACGCCGGCTACGACACGGTGCGCCACCTGGAGCCGGTCGGCCCGCGCAAGAAGGATGTGCTGGGGGTCCCGGACAGCGTCTGGATGCTCTCCGACAACGTGGTGATCTTCGATCACCTGGAGCACGCAATGAAGGTGGTGGCCAACGCGGTGATCCCGCCGGGGCCTGGCTCGACGCTCAAGGGCCGGGCGAAGAGGGCCTACACTCAGGCGGCTCGCCGCGTGGAAGGGATGATCCGGCGGCTGGAGAGGCCGCTTAAGATCAGGGACGGTTCTTTATCGGGTGGAAATCACCGCTTCAAGAACCGTCCCTTGCCCGTCCGCTCCAACATGACACGCGTGGCTTTCACCTCGGCGGTCCGGAAGGCCAAGCGGGCGATCGGGGAGGGGGAGGCGATCCAGATCGTCCTGTCTCAGCGGTTTGAGGTGCCGGTTCGCTGCGGGCCGTTCGAGATCTACCGCTCTTTGAGGTCGCTGAACCCGTCGCCTTACATGTTCTACCTGAACCTCGGGGATTTCGCGCTGGTCGGCTCCTCGCCGGAGATTCTGGTCCGCTGCGAGGAGGGCCGCGTGGAGGTCCGGCCGATTGCCGGCACCCGCCGCCGCGGCAAAACGCAAGCCGCCGACCGGCAGATCGAGGAGGGTTTGAAGAAGGACCCCAAGGAGCGGGCCGAGCACCTCATGCTGGCCGACCTGGGCCGCAACGACATCGGCCGGGTCTGCGAGTACGGCTCGGTGAAGGTGAGCGACCTGATGACGGTCGAGCGATACTCCCATGTGATGCACCTGGTCAGCAACGTCGAGGGGAAGCTGCGCAAGGGAAAGAACGCCTTCGATGTTTTCCGAGCCGCTTTCCCGGCCGGCACGGTGACCGGGGCGCCCAAGGTGCGGGCGATGCAGATCATCAATGAGCTCGAACCCGATTCCCGCGGGCCGTACGCCGGTGCCGTCGGCTACTTTGGGTTCAACGGGAACTCCGACACCTGCATCACGATCCGGACCGTGATGGTGAAGGGGGGCCGGGCCACCGTGCAGGCGGGGGCCGGCATCGTGGCCGATTCCAAGCCGGAGAAGGAGTACCAGGAGACGCGCAACAAGGCGGCCGGCATGCTGGAAGCGATCCGCCTGGCCGAGCAAGGACAGAAATAATGCCGAAGAAACAGAAGATCCTGATGGTGGACAACTACGACTCCTTCACCTACAACCTCGTGCAGTATTTGGGGGAGTTGGGGCAGGAGCTGATCGTCCACCGCAACGACAAGATCACGCTGGAGCAGGTGAAGCGGCTCAAGCCCGACCGGATCGTGATCTCGCCGGGCCCCGGCAGCCCGAAGGATGCCGGCGTGTCGCGGGAGATCATCCGGGAGCTGGGCCCCAAGATCCCGCTGCTGGGGGTCTGCCTGGGGCACCAGTGCATCGGCGAGGTCTACGGCGGCGTGGTGGAGCGCAACTACCGGCTCATGCACGGCAAGACCAGCATGATCCGCCACGACAACCAGGGGGTCTTCAAGGGGCTGCCCAACCCGTTCGAGGCGACCCGGTATCACTCGCTGGTGGTCCGGCGCCAGGGGTTCCCGGAGGAGCTGGAGATCACCGCCGAGACGAAGGAAAAAGAGATCATGGGCCTGCGGCATAAAAAGTTCCCGGTCTACGGCGTGCAGTTCCATCCGGAGTCCATCCTGACCCCCTCCGGCATGCAGCTGCTGCGGAATTTCTTGAGGGTGTAGCTGAAGATGATCAGCTTCCCGGCCCTGGTGGAAAAAGCCCATAACGGCGTCTCTCTGACCGAGAGCGAGACGGAGCAGGCCATCGCCCGGATCATGGAGGGGAACATCTCCTCCGGTGAGATCAAGGCCTGGCTGCTGCAGTTGCGGACCAAAGGGGAGTCCCTCCCGGAGATCGTTGGAGCCGCCCGGGCGATGCGGGCCCGCGTGCTACCGGTGAAGGTGGCCGACCCGGATGCCGTGGACACCTGCGGCACCGGCGGCGACGGTCTCCGGACGGTCAATATCTCTACTCTCGCCGGTTTGGTGGCCGCCGGCGCCGGGGTGACGGTCGCTAAGCACGGTAATCGCTCGATCACTTCCGCCTGCGGCTCGGCAGATTTGCTGGAAGCGTTGGGGGTGGCGGTGGACGTGGATCCGGCGATCGTCGAACGCTGCATCGCCGAGACCGGGTTCGGGTTCATGTTCGCCCCGAGGTTCCACCCGGCGATGAAGGCGGTGGCCCCGATCCGCAAAGAGTTGGGCGTGCCGACGGTCTTCAACCTGTTGGGGCCGCTCACCAACCCGGCCGGCGTGAAGCGCCAGGTGGTGGGGGTGGCCGACTTGTCCAAGCTGGATCTCTACGCGCAGGCGCTCAAGGTGCTCGGCGCCGTCAAGGTGATGGTGGTGCACGGGGCCGATGGCCAGGATGAGCTTTCCACGACAGGGCCGACCGAGGTGGTTGAGTTCAATGCCAAGCAAGACCCCGACCGGGTCGCCCGGTACACGCTGGTGCCGGAGACCTTCGGGCTGCGCCGGGCGAGGGTGCAGGACCTGGCCGGCGGCGGACCGGCGGAGAACGCCCGGATCGCGGAAGAGGTCCTCTCCGGCCGGCAGGGCCCGGTCCGGGACGCGGTGCTGCTGAATGCCGCCGCCGCCCTCTACGTCGCGGGGGCGGCCGGCGATCTGAGCTCGGGGCTGGCCCTCGCGCGCCAGTCGCTCGACCAGGGAAAAGCGAAGGCCCTGCTGGAAAAGGTCCGGCGGATCGGCTATGCCGAATAAGCTGGAGGAGATCGTAGCCTTTAAGCGCCGGGAGGTGGCCGAGGCGAAACAGGCCCGGCCGCTGGCGCGGCTGGAACGGGAGCTTAAAAACCGAACGCCCGCGCGCGGGTTCGCCGCGGCGATCCGCCGGCCCGGCTCTTTAAGTTTGATCGCCGAGATCAAGAAATGCTCCCCCTCCGCCGGCCCGATCCGGCCGGGGGCGGACGTGGTGGAGATTGCCAAGGCCTACGCCGGGGCGGGGGCGCGGGCCATCTCCGTGCTGACGGATTCCCACTTCTTCTCCGGTTGTCTGGCGGACCTGACCGCGGTCCGGGAAAAAGTATCGCTGCCGGTCCTGCGGAAGGATTTCCTGATCGAGGAATACCAGGTGGTGGAGGCGGCGGCGGCCGGCGCGGACGCGGTGCTGCTGATCGTGGCTCTGCTGGACCGGCCGGCGCTGAAGCGGTTGCTGGCCCTCGCGCGGGACCTCTCGCTGGACGCCCTGGTCGAGGTGCACTCGGAGCCGGAGCTGCAGGAGGGGCTGGAGGCGGGGGCCCAGGTGATCGGCATCAACAACCGGGATCTCGCCACGCTGCAGGTGGACCTGGAGACCACGCGGCAACTGATGAAGAAGATCCCGACGGACCGGGTGCGTGTCAGCGAGAGCGGCATCCGCTTGCCGGCCGATGTGGAATTTGTCCGGGCTCAAGGGGCCGATGCGATCCTGGTGGGGGAGGAGCTGATGAGCTCCGACGACCCCGCCAAGAAAATCAAGGAGCTGATGGGGGCCTAGCCATGTGGGTGAAAATCTGCGGGATGACCAACCGGGAGGACGCGATCGCGGCGGCGGAGGCCGGGGCCGACGCGATCGGCTTCGTGCTGGTGCCGACGAGCCCGCGCTCGGTCTCCCGCCGGGAGGTGGAGGAGATCCTGCGGTACATCCCGCCGACCGTCCTCACCGTCGGCGTGGTGGCCAATGAGGATCCCGACTTCCTGAAAGGGCTGGTGCGGGTCTGCTCACTCGGGGCGCTCCAGCTCCACGGCCAGGAGCCGCCGGAGCAGGTGCTTCGGCTCA
>Ga0080064_1003685_pt1 | contig 21439 bp, 18 predicted proteins | sample Subgrocontami54m_FD_69260 | JGI IMG/M metagenome (GOLD analysis project Ga0080064, IMG submission 69260) | Subsurface groundwater microbial communities from S. Glens Falls, New York, USA - GMW46 contaminated, 5.4 m (SPADES assembly) (version 2) ...
CCGGGTACTTCTCTTACTCCCAGCTCGATTGCTACCCAAAGCCAGAGCTCGCTCCAGTCCAGCGGCGGGAACTCCCTGCTGGGAAATGCCCTCGCCGCGCCGGCCAACGGGAGCCTGCAACGGCTTTTCGGAGTCAGCCGTATCCGGATCGATCCGGACCTCATCGGCGTCTCCAATACCCCGCAGGCGCGACTGACGCTGGAACAGCAGGTGACGCGCGACATCACCATCACCTACATCACCAACCTCAACCGCACTCAACAGCAGATCGTCCGCCTCCAGTGGGACTTTTCCCGCAGCTTCTCGGTCATCGCCGTTCGAGATGAGAATGGAATTTTTGGCGTCGACTTCCTGTACCGCAAGCGATTTAAGTAGTGAATCAGCCCTCTCACGCAAAGGAAACCGGTTTCACCGCCCGCCGCCGCCACATGGTGGACAAGCAACTGATCGCGCGGGGCCTCCGCGATGCCCGGCTCCTGGAGGCTGCCCGGGCCATCCCGCGCGAGGAGTTTGTCCACCCCGAGCTCAGATCGCGCTGTTATCGCGATGAGCCGGTGCCCATCGGTCATGGACAGACCCTTTCCCAGCCCTACATGGCCGCCCTAATGGTGGATTCCCTCGGCCTGCGCGGCGGCGAAAACGTGCTGGAAGTAGGCGCCGGCTGCGGCTACCACGCCGCTCTGCTCGGCAGCATGGCCGCCCGCGTCGTTTCCATCGAGCTGGTGCCGGAGCTGGCGGACTTGGCCCGCGAGAATCTAAGCCGGACAGGTTACGGCAAAAACGTGACCGTCCTATGCGGGGACGGCTCGGCCGGTTGGCTTTCACGCGCCCCTTATGATGCCATCTCCGTAGCGGCCGGCTCGCCCTCGGTTCCGCAAGCCCTGCTCGATCAGTTGGCCGAGGGCGGCCGCCTGGTGATTCCCGTCGGCAATCGGAAGGACCAGAGCCTGCTGCTCATTGAGCGGCAGGGCGGGCAATTCAAATCCAGTACCATCACCGGTTGCCGGTTCGTCCCTCTTTTAGGCGAACATGGCTGGAGGGAATCATGAAGCTCCGCGTCGCTCAGGGAAAACTCAAGATCGAACACAGCATCGTGGATGGCGTGCGCCCCATGCTGGAACGCCTCCTGGCTGCCAACCCGGGAATTCGATCTGTCATCCCCGGCGTCATCCGCCGCGTGCGCGATGCCTGCGGGGAATTGAAGGTTCACCTCACCGTTCCCACCACCAATGGGTGGAAAGCCATCGCCCTCAGCTCCGGGGCCCGCCAGGAACTCTTCATCAGCACCACCATGAGCAAAGAGAGTCTGGAAAAAGCCCTGCAACAGGCGGCGCAGGGCTAGCCTCGCCGGTTTCTTGGTTGAGCCAACCCTTCTCCGCATGCTATGCTGTGATGGGATTGCTCTGGCACATCAACGACTTACAGCACCCCGGGTTCCAACGGGCCTCACTGGTCGCCCGGGCCGTTCTTTTTCCAGGATCGGTTTGAAGTTCACCTCATGAATCTGCGCTCAATTTTTAGTCTTTTCTCCTCGGATCTGGCCATCGATCTCGGCACAGCCAACACCCTTGTTTACGCCAAGGGCCGGGGCATCGTCGTCAATGAACCTTCGATCGTCGCCATCAACAAGACAACCGGCGATGTGGAAGCTGTCGGACGCGAAGCCAAGGAAATGCTCGGCCGCACGCCGGGCAACATCGTCGCCATCCGGCCGATGAAGGACGGCGTCATTGCGGACTTCAAAGTCACCGAGCGAATGTTGAATTACTTCATTCAGAAGGCGCACGGACGCAAGATGCTGGTGCATCCGAGAATCGTCATCGGCGTGCCCAGCGAAATCACGCAAGTGGAAAAGCGTGCCGTCATCGACTCGGCCTATCGCGCCAAGGCCAGTGAAGTGCATCTGGTGGAACAGGCCATGGTGGCGGCCATCGGCGCAGGTTTGCCCATCACCGAACCCGGCGGCAATATGGTGGTCGACATCGGCGGCGGCACCACTGACGTCGCGGTCATTTCTCTGTCCGGCATTGTCTATGCGCGCTCGGTCCGCGTGGCCGGCAATGAGATCGATGAAGCCCTGATTCAATATCTCAAGCGGAAATACAACCTGCTCATCGGCGAGCGCACCGCCGAACAGGTCAAGATGCAGATAGGCTCGGCCTTCCCCCTCGACAAGCCGATCACCATGGAGATCAAGGGCCGTAATCTGATTGAAGGCGTGCCCAAGACCATCACCGTCGATGACACCGAAATCCGCGGAGCCATCTCCGAGTGCGTGGCCACCATCCTGAACGCCATCCGCGTCGCCTTGGAACGCACTCCGCCCGAACTCAGCGCCGATATCAGCGACCGCGGCATTGTGCTCACCGGCGGCGGGGCCATGTTGAAGAATCTCGACAAGCGTATCCGGGAAGAGACCGGATTGCCGGTCTCCATCGCCGAGGATCCGCTGGCAAGCGTTGTCCTCGGCACAGGCAAGATGCTGACGGATTTTAAACTGCTCCGTCGCATCGCGATTGAATAACGCGGCGGCAACCGCCCGCGGCCGTTCGCGTCAAAGGCAGTGAAGGGGCGGCGGTTGGGATGAGCAATGGAGATTTTCTTTAATCGATATCGAAGCCTCACCGTGCTGCTGGCGGCTCTGGTTGCGCAGCTTCTCCTGCTGGCCTATCAGGTGAAAACCAACAGCGATGTCCGCCTCATCCGGGTTTGGGCCGTCACCGGAGTGATGCCGCTGGCTCGCGTGGTGGAGGCCTTCCGCTCCAACACCACCGGATTCTTCAGCGAGTACCTGGTTCTGCTCGACGTCAAGGAGGAGAACAAGACTCTCAAAAGCCAACTCGGCTCTCTCAAGATGGAGAATCAGTTTCTCAAAACCGAATTGGCCACGGCGGACCGCGCCCGCTCGCTGGCTGCCTTTCAGTCCCGCTCGCCTTCCCGCACCATCGCCGCACGCATCATTGGCACCGGTACCGGAGCCAACTCCAAGGTCGTTTTTCTCGATCGCGGGTCCAGCGCCGGCGTAGCCAAGGGCATGGCCGTGGTTACCCCCGACGGCATCGTCGGCAAGGTGATCTCCTCCTATCCGTCCGCCTCGCAGGTGATCCTCATTACAGATCCCAGTTTTGCCGCCGGTGTCATCTCGCAAAAAAGCCGCGTGCATGGCACCCTCAAAGGCCAGGGACACAGCATCTGCCTGATCGAATACATCCAGAACGAAGAACAGGTCGCCGCCGGCGAATGGTTTTACACATCCGGTGACGACCGCGTTTTTCCCAAAGGCCTCCCGGTGGGACAGGTCAAGATTGTTCGTCCCGGAAAGATGTTCTTCAAGGAAGTCTTTCTGGTTCCCAGCGGCCTGCAGCAGGGGCTGGAAGAGGTGCTCGTGGTGCTGGAGGGTGTCCACCAGACTATTCCGGACTCGCAGGAAACTCCTCAAACCCTCCACCTGCTTCCGGCTCCGCCGGCCGACCCCAATGCCGCCGACCCGCAAGGCGTGCTCAGCGGGAACCTCAGTACGGAGGCCGACCAGATGCTGGAAAAGTACAGGCGGACCGGAGAAGCCCAGGGCCATGTCTTTGGAAAGGCGGGCAACAAGCCTCCCAACTTCAACGTCCCGGATCCGGCCGCGGTCAAGCCGCCCGATCCTAAACCGGCCGTTCCCACTCAACCTACGAATCGATGAAGCCCGCTCACCATGACTGAATCCGGCGACTGGCTGCTGCGCCCGCGCCGCAAACATCAATACCGGCTTCGCCCGGTGGCGCTCCTCCTGGTGGCGGTCACGGCCATCCTGTTCCAGATCTACGTCCCGCTTTTTTTTCAATACCTCTCTTATCTCGAAATGCCGCTCCTAGTCACCGTCTACTTTTCCCTGATGCGCCGGGAACCGGTGGCTGGCGTGCTGATCGGAGCCTCCATCGGACTCGTGCAGGACTCGCTCTCCCACAACCCGATCGGCATGTTCGGGATCGTCAAAACCCTGGTCGGCTACTTTGCCGGCTTTGTCAGCCAGCGCTTTGATGTGCAAAATACAGGCATCCGTTTCCTGCTCGGTTTCTTCTTCTTCTTCTTTCATCAGTTTTTCTATTGGGTGCTGGCCAGCGCGCTGTTGGGCCAAACTTACGGCTTTGATGCCTTGCAAACCCTGGTCTTTGGTTTGCTCAACGCCACCGTAGCTGTCCCGTTGTTCCACGTATTGGATAAACTGTAAAAGCGCAAAGGGCGCCGGCCGCCCCCCACACTGTCGGGAAACGTGCGAGTTGCCTCCGCGGGCGGCAGCTCCGTCTTGCGCGTATGAGGAAAAGCGCAAAGGGCGCTGGCCGCGCCGACCGCGCCAACCGCTGGTCCAGATCACGCGTTACTCGGTTTTGCGCGTATCATTAGAAATAGACACGGCCTGGAGCCGGTCTGGCAAGCTGTCTTTGATTAATGCCGCTGAAACTGATTCCCACCGATTACGAACAGGAAGCGCCCAGCAAGCCTCTCTTGCGCGACGATACCAAGTTCGCCTCGGTGAAGATCGCATTTTTTCAATATCTCACGGTGGCCGTCTTCCTCTTCCTGGTATCCGGGTTCTGGCAGCTCCAACTGCAGAACCAGGAATATTACCTGGACCGCGCCGCCAGAAATCGCATACGGTCCCAGCCCATCCTGGCCCCGCGCGGCAAGATCCTGGACCGCGACAACCGGGTCATCGTGGACAACCATTCCTCCTTCAGCCTGATTCTGGCGCGCGAGAATCTTAAGGCGGAACACCTGAAGTCCATCTGTGAAGGGCTCGATATCGACTGCGACGACCTGCGGGAGCGGCTCCGCCGTTTTGACCGCACTCGCGCCAAATACGAATCGATTGTCATCAAGGAGGAGCTGACGCCGGGCGAACTCGCCTTCGTCGAGGCCCATCGCGGTCAGGATACCTTCCCGGAAATGGAGCTGATCCACGCCCAACGCCGCCTCTATCCGCGTAACGGTTTTGCCTCCCACGTCATCGGCTACACCGGCGAGGTGAGCGATCCGGAACTCAACACCACCGAGTTTGCCCGGTTCCGCCAGGGCGACGTGATTGGCAAGGCCGGCATCGAGCGCCAATACAACGACATCCTGATGGGCGTGGATGGGCAGCGCCGCGTCATTGTGGACAACCGCGGCCGCGTCCACAAGGTGATCGATAAGAAGGAAGCATCCAGCGGCACAAACCTCAAGCTCACCATCGATCTCGACCTGCAGGCCGTGGCCGAGCTCGCCATGGAGAACCGCCGCGGCGCCGTCATCGCGCTCGATCCCCGCTCCGGCGAGATCCTTGCCATGGTCAGCCGTCCCTCCTTTGACCCCAACAAATTCGCCGGCCGTATCCGCAGCAAGGACTGGAACGAGATCCGCGATAATCCCGACAACCCGTTGCTGAACCGCGCCATTCAGGCGCAACTGGCGCCGGGTTCCACCTTTAAACCTTTTATCGCCATGGCCGCGCTGGATTCCGGCGCCATTGATGAGAGCTTCACCGCTCACTGCAGCGGCGGCGCTTCCTACTATGGCCGCTACTTCAAGTGCCATGCCGCCAAAGGGCACGGTAGCGTGGATCTGCATCGGGGCATTGTTCAATCCTGCGACGTATTCTTTTACAACCTCGGAAACAGACTCAGCATCGACAAGATTGCGGAATGGGCGGAAACGGCCGGTTTCGGGCAGCGCACCGGGATTGACTTGCCCGGCGAGCTGGAAGGCGTCGTACCTTCCACGCGCTGGAAGATCCGCAACTATCGCCAAAAATGGTATGCCGGAGAAACCATCTCCGTCGCCATCGGCCAGGGGGCGCTTACGGTGACTCCAATGCAACTGGTGCATGCCATCGGCGGCTTGGCCATGGGCGGCGTCTGGTATAAACCCCACCTCGTCCATGACCCTTCGCATCAGGCGCCTCCGCGCCGCGTGGAAATCAATCTGGACCACGCCGCCCGCGTGATTGACGGTCTCTACGGAGTCGTCAATGAAGGCGGCACGGGCGCCAGGAGCCGCCTTCCAGGCATCGAATTCTGCGGGAAAACCGGCAGCGCGCAGCGTGTCTCCAATGAGTTCTTGAAAGCCCACCGCCTGAAAAGCCCGGCCTCGGAAGATGACTTCAAGGACAACGCCTGGTTTGTCGGCTTCGCCCCGAGGCAGGACCCGGAGATCGCGGTGGTTGCCTTGTTTGAAGGCGGCGAACATGGCCCCGAGGCCGCTCCGATTGTTCGCGATGTCATCAAGTCCTATTTCGACAAAAAGTCGCGGTCCACGCCGGCCACTGTTGTCGCCGCCGTTCCCCTCCGCCAGCAACCGTTCCCTCCGCCGCAATAATCAATGGCCCAATACCGCTCCATCCGCGATCTGGACTGGCCTCTCCTGCTGATCACCCTGTCCCTGTGCGCCCTCGGCATTCTCCAAATTTACAGCGCCACCCACGACACCGTTTGGAAGGACGCGTGGTGGAAACAGGTGCTCTATGTCTCGGTTGGGCTGATCCTGTTATGGTTTGTCTCCTCCATCGACTACCACACTCTGCTCGGCCAGGTTCCCGTCTTTTATGGCATCTCGGTTGTGCTTCTGCTGACAGTTTTGATGGTGGGGACCAAGGTATTCGGCTCCCGCCGCTGGATCCCTTTGTTCGCCGGTTTTCACTTTCAGGTATCCGAATTCGTCAAACTGGTGATAATATTACTAGTAGCGAGATATTTGACAGAATTGAGAAGTGATCATCTGGAGATCCGGGACTTCTTGAAAATTGGTGGCTTGGTTGCGCTGCCCATGGCGCTGGTTGTGAAGCAGCCCGACCTTGGTACGGCTTTGTCCTACCTGCCCATTGTTGCCGTTGGTGTTTTCTTGGCCGGTCTGCGCTGGCGTCAGGTGTTGGTGATCAGTTTTCTGGCCTTGGTCCTTCCCGTTACGGCGTATCAGTTTGTTCTCCAGGATTACCAGAAGGCAAGGCTCGTAAGCTTCCTCAACCCGGAAATGGATCCGCGGGGGTCCGGCTACCAGGTGATTCAGTCCCAGATTGCCGTCGGTTCCGGTGGCATGTGGGGCTGGGGGGTTACGCGAGGAACCCAGACTCAGTTGCGGTTCCTGCCTGTCCCTCATACTGATTTCATCTTCGCCACTTTTGGCGAAGAGCATGGTTTTGTTGGTGTTGTTGTTGCATTAGGGTTGTATTTTTTGCTCCTCATGCAGATAGTCCAAAACGCTCAGGCTGCGCCAGACCGGGCTGGGATGTTTATCTGCATGGGTGTGGCAGCTTTATTGCTCTTTCACCTTTTGGTGAATGTGGGTATGGTGGTCGGCCGTATGCCGATCACGGGCATCCCGCTACCGCTGATGAGTGCCGGCGGTTCGAGCACGTTGTCTGTTTTTTTGATGCTGGGGCTGGTTAACAATGTCCGGCTCCGGCGATTTGTGAATTGAAGCGGCTGTTGAAGGCGCTGTCGGGTGCCCGTTTGGGTTGCCCGGGTTGGCGTGCTGGCTGCCATTCGGGAAGTCTGCCGTTATAGTTGCCTGTTGTGGCGCTGTTCCGGGTTTCCCAATGGTGGAGCTCCCGCGGAGGATTATTGAGCTTTCTTAGCTCTGTTGCCGGGTCTGCCAGGCTGAGGGCCATTTGCCCTCCGGAGAGCCCTGTCTACTCCCTCGGATCCGGTACCGGTTTGATCTCCTGCGCTGGTTTTTCCTACTCGCATCGCCCACCTTGTCCCTCTTCTCAGTCCGCTTCGGAAGCGGAGATTTTTCATGAACAAAGAGCTGGTGATTTCGGCCAACCCCCACGAAACCAAGCTTGCCATTCTCGAGGACGAACAACTCGTAGAAGTCTATTTTCAAAGCGCTGACGAGTACTCGCTCGTTGGCAGTATCCACAAAGGCCGGGTTACACGCGTCCTGCCGGGGATGCAATCGGCTTTTGTCGACATCGGGTTGGAACGCGATGCCTTTCTGTACGTATCCGACTTCTTTGAGGAGGGCGGAGAAGATTATGAGCGCGTGACTCCCGCCCCGGACAACCGCGGACGCCGCGGGGATTCCCGGGGTCCACGGCAGGACAATCGCGCCGAGCCCCGCCCGGAATCGAGCCCGGAACCGCGATTGGAATCAAGCCCGGAATCGGACTCGCCGCAAGCCACCGTCGAAGGCGTCGAACAGGCTGCTCCGGCTTCCGCCGCCGACGCCGGCCCTCGTGACCGCAATGGCGATCGCGGCCAGCGCGGACGCCGCTCCCGCCGCCGCCGTGGCCGCGGCCGCGGCTTCCCGGACTCCAAGTACGCAAGCCCTGACCGGGCAGATTCCCAGGATTCCTCCGGGCCCGACTCCGCGGCGCCCTACTCCTCGTCACCGGATTCCTCAGCAGCGGCTCAGGAAGAGTCTACTGTCGAAAAAGAGTCCGACGCCGACGCCTTCGTTCTTCCCGGTGAGTCCATCGCCAAGTACTCCTCGGCGAGCGCTCCCCAGATCTCTGAATCTGGTCCCACACGGCCATCTCAGGCCCCCGATTCCACTTCCCAGACCGGCGCACCCGCGGTGCCACTGGATGCGCCCGCGCCCGCTCGATCTTCCTTTTGGGGACGGTTCCTCAAGAGTGAGCCGGAACGCCCTCCAGCCTCCGTCGTCGAGATCCACGGCGTTCCCATGCAGGAATCTCTCCCCTCACTCGATCCGGAGATCGTTGATGAGATCGAAGACGCGTTATCCGAAGCGGCCTCCGCGGAACAGATCGCCGACGCCAGACAACAAGCGGCCGAGGACTCCATCGCCGCCGAGGACGGCGCCATCGAAGGCGTCGAAACAGGCGCTGAGGAGGATGCGCCGGAGGAAGGCAACGCGGCGGAATCCCAGGGTTCCGCCGGCCAGGCAAACGCCGCCGAACCTGGTTCCCCTGCCATAGGCGCCGAAGTCCGTGATCAGCAACAGTCCCGCTTCCTCAATCGCGGCAACCGCCGCCCGCGCCGCCGCGGCGGACGCGGTGGAGATCGAGGCGACCGGCCGCAGGGCGCTGACCGCGGCCCCGGTGGCGATCGCAGCACGGAACCTCGCGCCGAGGGCGCTCCCGAACCACGCCTGGAATCACGGCCCGAGGCGGCCACCGTCACGCGCCCGGATCGTGATCGCGCTCCCATGCCCTCCATCTCTGATCTGCTCAAGGAGGGCCAGGAGATCCTGGTTCAAATCGCCAAGGAGCCGCTCGGTACCAAGGGCGCCCGCATTACCTCTCACATCGCAATGCCCGGCCGGTACGTGGTCTACATGCCCACTCTCGACCATTTGGGGGTCTCGCGTAAGGTTTCCACCGACGAGGAGCGCCACCGCCTCAAGCGCATCATCACCGGCCATGCGGCCGGTATGACCGGCGGCTTCATTGTGCGCACCGCCGGCGAAGGCATGTCCGATGCAGACATCGGCGCGGACATGAGTTTTCTCTACAACCAGTGGCTCGACATCCGCAAGAAAGCGGAAAAACGCGCCGCCCCGCTCCTGCTGCATCATGATCTGGAACTGGTTACCCGCACCCTGCGCGATCAGGTTAGTGAGCAGTTCAAAGCCATCTGGGTGGACAACGAAGAACTCTTCGAGGGCATCCTCCGGTTCCTGGAACGCTTCCAGCCCGCGCTGGTCAATCGCGTGAAGTTGTACACGCGGCCGGTGCCGATCTTTGAAACCTTCAACATCACCGCGGAGCTGGAAAAAGCGCTCCGTCCCAAGGTCTGGCTCAAGTCCGGCGGCTATATCGTCATCAACCAGACCGAAGCCCTGGTCGCCATCGACATCAACACCGGCAAGTATGTCGGCAAGTCCAACCGCCTGGAAGACACCATCGTCAAGACCAATATCGAAGCGGTCCGCGAGATCGTGCGCCAGGTACGCCTGCGCGACCTCGGCGGCATCATTGTGGTCGACTTCATCGACATGGATGAGCGCCGCAACCGCCACAAGGTGATGCAGGCCCTCGAAGAGGCCATGCGCGTGGATCGCGCCCCCTACAAGATTCTCCAGTTCAACGATTTTGGCCTCGTCGCCATCACGCGCCGCCGCGTGAAGCAGAGCCTGGAACGCGCCCTCTGCTCGCCGTGCCCCACTTGCGAAGGCGCGGGCTACGTCAAGAGCGTGCAGACTGTGATCGGGGAAATCTTCACCGAAGGCCACAAGATTGCCGCTGCCCTGGAGGGCAAGGACGTGATGTTACGCGTCAATCCGGACGTCGCCAAAGCCCTCAAGGCCCAAGGCGCAACCTACATCGAGGAACTCGAGGAGCTCCTCGGCCGCTCCGTGATCATCCGGTCCGACCACCAGTTGCACCCGGAAAAGTTCGACCTGGCCTGAGCCGCGCTTTTTGGAACGGGGCGCTACTACTGCTGCTGTTGCTGCTGCTGCGGGACGCTCTCCGGCGGCGGCTCTGCCGGTCCGGCAGCCGTCTCGGCCAACTGCTCGTAGCCTTCGTTATCCAACGCCGGACGTACCAGCACGTCCACCGAAAGATGCTGGCCCGCGTGCCCCTTATACACGCCACGGATCGGTGCGACATCGCCATAGTCGCGCCCATAGGCCAGCCGCACATGGTGAATGCCCACTGGTTTTCCATACGTCGGATCCAGCGGCATCCAGCCCAGGCCCGGGATGTGCGTCTCCATCCAGGCATGTGAGGCCTGTCCTCCGATCACCTCTTCGATCGTGGTTCCCGGCCCGGTGGTTTTCCCCGGCATCAGGTAGCCCGACACATATCTTCCCGGTAGACCCTTCATCCGCACCACGGCCAGCAGCACGTGGGCGAAATCCTGGCACACACCCGCGCCGCTCGACAGCGAGTCCGCAATGGAGCTGTTCACGTGCGTCGCGCCCTTCTCGTACCGGAACCTCGTGTGCACCAGTTCCGAGGCCAGTTGGCCAAAGCCGAGCGCGGACCCATCGCATCCCCGCCCCGCCTCCTCCACAATCCCCCGCACCGCCTCCAGATGCGGAACATAAACCGTCGGCGCCAGATATTCGTAGAAATCCTCTTCCAGTTCCTCGCGCATGCCGTTGAGCGCCTCCAGCCCCACGCCGCGCTCTTCCACAACCGGCTCCGGATGCACCAAAACAACCGATTCGGCCTCCACACGCAAATGCCTGTGCTCGGCCTGGATATTGAACTGGTGTACCCAGTTTCCGTAATAATCCACGCGCGCTGAAACCGGGGCCTGCGGACGAGTCGTCAATCGAAAACCGAGACAACTCTGCCGGTCATCCTCCAGCGGACGCAGCCGCACTTCGTTGAAACTTTCCGAGACCGGGCCATCGTAGGAAAACTCGGTTACATGGTGCAGTTTGTAGCGGTTCATGGGAAAGTAGCCTTAGGCGGCGGTGTAATAGAAGTATCGCCGCGCGATCTGATGTCCAATCGCGCGACAGGAGCTCTGCAGCTCCCCCAGGTATTCCTCCAGCCCTTTTTCAAAAATCTCCTCTATGCGGTAGTACCGCAGAGACTCCAACACTTTTCCCGTCAGCCGTTCCGCCTCGTTGGCGTAGTCACCCGGTATGGTTCCACTGATGTCCCGCAGCGCCTGCTGTATCTGCGTGAAACAGAATCGCACCGACCGCGGATGATCCGGATGCAGGATCAGCAGATCGGCCACGCGCGCCGGCACAATCCGGCTTTGATTCCATCGGCGGTAAGCCTGATAGGCCCCGGCCGATTTTAGAACCGCCATCCACTGGTGGTCGTCCAGATCCTCCACGCCCTCCTTTTCCACCAGGTTCTGGTACTGCACGTTGACGATCCGCGCCGACATCTCCGCCCGTTCCAGGAATTTGCCGATCCGCATAAACTGCCATCCTTCATCATGGGGCAGCGTCCCGTCGCTGACCCCGCTAAAGCGGTGGCCGGCGAAGATCACCCGCCGGCAGAACCGGTGCGGTCCTCCGCGCAACTCTTCCTCCGGCTTGAAGTTTTTCATCTCGTGGTAAAACCCGTTGATGTCTTCCCACATCTCCCGGGAAATAATCTCCCGGATCGTGCGCGAGTTCTCCCGCACCCGTGCCACGCACTCGTAGATCGAGTTGGGATTGTCACGGGAGAAGGCAAGATAATGGAAAACGCTCTCGGCGTCAGCCTCCTGGTGGAACTGGTAAAAGCGGTCTTGCTCACCGGCGATCCGGATGATCGGATCCCAGCGCAGCCGCTGCGACGTGTGGTGACGCTCCACCAGCGTGTAATAGTGCACGTCCAGAATGCGCGCCGTATCCTCGGCCCGCTCCATGTAACGGCCCGTCCAATAGAGAGAATCCGCGATCCGCGCCAGCACCTCAGCTATCCCCCCGCATCACCCAGGTATCCTTGCTTCCGCCGCCTTGTGAGGAGTTCACCACCAGCGAACCCGGCCGCAGCGCCACCCGCGTCAAACCTCCCGGTACAATAATTACCCTCTCTCCGTTGAACAGGCAGTACGGACGCAGATCCACGTGACGGCCCGCGAACCGGCTCGTGGTTTCGTCAAATGCCGGTACCCGCGAAAGCCCGATCACCGGCTGGGCGATGTAGTTCCGCGGATCGGCGATCAGCCGCCGCCGGAACTCCTCGCGCCCCTCCGCCGTCGACACCGGACCGATCAACATGCCGTATCCGCCTGATTCCCCGACCGCCTTAACCACCAGATTGTCCAGATGCTCCAAAACATAGGCCAGTTGGTCCGCCTTGGAGCAAATGTAGGTGTCCACACTCCGCAGAATCGGGTCCTCACCCAGATAGTAACGGATGAATTCGGGCACGTAGGCGTACACCGCCTTGTCATCCGCAATCCCGTTGCCCACCGCGTTCACCAGCGCCACGTTCCCTCCCCGGTAGGCTTCCATCAGTCCGGGAATTCCCAGCACGGAATCCGGATTGAACGCCAGCGGATCCAGAAACTCATCGTCAATCCGGCGGTAGATCACATCCACTCGCGTCAGCCCGGCGATCGTCTTCATATACACGATCCCGGAATCCACCACCAGATCCCGCCCTTCCACCAGCTCAATCCCCATCTGCTGCGCCAGAAAGCTGTGCTCAAAATAGGCGCTGTTGAAAATCCCCGGCGTCAGAAGCACGATCACAGGGTCGGTGCCGCCGCGCGGGGAAAGCGACCGTAGGATCGACGCCAATTCCACCGGATAATGGTCCACCGGCAGAATTTCGTAATTTTCAAACGCGCCCGCCAGCGCGTGTTTCAATACCAGCCGGTTCTCCAGAACATAGGAAACCCCGCTCGGAGTCCTGACGTTGTCCTCCAGCACCAGAAATTGCCCGGTGGCCGAATCACGAATCAAATCGATACCGGAGATGTGTGTGTGGATCCCGCGCGGAACCTTCATGCCCGCCATCTCCCGCCGGAACTGCGGCGAGGAATAGATCAGGCTCCGCGGCACCACCCGGTCCTTCAGAATGCGCTGCGGCCCGTAGATATCCTGCAGGAAAAGGTTGAGCGTCTGCACCCGCTGCGTCAGCCCCCGCTCAATCAGATCCCATTCGGGCCGTGTCAGGATTCGCGGGACCAGATCAAATGGGAATAGCCGCTCCGTGTTTTGGCCGTCGCTGTAGACCGTGAAGGTGATCCCCTGGATCAGAAAAGCCAAATCGGCCAGTTCCCGGCGCTTCTGGTACTGCTCCTGGTCGAGCCGCGCCACCACTTCAAACAGTTTGGCGTAGGGAGCCCTGGGCACGCCCGGCCGCTCAAACATCTCGTCAAAGAACGCACCCGTCTCATAGCCTTCAAACAGGCTATGGGCCGAAGTTGAATGAGCGGACAAGTGTCGATTATACCGCGCGGAAGTGCCCTGAATCCCCGCTCTGACGAGCGGGCCATCGTCACCCCCCAATCGCAACCCCCGTTAGCCCCGTCCCGTCAGGGCGGGGACGGCGCACCTGCGATAGACTTCCTGTAGCGGCGAAAGGCCCTTTTCTCCCGTGCGATTGCGACCAACTCTGGCCCTCTTCCTTCCGAGCAACACGCGCAAAACGGAGCTGCCGTCCGTAGCGGCAACTCGCGGGTTTCTGGCCAGTTTGGGGGCGCGGACGGCACCCTTTGCGCTTCTCTGCGCCGCCGCGCACCCCCAGAGCGTCCACATCTACTCCGAGTTCCGCCGCATTGCCCCCAACGGCGCAGTCCTGGAACAGGATCGCCCGGGCAGGCCGCGCGAAATCATCTCTCCGGCCGTGGCCCGGAACGGGTTTGCCTCCTTCCGGCTGGTCTTGTCCGCGCCTGCCGGCAAGTCCTTCGCTCTACACTTTAGCGATAATCCCGAAAAATCCTTCCAGTACACTCTCTATCGCGAACTCGCCGCCCAGTCCGGTCAAACAGCCGTCCCCGATCTTCTCGAGCACGCCCCGCTCCCGGTCTCCGGAGTATTCACGGATTCCCCAATCACCTACTGGCTCGACATTCTCGTGCCCGCCGCCATCCCCTCCGGCCGCATCCGCGTCGAGGCGCAGCTCAATGTGGATGACCATTGGATCATTTACCCGCTGGAGGTTCGTGTGCTCCCCGCCTCCATCCCGCGCCACGCCGCGCTCAGTTTCCCCCTGCCATCCGCCAACCTGGTCAGCGCGCAATCCGCCTTGGTGCCGCTGCAGAACTATCTGTGCGGAAAACCCGCCCCGGTCCCCCAAACCGGCCCTCCCACCATCCGGCAAATGATCGCGCGCAACGCATTGCAGGACGTGGCCCTGGCACGATCGCTCGAACCCGCCTTGGGCGCCGCCCACCTCCACCAAACTCTGCTGGCATGGATCGGCGCGCCCGATGTCAAGACCTGGTGCGCCGCCCGCCTGGAAGCTCCGCCCGATCCCGAACTCTATCTCAAGATGCGCGATTTCCTTTACAAATCGGCCGTCCGGTGAAGGCGCGATGACAGGGGATTTCCGATCCTACTGCTGGATTACGATTTTCGGCAGTGGGACAGGCTTCACCGGTTCGAACAGTCCGAAGCTGAAGATGGCGGTGGCCGAGGCGATGGCAACATACTGCTTGCCGTCCTGCTCGTAGATGATCGGGGACGCCGTGAGCCGCTCCCCGACGTTGAAGTTCCACAGATGCTTGCCGGACTTGGCGTCGATGCCCAAAAAGTTGCCATCGTCATCCCCGGTAAACACTACTCCGCCCGCATTCGAGACCGTGCCGGCCCACATGCTGCCAACGCCCGTCATCGGATACTCCCACACTCGCGCGCCGGTCTTTGGATTCAGCGCCCGCAGGAATACCTGCCCGCCCTCCTCCGTCGCCCCGCCGCCCGAGAAATTCTTCATCGGCTCCGGTCTCTGCGACGAGCTCGTGTACAGCCCGCACTGCTCCAGCGTGACCAGATAGAGCAGTCCCGTCCCTGGATTGTAAGTCTCGCTCATCCAGTTAGTGGCGCCCTTCACGCTCGGACAAACCCAGTTGCCTTCCGGCGTCGGATCCTGGCCCGGTACCAGGATGGGACGTCCCTTGGCGTCGATTCCCGTAGCCCAGCTCACGTGGTCAATCAGTTTCGTCGCCCGCAGAAACTCGCCCGTCGTCCGGTCCAGCACATAAAAGAAACCGTTGCGGTTCGCATGAAGGACCAGCTTGCGCGGCCTTCCCTCCCACTCCATGTCCAGCAGAATCGGCCAGCTCTGCGCATCCCAGTCGTGCGTGTCGTGCGGCGTGAATTGGAAGTGCCACTTCATTTTCCCCGTATCCAGATCCAGCGCCAGCAGTGAAGAGGTGTACAGATTGTCGCCTTTCCGCCATACCCCGTTGAAATCCGGCCAGGCGTTGCCGGTGGTCCAGTAAAGCGTGTTTAACGCCGGGTCATAGGTTCCCGAAAGCCACGTGCCGGCCCCTCCCCATTCGATAAAATCCCCATCCCAGGTTTCCGAACCCGGCTCGCCCCGTGCCGGAATCGTGTACGTCCGCCAGAGTTCCTCGCCCGTGGAAGCCGAGAGCGCTGCCAGCGACCCGCGGATTCCGCTGTCGCTGCCGGAGTGCCCGACGATGATCTTGTCCCTGGCTACGAACACGGGAGCGCTGGAGCCTACACCCTTCGCCACATCCCCAAACTTCTTCGTGAAGATCACAGAGCCGTTCCGCCGGTCGAGCGCCGTGAGATGGTTGTCTGTCGAAGTGAAATAGATCCGGTCCCCCAGTATCCCCACCCCGCGATTTGTCCCCTGTTTCTCCGCCCGCGCATCGGTGTATTTCCAGATCAGGCGCCCCACGCGGACATCCAGCGCGTATACCGTATTCGCGTTAGTAACGTACATCACGCCGTCCGAGACGATCGGAGTCGACTGCATCCCACGCGCGCCCGGCACATGGAAAACCCATTTCGGAACCAGAGACCCGGCATTCTGCGGGGTAATCTGGCGTCCCGGTGCGTACCTCCAGCCGTTGTAACTTCCCGCATAAGTAAGCCAGTTTTCGCCCGGGCTTTTTAGTATGTCCTCGAACTTGACCTGCGCCATGGCGCAGGTGCACAGCATAGCAATGATCAGACTCCGCCTCATCTACTGGTTCTCCCTGGCCGACGCGGGAGGGCGCACGCTCTGTCGCGCCAGATAAGCGAAAAGATCCTGCAATTCCTGCTTCGAAAGCCGCTGTCCATAATCGTCTGGCATCGGAGACCGGGTGGAAATCGTCAGTTGTTCGACGTCAGGCATTGGGATCAGATGCAAGTTGCCCTGACGGTCCAGCACCTGTAGCGAGTAGTTGTTTCGATTGCGGGCCAATCCCTCGATCCGCTTTCCACTCTTGAGCTGTATGGTTACGCCTTCCTGTCCGTTCATGTGGAGCCCTTTGGATGGCTCAAGTATCGATTCCTTGATGAGCGCCAGCGGCCTTGACGCTCCGATGTCCGTCAAGTCCGGCCCCATCCGTCCGCCTTCCCCGCGGATCGAATGGCAGCCCGAGCAGCCAACCTTCGCATCCCAAAAAACCCGGCGTCCGGCTTCCGGGTCCCCCGGTACTTGATTCTCGATCGCCGCGCCAATCTGCGCCTTAACAAACGCTACCAGCTTCCACGTTTCATCCTCGGTAAGGTTGGTCGGCGGCATGTCCGTCCCCGGCACGCCTTTGCGAATCGCGTTGAAGATCGTCTCATCGCTAAGCGGATGCCAAACCTGGCGCTTCACCAGGTTGGGACCCCGGCCTCCGCTTCCATCCGGCCCATGGCACCCCGCGCAGGAGGTGGCCCAAAGCTTTGCTCCAGCAGCGACCGCCTTCGGGTCCCCGATAGCCGGGTTTCTGGATTCATTGAGATAAAGGCCATGCTGCGCCATCATCCCCGGCGCAAGGAGGAGGCCGGTCAGAGCGAGGATACTTCCACGAAGTACAGTCTTATTTGTCCGCATCAATTCCCAATCCGCCGGGCCGGCCGTAAACCTAAATTCTACTCCGTGGAGTGCCGCTTAGGAAATTCGCACAGCGCGCAATCAATCACCAACTCCTCTCCACTCTCATCAAACATATCCCGCACCGCCGCCGGATCAAATATCCCGCCATCCACTTCATTGAACTCGCACAGATACTCCTGCCCGAACTCCCTCTCCGTCACCCCCAAATGTCCACTGATCCCAGAAATACCCGCTCTGCCCGCCGGCGTTGATTGCAGCCACAACTCCCCCCTTACTCACCGCCAGCATCGGACGCATCGCCACAAACATCTCCTCGCGCACCCGCGCCGCCTCATCCACCACCACCAGCGACACCGCCGAAAATCCCCGTACCGTCGCCTCCGTCCCGGGCAATCCCACAATACGAGATCCATTCCTCAATTTCACCGACAACCGGTTATTCCCATCCCCCTTCGGAGCTTCCCCCAGCATCCGCAAAAAACCCATCACCTTCTGCATAAACTCCCCGCTCTGCCGCGCACTCGGACTCACCACCAACACGGTAACCCCGCTCTGAGTCCAAGCCCGGTGTACCACCTTCGCCGCTGTTACTGTCGACTTGCCCCACTGCCGCGTGCAATTCATAAACACGCGCAATCGCCCCTCGCACAGCAATCGCTCCGCTGCTTATCCAGGTCCAACCCAAGCCTCCCCCTCAACAAACGAAATTACATCCTTCTCCTCCACCCGGCCAACCGGCCTCTCAAATTTATGCTTAACGAAAATCCCGCGGCTCATACCCCAAAACTACCAGCCAGGTCGAACCAATGCGTACGGACCTGCTCAATCCGGACCTCCCCACAATCCTGATAACCAATGCAACACAAAGCACTTAACGGCATTACCATTTTTTCGCATCCCTGTGACCGTACCCAATCTTGATGGCGCAAGAGTTGTACGCTTTTCCCCGAAATGTTAAAGTGAATCAGGTTCTCAAAAATGAGAACCTGAAGGAGGGTGACTGGCTCACACGGACGTACTATTCTTTCGGCAGCCGAAAGATGATTCCGTCCTGCTTTTGGAGTGGCTTGAAACCCTTCCTTCGAAGGTGCAGGCTAAATGCACCGGGCGTATTGACCGTTTGGGCGAACTGGGTCATGAACTGCGGCGCCCAGAGGCGGACCTTTTGCGGGATGGCATCTACGAACTTCGGGCCAGCTATCAAGGAGTGCATTATCGGATGCTCTACTTCTTTGCGGCAAAGGCCGTCGTGATCCTCTCCCACGGATTCACGAAGGTGAGCGTGGTTCCCCCTCGTGAGATTGATCAGGCAGTAAAGCGTAAAAAGTTAGTCGAAGCTGATTTCGACAAGTTCACGTTTAGACCAGCTTAAATCTTATGGAACGAAAAACATTTCACTCAAAAGCCTCCCAGTATCTCTACAACCGCTACATTGCGGGTGATCCCAAACGGGAAGGAGAATACGAAGAGGAGGTCATCAACGCCGACATCGCGCGGAAAATTTTCAATCTCCGCACCAAGGCAGGCCTCACCCAACAGGAACTCGCCGCCCGCGTGGGCACGTCAAAATCTGCCATCTGCCGTCTCGAAGACGCTGATTATGAAGGTCACTCGCTTTCGATGCTCAAGCGTATCGCAGAGGCTCTCGACAAGCGCGTGGAAATTCGTTTCTTGCCATCGAAGCGGCTCAAGACGGCATGACGATGTCCCTGCATTCATTACAGACCAGTGCTGCAACGCCTTGTCAAGTACACCATCCACAAACCGGAATCTACCGCTGACCAACTGTGTCCTGGGACCTTGCTTAGCGCGAACGCTCCGATCGGCCCCGTCGACACGCCAACAACCCACCCTCGAAGAGAAAATACGAGCTCATCTCCGAACCCCCCGTCTCTCCCATGCCATCGAGCACTTCACCGCACAACCAGAATCTCAAACGCTCCAGTTCTACCATCGCATCGAATCACGCCTACGCCGCCAATTCTCCCACGCCCTCTCAGACCTCATCAGAATCCAGCAGTTGCGCCTCGCGTCCGAACCCATCCTAAGAAATGACGAAACGAACCTACCAGCCCCGCAACCGCCAACAATTGAAAACGCATCTAATTCACTCCAACACGATCTCCATTTTTGCTACACTGTACATTCCCATGAAATTTGGCGTCGTTGTCTTTCCAGGCAGCAATTGCGATCACGATGCGTGGTACGCGGTGAGCCGTAATCTGGGCCAGCAGGCCAGCTTCATCTGGCACGACTCGGACCACCTCGGCAGCGTCGACGCCGTCATCCTCCCCGGCGGTTTCTCCTACGGCGATTACCTCCGTTGCGGAGCCATTGCGAAATATTCGCCCGTCATGAACGCAGTCCGCAAATTCTCCCAGGACGGCGGCCTCGTCATCGGCATCTGCAACGGATTCCAGATTCTGGTGGAAGCCGGACTCCTCCCCGGAGCACTCGTCCGCAACGCCGGACTCAAATTCCGCTGCCATCCGGTGGACCTGCGCGTGGAAACCGCCAACTCCCCTTTTACCAACGCCTCCAAACCCGGCGCCATCCTCCTGAACGGGGAAAACTCGAACGCTCAGTCCAATCTCATCGCGACGGCGGCCAAGTGCCCACTCAACTTCCCACAACGCCGTTTGGAGCCCGTGGCGACGGTAACTCTACACCTATGCCGTCAGCGTGGATCTATCCCAGGGAAACCGGTGAAGGTCGGAAACTCCTGTGAAGCCGCGAAGGAAACCGAAGACGGTACGGGCCGCGCGCCCATACCGGCCCGTGCAACGTCCAGCGGCTGGCTGCCGACATCGCCGTTGTGGGCCTACTCCTCCTGTCGTGGCGCTATCATGTATTGGTGCGGACACCATCGATTCATTGGTCAATGGGGGCAGCGAATTTGCTTCTAACCTTTGTCGAGCTGCGCTAATCTATAAACTATATCCAACCTAATCAACATGAGGATAGAGGGCGTAAGACTATACAAAGCGTTTGAGGCGCACCTCTCATCAATAGAAGTCGCCAACGGACTAGGGCGTCTGGTTGAGATGTCGGCGTTCGACCGTCGCAGTCAGAAGCCTACGATTCAGCAGCTACAGCCACGTCGGCTCGAAGATGCCCGCCCGAATCAATACAGCGGGCATTTCGGTGTTGGCACGTTTCCGCTGCACTCAGACCTGGCCCATTGGGCAGTCCCGCCTCGGTACCTTCTTTTGCGGTGCGTCAAGGGAGCGAGCAGCGTTTCAACCAACATTCTCCCCTGGACCGCGATTGTGGATCATCTGGGCCAGATTGCTTTAACGAAAGCTGTGTTTGCCGTGAGAAGTCGGCCCTTTCATTCAGGCTTGGTGAGAGCATTGTCAACGCATCGGGACGCCAACGTCTTTCGTTGGGACTCCATCTTCCTCAGACCCATGAGTCAGGGGGCACATGCCCTTTCGCAAGTTATGACAGCGCCAAAATGGGAACAGCTCACCACCAAATTTGTACTAGAAGAACCTGGGGATACGCTGCTAATTGACAATTGGAGTGTGCTCCATGGCCGAAGCGCAGTGAAACTGTCTGACATGCATCGATGCATTGAACGTATCTACCTCTCGGAAGTCTTCTTATGAATGTGAGTCCATCTCAGCATGCATGGTCGGCAGAGGCTTTATTCAGTAAGGCACTCCTCTACGTGGAAGAAATGCATCGGTTCGCCGCCAATGACTGGCAATATGCTCTGTGGTCTGGCTTGAGTCTTGAACTGATCGCGAGAGCGGCAATCGCAAACATCTCGCCCACACTCTTAGCAGACCCGAAGAATGCTGGCTGGCGGAATGTTTATCATGCTCTCGGACACGACACAACAGCGATGGGAGTTTCGCACACGTCCATTACAACTCGCGAAGTTCTGAACATTCTTAAGGAACTCTTCCCAGAATTCACTAAGGAATTGTTCGACTTCTGCGTGGCGCATACCGCACGACGAAACGCTGAACTTCACAGCGGCGAGGCGGCGTTCACAAAAGTCGGTACCGCCGAATGGCTACCAAAGTTTTTCGCAAGCTGCGATGTCCTTCTGCGGGCGCAGGGAAAGTCCATTGAGGATGTGTTCGAAAATCCAGAACC
>Ga0080064_1003690_pt1 | contig 21416 bp, 15 predicted proteins | sample Subgrocontami54m_FD_69260 | JGI IMG/M metagenome (GOLD analysis project Ga0080064, IMG submission 69260) | Subsurface groundwater microbial communities from S. Glens Falls, New York, USA - GMW46 contaminated, 5.4 m (SPADES assembly) (version 2) ...
TCGTGCCGTTCGACGATCGTGCCGCGGATCGCTTCGAGCAGCTGCGCGCGGGCAGCGTCCGCATCGGCTCCATGGACCTAAAGATCGCCTGCACCGCTCTGGTTCACGATGCGTTGGTGCTGTCCGCGAATCTGCAGGATTTCCAGAAAGTTCCTGGACTGCGGGTCGAGAACTGGCTGAATTGACGCCTACATTCGGCAAATCACTCTTGCGGATACGGCTTCTTGTCGCGAAAGAGTTCGATCCGGCGGCGGCGTTCGGTGGCGCGAAGCTCCGCCTTCGGCGGATTCGGAAGCGCGGCCTGGCAGGAACAGAGGGCCGAGAGATTGGGACTGCAAGCGACCTTTCGTGCACTGGGCCGGCCCAGAAAGCAGCCGGGGAATGCAACGCAGTCAAGCTGCCCGGAAACGGTCCGCAGCCCCTTTGCTCCGCCCCTTTGCTCCTCTGATCCGGAAACGGCGCGATCGGGAAGTGCGTTGGGTCGCCATCGCATGACGGATGGAGTTTGATGCCTGGCGGCCGGTCGCCCGCTTTTTCCGATAATGCCTACAATGATTGGAGCCGAGTAACGAAGTAACTTCGGGGCCGAACCATCAAGAAAGGAATGACAATGGACTTACCCTACGAACTCTGCAAACACTTCTGCCACGACACGCAAGCGATTGTCAAATCCGCAGATCCCACTGTCGCGCACCGATTTGCACACGATCGCCACGGGGAGAATATTTCTGGCCAGATGCAATTGTCGATGATCGTGGCTGATCATCGCGATCAGACGAATTTGATTACAAGGTAGAGGGCGAATGCGGTAGTGGTGCGCGCCGATAACGGTGGCCATGGATGTGACAGGTTGGAACTCCCTCGCCCCTGGCCGCGGAATAATGGCGACCCAGCGCAACCGAAGAATATGAAAGCAGCACCGACGTCCGCAACCAATGCCAGGTCTTTTTCGCCTGTCCGGCCCCGAACCTTGCCCGCGCGAGGCGGGTCTGATTGGATAAAGGAGGCAGCCATGCACCTGGAAGACATACCGGGGATCAAGGGACGCAAAAACGTCCACAAATTCGTGAAAGACCATCTCTCAATGCTTTTCGAGGACGTGCGCGGAATCATCGTCCAGCGCGGCTACAACTTCGCGTGCGCGAACCTGCTTTGTGACCTGATCAGCGGACTTTCCGTCACTGTGTACCAGCCGACCAACTCGAACATCTACTCCGGCCAAGCGTTCAAGACTCTGGTGCAATCGCCATTCTTCCCGTCGGAGCCTTCGGACACCACGAACGACAAGAAACTGAAAGCCGAGGCGCTGTACGACTTCGTGCGCAACCCGCTGACTCACGCGCTGGGCATCGATGATGAGCCCGGCCTAGACATCACCATCGGCAAGAAGCCAAAGCCGCTGAACAAGCGAGAGTTATCAAACCTCGAAAAGTCGCCGAAGCGGCCAACGCACATCAAGCCCGGTCTCGCAGGCGGCGGCGGCAAATGGACGTTGTCGGTCGAGGGACTGCATTATGCCGTGTTCCGGCTGTTCTGGAACCTGGCCCAGGACCAGGGGCAGATGGATGCCGCTGACGCTCGATTCGCCGCTGGCACGTTCGCTTGGCGAAGGTTCTAATTGGGCCGGGCGAATTGTCGGCGCGAGCTCGGTTTTTCAAGTCTGGGCAAGAGAAGGTCGCCATGCGACACCTTCGCAGTCAAAAAGTCACCCTCATTTGCCCTTCTCGTCCTTCACTTCCTTCACGTCCTTCACGTCGTTCACGTCAAAATCGAAGCGCTGAATCTCTTGCGTGCTGTTGACCACGCACGAGAAGGATGCGCGCTTGCCTTCGTATTCCACCGTCACCGAGTATTGGCCAGGCAGGACACCTGAAAGCTCGTACCGCGGTGGCGCAAGAGCTGCATGTAGTGCATCGATATCCGCTCGATTATTCTTCCCGTAGAATGCTTCCCATTGATTCTTTCCGATTTCATCGAACATTTGACCTATGGAAACTTTTTGACCAACCTGCGCCGTTGTGGTGCTCCTGAAAAGCACCCAACGAACATCCTTCATGGGCGCTCCATTTTGGGTCACGGTCCCATGGATCACGGCCACGGTTACTCTGTTGCCGATTCGCTGCGCGGCTACGGAACCCATTTGAGCCATCACGAACCCTAAACCCTGGTCACGTGGAACACCACGCAGCAACCCTTCACCAATGGTTCCCGCATTGACGAGCTTGTTGTTTTGAATGAGGAAAAGTCCTTCTCTGAGAACTTTTGCTCCTAGGCGATTCTTCTCTCGCCAGCGCACATGGATGACGACGCCAGACTTGTAGCCGCCAATGGGTGCTGGCCCCGCACCAGGCTCCTGACCGGGAAGGATTGCTTCACTTCTGTTCTGTCCAAACAGGACCCGTCTCGGCTCGAGCCACTCCGCGATTTCTACACTCGATGCATCATCGGCATTCCGAACGATATGTTGCCGCACAACCTCTTGTTCGTTGCCGTTGAGGTCCGGCAAAGCAGATTTCGCCGTCGAGCTTGCTGTTTCACCGACTTTCGGATTGGTCTTTGCTGGAGTTTTCGGTTTATCGCTCTTGCTTGGCGCATCGTCAGTTTGCTGGGATGGTCCAATTTGTTTCGGTTGAGCACCTTCTTCCGCGGGCTGTTTGGGATTGGGCTGCTTCGATGGAACCTTCTCGGCTGGCACTGGTTCGTTTTTGGCTACCTCTTTTGCTTCAATTGGATTGCCGTTTACACTTGCGATTTCCTTGGGTGCGGTCAATTCTGTCGTGCTATTGTCTTTCTTGGCACCGCCAGATTCCGCGATCTGACTTTGCGACAGCGTGCCATTGGTCACGGATTTGAGCGCGATGGCTCCAGCCAACGCGGACGCACACGCGAACAGGCTCAGGCTCACCAGACCTAGCCCCGCACCGCCTTTGCGATACGACATGAAGACGGCGAATACGGCAACCACCAGGCCTACTGTTGCCAAGAGCACTCCAATCGGTTGGGAAGAGAAAATGATGGCTGACGGTAACGCCAAGATTCCCAGCAGCAAGGCTGGCACACCGAAAATGTATGCTTGCCATGGAAGCGGTCGGCGTGCAGTAGCAATTGCTTCGGAGGGCTTCTGGAAGAGCCCTTTCAACTTGGCAGCCCGAAGCCATGTTCCGTCTCCTTCGCGAAGCACCATCATATCGGGGCGGAGTGTCTCGGCGGTCGCAAGGAGACGCAACTCGTCGGCGGTGAGCGGACCGATTCGCTGTTTGTTGTCGGGTGAGTAATACCAGCGGGTCATTTGAGATTTCCTCCTGCCGGTTGCTCATTGAACCGGCCGACATGCTACGAGCCTGATCAAAGCTGGCGGTACGATGTCCGAAGGCGATTTTACACCCACCCAGGAGAGAATACAATGATCAAATCTCCTCGCTCGGCGCAGGAGATTTGAATCGCTTGGCGAGTCGATTGGGCTACACGAAACGGAGACATGCTGAATTGCTTGCTGAATTGCTTGTTCAAAAACAATCCAAGCTGCCCCCACTTCCTCCGCCCCAAGCAACCCCCGCCATCGTCGGCAAGAATCTCAGCCAAACAAACTCAACATCTTCTCCCGCGGTACGCTCTCTGCCAGTTCCGGCCAGCGCTGCGAAGCTGTTTCGAAACGGGGACAGGCCCCACAAGGCAAATGGGCCAGTCCCCGTTTTGAAACAGCTTCTGGATCCGTGCGGCGGCGACCCCCCTTTCCCCCCCTTGCGAAGGGAGGGCAGGGGGGGTCGCTTGGCTCGATCTTGTGCAAACCGCCGCCGCAGACCCGGCCTTCATTGCCCAGCGCGTGGCCGGTCACCCGCCCGCGCCGAGCGCCGCTGCCGCTCGCCCGTCACGCCGCCCGCCGGTCATGCGGTTGGCGGAGAGTATCGCATTTTCTGTCCATCTTCATAGCGCCGTTCCCGCCACGCTTCTTTTTCCGCTTCGCTGACGTGATCGCCGGGCCAGAGCAGCGGTTCGCGGCCGGGGAGCCAATAAAAGAGGGCGTCGCCACGATGGCCGTTGCCGGCGCAGCAGATTTGGCCCTGTTGTGTGGCCCGTTTCAGCCAACGCGACAGGGTCGAGCGGTCGGGAGGCTCGTTGTCCTCGCTGAGCCAGCGCTCCAGGATCATCTTCTGGCTGAGCTTGTCGTAAGCATGTGCCAGGATGTCGTGAACCTCGGGCCAAGTGCGGACGAGCGGCGTGCCGGCGGCGTCGGTGCCCACCAGGTAGTCGGCGCCGTCGGCATCGAGTTCCAGGATGAGGTGGCGCGGCGTCTCGACGTAGCGGGAGTAGCTGCAGATGCGGCGGCGCCGGTCGCGGCTGCGGGCGCGGCGGCAGCAGCTCATCTCCATGACGATGTCGGCGAAACCGGGCAAGGCGATGGTGCCGCGGCTGCTCTGGCCGTCGGCGCGCCGGCCCTTGGCGGGATGGTGCAGCAGCCACACGGCCGGCCCGAGGTTCGCCAGGGCCTGGAGCGGCAACAAACAGTCGAGCAATTTCGGGGCGCACGTTTCGGCATAGCCGGGGAGCAACGTGGCCAGCGCGTCGATCACCACCAGGTCAAGGCCCTCACGGCGCTGCAGTGCATCCAGGCTGGCGATGAGGGCAAACCACTGCTTGTCGGTGGGACGGGCGCCTTGGAATGGGCGACAGAGGAACTGGACGTTCGGGCCGATGCCGAGACGGCGACAGCGGGCGTCCCAGTCGGCCGCCGCCTCTTCGGAGACAACGAAGACGCGGGCGGGCGCAACCGGCAAGCCTGCCAGCTGTCTGCCCTGGGCGAAGCGGGCCAGCAAGATGGACGCCAAGGTCGTCTTGCCCGATTTCGGCGGGCTGATCAGGGCCGTGACTTTGTGTGCAGCGAGGAAGCCGCGCCAAAGCCACGACAAGCTGGGCTCGTTGGCATTGGCCAGCTCGGCCGGCCGCAGCGGCAATACCGGAAAGTCTTGCTCCGAAGGAAGTTGCGTCTCGATGTTCATGGGTGCCTCGAAGTGTTGCGTGGCTGGGCCGTTGATCGCCACGGGGGGTGTGAGTGATTTGCACAGAATGTTGCACAGAAACTCGGCCCCTTCAACACCCGATGGTAAACACGCAATCACGAAAATGCAAAGTCAGTTGTCGTGCCTCGCTACTCTGCGCGGAACCCGAAACGGCGACATGCTGAATCGTTCGTTCAAAACCAATCCAAGCCGTCCCCACTTCCTCCGCCCCAAGCAAGCTCCGCCAACGTCGGCAAGAGGCTCAGCCAAACAAGCTCAACATCTTCTCCCGCGGTACGCTCGCTGCCGGTTCCGGCCAGCGCTGCGAAGCTGTTTCAAAACGGGGACAGGCCCCACAAGGCCAATGGGCCAGTCCCCGTTTTGAAACAGCTTCTGGACCCGTGCGGCGGCGACCCCCCCTTGCGAAGGGGGGCGGGGGGGTTCGCTTGGCTCGATCTTGTGCCGACCGCCGCCGTAGACTCGGCCGTTGCCGCGCAACTCGTGGCCGGGGTGGGTATAGGGGACGCGGATCATTCTTTTGCCCGAGAAATGATCCGCGTCCGCTTTTCGTCCCTGACGCCGCTCACGCGTACTGCTCGAATCGGTCTATCGCACGCTCGATGAACCTCAGCAGGTTGCGGCCCTGCGTGTGGTCCCGGAGCTTGGCCCACAACTCGAACGTGTAGGACGCCGGGCAATGCTTCGGCATCCTGTGGGGCCACGGGTACTCAGGGTTCGGGCCATCGTTTGCTTCGGCGGGGGCAAGATTCTGCAGCGCAAGCAGATGAATGCAGCGTGGTCGGACTTCGCCTGTTTCCACCAGAGTTTCTGCGCTTCGTTCATCGGCGCTTACTCGGGCGGCGCCCGCTGATCTCGAGGCTGCCTTGCAGCGTCCAGCCCGGAAACGGTTCGCGTTCTCTTTTCATTTCCCCGCTAAAGTGAATCGGAAGCAACGGCCTCGCTCGCTGGCTGCGTATCGGGATTCGTTGATCGGACGCTGGCCTTGCGGACCAATTCCTTGATTTCGGCAATGAGTGCGGTCCGGCTTGCTTCGGGAACGCCGGACAATTCAACCACGACAGCACGGCCCGATTCAATGGCCAAGCGGACGTGGGCAACACGTGCGCCGGCGGAAATGGGCATGCCGCCTTCCGCCTCCGCAGCCTGTCGAAACCGCGTCTCCGAAGACGTTTTTGTCATGGGGGTTTCTCCAATCGAGGCAAGCCAATCCACTGCCTGCGGGACAGCAAACTCGAAATAACTCAGGTCGCCGGCGCACGCGACGGCCACGAGCATGTGGCGACCCCCTTCTACACGATCCGCCTTGTTACGCCAATCCCAATGCGAATGCTCGAGCGGAGCGAGTCCGGCCGCCAAGCCCGCTGCCGCCGCCTGTGCGCGCGCCGCCGACCATTGCGATTCGATAACCTCCAATTGGCTCGAAGGATAGTCGCGGTAAAGTTGGGCCTCGATAACCGGCCGCTCCGCAGCGCGACCGTCAACCAATTCGACTCTTCGCAACGACGATGGATAGCTCATCCGACGGGCTCCACGTTGTCCGGCTTCTCCCGCTTGGGAGCCGCCCCACAGTGGTGGAGTATTTTTATACCAGGCATAGAGCGTCGCGACACGCCCCAGCCCTCGTTTGAATGATGGCCGTCGAATTTCGCTCGACCAAGTGCGGTTTGTCCGGCTAAAATGAGGCGAATCTGGTTACACCTGACCGAGGCCGCCATACAAGTGCCGACGCCACGCGCTTGGATCGAACGTGTCCATCAGCCGGAAACCGAAGCGGAACTGGAAGCGCTGCGGCGTTCGGTAGCGCGAAGCCAGCCGTTCGGAAGCGCCGCCTGGCTGGAAGGGACGGCCGAGAGACTGGGACTGTAATTGACCTTTCGAGCCGCGGGCCGGCCAAGAAGGTAGACGGGGAAAGCAAGGCAGTGAAGCTGCCCGGAAACGGTTCGCGCCTCCGTTTCATTGTTCACGAGGCGACCCGGCCTTTTGTCTCGCCAATTGGGAGATCGGCGGCGTGGCTGCGACAGCGGTTGGCAAACACGTCTCTAGAACCAGCGGCGGCCGAAACTGCATCGGTCGCTGTCGGGGTGTTCGAGAACGATGGTCGAGAGGGAATTGGACGGCCTCGCGTCTCTCCCCTCGTTTTTCCCGCCTAAACAAGGCTCACGGCACGAGGCGGTGACGGTTTGGCTTGCGCTTTTCATTCAGCCCGCCTATCTCGGCAAAGACGATGTCGGTCGCCAAGAGATTCATGGCGGCGTGTCCGAGCGCGGCGGCGTCGTTGTCGAGTACGGTGTAGGTATGCATCTTTTTTGTGCCCAGCACCGCGTTGGTCGGCGCGGACAGGGTTACCTGGATCGTCTCCGAGGTCTCGCGAACCTTGTCGTTGATGATCTTGAGCGTGATGTCCTTGCTCGTCTGGCCCGCGCTGAACGTCAAGGTGCCCGCGGCCAATTTGAAGTCGGCGGCGGCGAGTGCGCTGCCACCGGTAACGGCGTAGCGGACGGTCACCTTGCTGGTTGATGGCGACGACAGGGTCACCGTGAGCTTGACCGTCGTCACCGATTCGCTGCCGCGGGAACTGGCCAGTTTGAAGTTGCCATTCGGAACCAGCGACACGGTGGCGACGTTGCTCTCGGTGCCGACGGTGTCCCGCGTTTTGTAGGTGAAGCTATCGACGCCCTTGTAGATGGACTTTGGCTTGTAAGTGAACGAGCCGTCGGCGCGCAACGTCAGCGTGCCCTTAACGGGTTTCTTCACAAGCACGGCCGTAGCGCTGTTGAGGTCATTCGCCAGCACGCCGGTCGCCGCCGGGACGGACAAGGCCTTGCCGGTTGTGACGCCGTAGCTGTCGTTGGTCGACAGGGGATGAAGACGCGTTGTCGCCTGGGCCGAAGCAGGCGTCGCTTGACGATTGCCGACGTTATCGATGGCCACGCTATAGAAAGCGTACCTGTGGCTGGGGGCGCCGGTGAAGGTGGCCGACGTGTTGGTGCGGTTCGCTTGCCAGAGCGTGAAGGCGCCCCTGTTGTCGGAGACGAACACGTCATAGCCGGCGATGCCGGCGCCGAGATCGGATCCCGACCAGGTCACCGTGAAGGTTGCTGGACTAATCGCCGGCAAACCGGCGACGCTGCTGGACGGGCCGGCCGCGTCGATGGTGTTGAGGGCCTCCTTGTTGGGGTTGGTGCCCTGGCTCGGATCCTGCGGATCGACCTGGTTCGTGGCGATGATCGTCTGGCCGTCGAAGCTGATCAGCGCGATGTTGCGAATCTCGGTGCCGGTCGGGAGGTCGGCCCTGGGCAGAATGCTAAAGCCGATGTGGCCCTTGCCTCGGCCGGTGCCGTCCTCGGGCGGCAAAAAGCCGGTCAGCACGTCGGGGGACAGGAACGTGTCCGGGTCGATCGACTGGAAGACCGCCCGGACCCGGCCGGTGGCGGAGTTGAAGCTCAGCTCGACCTCGACGTTGAACGTCTGGTCGTTGAAGGTCATCGGCACGGTGGTGAAGTACAACGTGCTGCCGGCGGGGACGCTGATGAGGTTGTCGCCGAAGCCGGCCTCGGTGAAGCGCAGCGTGGTCCAGTCGAGGTCGGCGGAGAGCTGGTCGGTGATCTCGACGCGCTGGGCGGGCGCGGTGGCCGGCTGCGTCGGCGCCGGTACGCTGCCGGGACCGAGGTTCTCGAAGTCGATGCGGTAGGGGATGATCGTTCCGGCCGCGATGAACGCCTGCGGCCCGAAGCCGGCGGCGCCGAACTTCTCGTTGGGGTCCGCGGACCGGGAGATTTCGACGTCGTCCTCGTCGCCTTTGCGGCCCGTTGGGTCGGGTCCCTTTTTGGGATTCAACGGCGGGGAACAACCGTTGGATGGGCCTGTATACCAACTAAAGCCCAATGTAAACCCTACCGATGCGCCGATTCCCACACCCCAACCGACGTTTGCGGGTTCACCCCAGTTCTGACTTATGGTCGATGCTCCCAGAGACAAGCTCGAATTCAATCCCGTAGTCGGCTCACCATCGAAAACGAAAATCCCTCCGCCGGGCCCGACTGACAAGCCAACGGACCACCCGCAAGGGCCAAGCGAGATGTCGCCTCCGAAGATGCCAAACAACGGAAACTGAGCGTTGACGTACCATAGACCGAGAGGGTCAATGTTGCCTATTGGGTCGTTACGGACATAGCCATATAGGTTAAGCCCGCCTAACAATCCGCTTGGATCTTCAGTGAAAAAGCGCGCGAGTGCAGGGGTGTAGTGCCTTGCCCGCATGAATTCTAGGCCGTTACCATCGTTCATGCCGCCGAATGCACCGACAAATTGAAACGAGTTTGCCGCTGTCTCATTAGCAAGAAGAATGTCCCCAAACGGTTCATAAGCATAGCGGTTGAGCAAGGTTCCCACCCCGCCGCTCAGCCCCGCCGTCGATCCGATGGCATCGAAATCGTAGTATCCCCAACCGCCGGCTCCGATGCTTCCTTCCAGCCCGATTCCATGAACGTATGAGCTGATCCGATTCCCTGCTCCATCGTACTCCCCTGCCACGTTCACTAACCCGGTCAGATCGAGCAAGTATTCCGTCCGCTCTCCGTTGACGACGGTGGCGGTGCGATTGCCGAGGGCGTCATACTCGTACTGCCAGGTGCCGTCCGGCGTTTCCACGCGCACGAGTCGGTTGAGCGCGTCGTAAGTGTAAAGCCGCGTGCCATCGACACCAATCTCCTGAACGAGATTGCCGTCGAGGTCGTAGCCGAAGGTGCTCGCCCCGGCCGCAACATACTGATTCAGAGCGTTCGTCGTGTAAGCCGTCGTCTGGCCGTTGAGCACGGTGCGCACGCGGTTGCCGACCGCGTCGTATTCATAACTCAGGTCCTGATCGGGGATGTTCGGGTTGGTTGAGGCGAAGAGAGCGCGGACGAGCTGGCCGGTCAGATCGTAAGTATACGTCCACTGCCCATCCAGCGTGGTCATGCCGGTGCGGCGGCCCAACGCGTCGTAGGCGTAATCAAAGCGGGAGTTGACCGAATCGTCCGGAGCGTGGTGGACGATGCTCTGGACGCGGCCGGCCCCATCAAAGGTGTAGAGCGAGTAGGTGTCGTTGCCCTTGTCCTCGCGGCTGAGGCGTCCAGCGGCGTCGTAGGCGTAGGTGACGATCTCGGCATCGGCGCCGTCGCGCAGGCCCCTTAGACGCCCGACGGCGTCGTAACTGTACTGCACGACAAAGCCGCTGAGGTCTTCCATGCGCGTCCGCCGCCCGGCGGCGTCGTAGGTGTACTCCAGCCAGCGACCGTTCGGGTATTCCACTCGGGTCATCCGATCGGCGGCGTCGTACGTGAACGTGGTGGCGCCATGACTGTCCACGGCCGAGCTAAGGCGGCTACGGGCATCGTAGTTATAGGCAATGGTCGAGCCGCCTGGGAAAGTCTCCAGCGTCACCTGGCCGGCGGCATTGTAGGTGAGATCGACAGCCTGGCCACGGCGGTTGACGAGCGCGGTCGGGTTGCCCAGGGCATCGTAGGCCAGACGCTCGATGCTGCCATCGGGGTAAGTGGTGCTCGTCAGGTTGCCGGCCGCGTCGTAGGCGTAGTCAACCGTGTTGCCGCGGGCGTCGGTGAAGGCGGTCGGCCGATTGAGGGGCCCGCCCAGAGTGAAAATCGTGGTCCGGCCATACTCGTCGGTCATGCTCCGCAGCTGGCCGCTGTTGCTCCAGACGTACGAGCGCGCCTGGCCCAGGGAGTTGGTCTCGCGGACCATCTGGCGGGCGTCGTTGTATTCGTAGCGGGTGTAGGCGCCCAGGGAGTCCTCGGTCCGCGCCACCAGGCCACGGTGGTCGAAGAACAGGCTGGCTGCCACCCCGGCGGCATCGGTGGCCATCACTCGGCCGGTTTCGTCGTAGCCATACTCGACGCGCTGGACGTTGCCGGTCAGGCCCGTTGCGGTCAGGCGGCCGCGGTCGTCGTACTCGAACAACCGCGTCGCCCCGCCGGGCTCGGTGACCGAGAGCAGCGCGTGCTCGCGGGTGGCGCCAGCGCCGGTGCTGTAGGTGTAGCTCGTCGTCCCGGCCGGTCCAGTGACCGAGAGGAGGTGATCGTTGGTCGCGTCGTAGCCAAAAGTGGTGACGCGACCGACCGAGTCGGTGATGTCGGCGATTAGTCCGGCGGCATTGTAAGCCAGGGTCAGGGCGCCGCTGGCATGCGTCAAGCTGGTCAGCCGGTCGCCGGTGAAGCCGGCGTTGATGCGGTTGCCGTTGACGTCCTGCATGAAGTCCACCTTGCCGGATCCGTGGAAGCGGGTGACCAGGCCGCTGGGCTCCGTGAGAGTGAACCACGCCGGGAAAACCGCCAAAATTCCTCTCGCCATTTGCAGCTTGCCTGAGTCGCCCGGCTGGGAAAAGAATTCACCTAACTTGCGGCTGTCCGACTGGAAACGGCGCTGGCTGTCGCCGGGTCCGCGAACGGTCACAGCGTCTACCACGAAAATAGGGGACAGGCCGTCGCCGATGTGTTCCATGTGCCCCTCGAGCTCGAGCGAGGTCTGCCAGGGGGCAGTCCAGCCGCGTCCGAAAGGCCCGACCCGGTAGCGCTCGGGAATGGTATTGCCGAACGAGCGGGCGAATTCCAGCGGCAGGCCGGGGGTCGGCAACGCCGCGTCCACAGCTGAGGCGAGGGTCGAAGCCAGGTTCAGGCCCAGCGCCTGCTGCAGCTCGAAGCCGTAGAGCTGGTTGACGTCGGTGACGTGCAGGCCGAGCCGGCCCAGGTAGGTGGCGTTGGCGCTGAGCATGCGGACGTAGTCGCCCCAGGTTGGGCCGATCTGGGCGGTCAGGTTGGCGAAAACCGCATCCCATGCTTGGTCCGCGGTAATCCAGAAAGGCCTCAGCGACGGCTTGAGCCCGTTCCAATCAATCGGTTCGGGGTTGCCGGCCTCGTGGATGCGGATCTCAAACTCCGTGGTGGCGTCGTTGAAATCCCAGGGCTGCAAAAGTCCGACGTAGTAGATCGGGACCCGCACGATCTCGCCGGGCAGCAGCATGCCGGGCGTGACCCCGCTGGCGTAGATCTGCACCGTGTGGGCGAAGCCGTCGGGCAAGTTACGCTCCGGGGCAGGCCCGGCGCTGGCCACGGCGGGACTCCAGAATCCCGAGGTCAGCCGCGTCTGATCGAGCGTGAGCAGAGGACGGTCGCTGCCGTCGGGGTCAGCCGATTGGAGGATCAGGATTGGGGCGGGCATCGCCGCCGTGCCGGTGTTGGCGTACTCGACGTAGATCGTCGCGACGGCGTGCCGGCCCATAAAGCTCGGCAGAATCAAGCGGGTCTCCAAGTTCGCTGTGCCGGCGGCGGGCAGGACCTGAAATGCCGCCGGCAGCGTCTCGTTGGCGCCGCCCGGCAGGGTAACGCGCACGTCGTAGCTGCCGGCCGGTACCGCCGTCAAGTTGAATACCGCCGTGAGCTGCTCGAACGAGTCCACGCCGACCGACTGAGCGGTATAGGTGGCGCCCGCGGGGGCCACCAGATGGACCTGCGCACCCGGCATGAAGCCGGCGCCACGGATGGTGAGTGTTGCCGTCTGCTCGGCGGCATGCTGTGCCGGCGTGAGTTCGCGCACGAACACCGGAGCGGTCACTGCCCGGAGCGTGAAACTGCTGGGCGCCGCCACGGCCTCGCCGTAGACCCACACGTACCAGGTCCCCGGGGCGGCGAACGGCACGGTGACGAGATGATCGGCCCCGGGCAGGGCGTTGCGGTAGTGGAAATCGCGCCGCGTCGGAGGGGTGCCGAGGCGCGCGTACACCTCCGTGCGGTCCGTATTGCTGCTGTCGTCCAGCTCGATCAGCAGCGGATTACCCGGGGCCAGGTCGATGCGGAAAAGTTGCCCCTGGCCGCTGCCGGCCAGCGTTCCTTGGAAAGGCGTGCCCAGGGTCAGACCGGTCGGATTGATCTGCTCCAGCTTGAAGGCATAACCTCCCGCGCCGGCGCCGTCGCTGGACACCTCGAGTACGTAGGCGCCGGTCGAAGGGAGCGCGAGCAAATCCGAATCGCCGTTCAAGTCGCTGAAGCCGGTCCAGCCGTTCGGACCTGTTAGTCGGAACCGAATCGCCGGGGAGAAGGTGTTGATCACGTCAAGGCGGAGGACCTGGTTGGCGTCCGCACGAAAAGTCCACCGATCCACGCTGTAAGGCGTTTCGATTGACTCGTACGACTGCTGGTTGAGCACCAGGGGTTGCACATCGATCGAAGCGTTGAAAACCGACAGCAAATAGTTCCCCTGGTCGTCCGGCTGGTCATCGGCAGCCCTCACTCGGACCCGATATGTGCCGTCGACCGGCAGTCCGACGCCGAGCAGGTTGACGGTTTCACCAGGGGCGGTGCTGCTGCCGGCGCCGAGAAGGTTCCCTGCCGGGTCAAAGATTTCAAGGGCGACACGCCCAAGCGTCGGGTTGGCGGGCGGGGGCGCACTGGCATCGCCTGGGTTGGCGAACACGGCGATCGCTTGCCCCGCCCGTCCGAAGAAAGTCCAGTCATCGACCTCCCCTGCCGGCGCGATCGTGCCGGAGGTCGGGAAATTCACCACGATTGGCCCGCCATCAGGCACCAGGGTTACCGTGCCGCCGAGGATGCTGCCGGCAATCTCCGTTACGCGGGCGTAGACCGTGAATTGGTTCAGGTCAAGGACCGATCCACTGGGCACGATCAGAGTATCGACATAGAGGGCTTCCGCGCTGGTCCCCGGAGAATTGTCGGCCGCATCGACAAGCCGCACGTAGGCGGATTCGAGCCGGAGAGTGCCGTACGCGAAGTTCCTGCGGAAGCCATTGGCGACAGCGCCGCGATCGGTGCCCATGACTTCCAGCAGGCGCGGCACGTCCGGTGAACCGCCCGCGAGGATCACGGTTCCCGCAGGCAAGAATTGGTCGGCATGGATGATCGTCCCGGAGATGGAGTTGGCCAGGCGGATGGCGCTGCCGGGCTGGACCGAGAGCCGGCTGGCCCCATCGAGCTGCCAGTTGCCGCCGCCCCACAAGCTAAGAGTTCCCGACTGCACGTCAACGCTGCCGCTGTTATTGAATGGAACATTGGAAATGCTGGTGGTCCCGCTGCCGGCCGACTTGCGGACGGCGCCGGCGTTGTTCACTGCATTCGTGCCGCCGCCGGAGGTGACGGCCGTTTCGTCGCTCTGGAAGTCGTACAGGCCGCCGGCCAGGTTGCTCAAGGTGCCGTTGTTCAGGACGATTGGGCTGTTCCCGGTATGAATGATCGTGCCCAAGTTTTGCAGGGTGCCGTCGATCAGGTTCTTGGCCAATGACCCCGTAGGTGTCGAAAGGGTCAGCGTGCCGGTGTTGGTCAGATTTCCGCTCCGAACGACGCCACCGCTCCAAAACAGGTGGGCAGCGTTGGTCAGCGCACCATCGAGCACTAGATTGCCGTCAGTGAATTGGAACATGCCGACGGGGAAGTTAAAGGTCGCCCCGGCGCTGCCCACGTTGAGTGTCCCGTTCCTTAAGCGGACAATTCCGTCCCCCGAGCCGGTGTAGTTGCCAGTGAGGATCCCGCCCGTCAGGTCGAGCACAGCTCTATCGGCGACCGTGAAAGTTCCTCCTGTACTGATATTGACCCCGCCACCCCTATGAAAGGGACTCAACGTCCCTGATTGCACCTGGATTGTCGCACCCAGGTTGTTGAAGGGGACGGCGAAGACGCTGGTGGTCCCGCTGCCGGCCGACTTGCGGAAGATGCCCGAGTTGTTGACCGCGTTGACGCCGCCACCCAAGGAGATGGATGCCGCGATAGGGGAGTCGTCGCTCTGGAAGTCGTACACGGCGCCCGCGAGGTTATTGAGCGTGGCATCCCTCAGGAATAAGGGGCCGCCCTGCGCGTGGACGATGGTGCCGCGGTTCGTGAGCACCGTGTTCATCAGGTTCCGGACCAGAGTGCCGGAGAGGGTCAGCGTGCCCGTGTTGGTCAGGCCGCCGCCGCCGGTGATGGTGGTGGCGCTCCCCGCCCCGCTGGCCGTGCTCCAATCCATGGCCCCGGCGTTGGTCAGCGGGCCGGCCAATGCCAGGGTCCCGCCGGCGACCTGCAACAGGCCAGCGGGGAAGTCGAAAAGGGCCCCTGACGCCCCAACCGTGAGTGTCCCGCTCGCCAAGCGCACGATGCCGGGCCCCGAACCGGTGTAGCTGCCAGTGAGGGTCCCGCCCGTCAGGTCGAGCACAGCGTTATTGGCGACCGTGAAAGTGCCTCCCGTACTGCCCCCGGCTCCACCGAAGGGCCTTAGTGTCCCCGACCCCACGTGGATCGTCGCGCCCAGATTGTTGAAGGGGACGGCGAAGATGCTGGTGGTTCCGCTCCCGCCTGACTTGCGGAAGATGCCCGAGTTGTTGACCGCGTTGGCGCCGCCGTCGAAAGAGATGGACGCCGCAACCTGGGAGTCGTCGCTTCGGAAGTCGTACACGGCGCCCGCAAGGTTATTGAGCGTGGCGTCCCTCAGGAATAAGGGGCCGCCCTCCGCGTGGATGATGGTGCCGCCGTTTGTGAGCACCGTGCCCATCACGGACCGGGCGGTGGTCCCCGAAATTGTTAGCGTGCCGGCGTTCATCAGACCGCCCGCGCCTCGGATGGCCCCGCCGCTCCAGTCCATGGCCCCGGCGTTGGTCAGCGCCCCATCGAGCACCAGGCTGCCCGCGCTCAGGGTGAAACTGTTGTTGATGGAGGAGGTTGCCGCCACCGAGAAAGTTCCATCCGTGACTTGTAAGCTTGCCGCGGAGGTGAGGGAATGGATGGTCACGTTGCTGTTTGAACGAATCGTGATGCCCGCAAAGTCCGAAGCGATTTCCACATCGTCGTCGGCGCCGGGGACGGTATCAGCGCTCCAGTTGAGGGGATCGTGCCAGTTGAAGCTGCCGGCGCCGCCGTCCCAGAGAATCGTGGCCGGGGCAAGGCGATCTTCCAGCGGTTCCAGCAACAAGCGCCAGCGCCGCGACCTGGCTCGAACATGCGAAGCCCCGCCGCTGGGGCGATCGGCGGTTTTTGACTTCCACTTGGAAAATGGGTGCGGCAACATGATCGAATTCTCAGTCTCGTTGGGACCATCGGCTCATTCTGGTTGAGACGATCGCGATGCGACTCGGCTGACTCTCGACAGATTACCGGCAGCGATATCGGACTGCAAGAAAAAAAAGCAGAAAGACAGCCATGCCGGAATTGGGATTTTCACTATCTGCCGATGAACACGAAACGGGGACTTGCCGAATCGTTTGTCCAAAAACAATCCATAATGTCCCCACCTCCTCCGCCCCAAGCAGCCTCCGCCAACGTCGGCAAGCGTCTCACCCAAACAAACTCAACAACTTCGCCCGCCGCACGCACTCTGCCAATTCCGGCCAGCGCTGCGAAGCTGTTTCAAAACGGGGACAGGCCCCACAAGGCAAATGGGCCAGTCCCCGTTTTGAAACAGCTTCTGGACCCGTGTGGCGGCGCTCCCCCCTCTTTCCCCCCCTTGCGAAGGAGGGGAAGGGGGGGTTCGTTTGGCTCGATCTTGTGCCGACCGCCGCCGTAGACCCGGCCTGCGCCGCGCGAGGAAGGTGGCAGTCGGCGGGAGGCCGACCCAAAAAAGCCCGGCGGTCGCGGTTGCCGCGCCGGTTCGTGCCATCCGCGCGTCGGCGTGGTATAATCCTTGGTGGACGGACGACGTGCTAAGCAACGGGTTGTTCCAATGGCAACCGAAATTCCGATCAGGTGCCGCATGTCCCAACTTGCCAACATTGAGCCGGGCCTTCGAATCCCGATTCCTCCCGAATGGGCCGACGCGTTGGGCGACAAGCCGATGGTTTCGCTGGAACGCACCCGGGACGGGATCCTGATTCGGCCAGGTCCGACCGCCAAGGCGACCATGACCTGGGACGAGTTCTTCGCGAGCAAACTCCCTATCGGGTCCGGTCAACGCGCCGATACGGACGAGGTGCGCGACAGTGACTACCTCTTCTAGCGCACCGGCGCTGGCGTGCGCACTGGACACGCCGATTTTGGTTTACAGCTTGCTCGACGGCCATCCCGCTTCGGCTGCGTGCGACCAGCTGTTGCGCGGCCAAAGCGGGTGGTTCACTTCGCCTTTGGTCCTACTTGAGAGTTATGCGATATTGACCAAGGTTTACGACGTGGCCGTGCCGCTGGCGACGCAGAAACTCGCCCAGACCGTCCTTTTGCCAATTCAGGTCGTTGATCTCGGCATTCAGGCAACGTTAGACGTCTGGCAAAGTGTCGCAACATCGGGGTTGGATTCCGCGGACGCCGCGCTCTTGCAACTGACGCAAAATGTTGGCGCGAAAGAGCTGGCTACCGACGACCAGCGACTGATGCAGGCTTGCAAGTCTGTCGGCATAACCGCTCGCTGCCCGTTGGATTCGATTCTACGGCAGCAAGTCGCCGTATGGGAAGCGGCCAATCTGCCGAGCAAGGGACTCCCGCGAATTTTGAGGCGCATCCATCAGTGGCTAGTGCAGGCTCACCCGCAAGCGGCAGTTGATTTTTGGTCGCAAACAGGCGGCGGTGCACACATACCGTGAAAGTATTGCTCGAGCGGTTCCGCGCGAATCACGAATCGGGGACATGCTGAATTGCCGATTCAAAAACCATCCAAGATGCCCCCACTTCCTCCGCCCCAAGCAGGTTCCGCCAACGTCGGCAAGAGTCTCAGCCAAACAAATTCAACAACTTCTCCCGCAGTACGCTCTCCGCCAGTTCCGGCCAGCGCTGAGAAGCTGTTTCAAAACGGGGACAGGCCCCACAAGGCAAATGGGCCAGTCCCCGTTTCAAAACAGCTTCTGGACCCGTGCGGCGGCGACCCCCCTTTCCCCCCCTTGCGAAGGGGGGGAGGGGGGGGTCGCTCGGCTCGATCTTGTGCAAACCGCCGCCGCAGGGGACAGTGGGCAGTGGGCAGTGGGCAGTGGGCAGAAGGCAGTAGGCAGTAGGCAGTAGGCAGTAGGCAGTAGGCAGTAGGCGGAAGACCGGTTTTGGCGACGGGCAAAAAAGGGATTTTGTAGATTACAGACATCTACAATCTCCTCTTTTGTCTTCGACATTTGTGTCAAGGCCCGTTGGGCGTCCCCACGGGTTCTCGTTCCTTGGCCCAAACACGCCGGATTTCGTTGTCACGTCGCAGGACAGACTCTCGATTCGCCCAAGGGAGCGGCGGCGCCACGTCCGCCGCACGCCCCAACTCGAAACTGGTGCGGGGAATGGAGTTTGCGGCGACATCGCTGTGGGATAGAATAAAGGCATCGAGGCAATGCGACGTGGGAGCGGCAAAAACGTGGCAACACAGTCGCAAACGTGCCATCGAATCGGCGGGGGAGGCGAGAGCAACCTGAAATTGCGACCGGCGGAGGAGCAGCTGAAGCCGCCCGGTATTTCGGTTTTGATCGGCGGAACCGCGGAGCAGGCGGCGGGTGACTTCCGGCGTGTCTTTGGCGCGCATTCGTCACTTGGGAAAAAAGCACGCGTCGTGGGAACCGCCGATCTCGACAAAATACGCGAAACCGGCTTCGATGTGTTGGATGATCCAACCAGCAATTTCCCGAATCATGGGCGGCTGATCCATCCGGCGCAAGGGGCCGCGGGTTTCAACGAAGAGAACTTGAAACGCTTGGCTCGAGTTTTCACCAACAAGACGGGACTCTAGGCATGCGCCACGAAAAACTGACGCTGATCGACGCTGAGGGCAATCCGCTGGCTCACCTCGAAGCAATGGCCGACGGCAACGATTGGTTCGTTGGCAAGGTTGTGTCCGAGCAGTTTCCCGCGCCGCTGAAAGATGCCCTCGCTTGGTACGACGAAGTCGTCGAGGGCCAGATGTTGAGCTATCTGGATGCCGCCGCCGAAGCTGTTGCACAGTTCGGCCTGCGCGTGCGCCATCCGGACGGCACAAGCCGCCCGGTGTTTTCCCTTCACATCGACAAGCAAAACGACGTGTCTTTCCGCATCAGTCCTGTGCCGCCGCCGGCATGGTTGGCGAAGAGCGCAAGTGCGTGAATCATTGAAAGGACTTGATGCACGGGTCAAGCCCCATTGGGCGTCCCCACGGGTTCTCGTTCCTTGGCCCAGACACGTTGGATTTCGTTGCCACGTCGCAGGACAGACTCTCGATTCGCCCAAGGGAGCGGCGGCGCCACGTCCGCCGCATGCCCCAACTCGAAACTGGTGCGACCCACATCTTGTTCGTAGGCCCAGGCAAGGTACGAGATGTCCCGGTACTCGACGCCGATCGCGTACAGGGCTTTGGTGGCCGGCCCCTCGAAAAACGGCGAGGTGGTTGCCTCGTGGAGAAACACGTCCAGAAAATCCCGCTCTGCCGGGGTTAGAATCGCCATTCGATATTCTGATGGCAGTTGGGGCACTCTTCGTGTGGGGGCATCGCCGGAGGTCGCCGTGGCCTTTCGTTGACAGCTTGCTTGCATTGTACACGATGGTTTCTTCGACGCCACGGCAACACCAGACGGGAACTTGCTGAATTGCTTATTCAAAAACAATCCAAGCTGCCCCCACTTCCTCAGCGCCAAGCAGGCTCCGCCAACGTCGGCAAGAGGCTCAGCCAAACCAACTCAACATCTTCTCCCGCGGTACGCTCGCTGCCAGTTCCGGCCAGCGCTGAGAAGCTGTTTCAAAACGGGAACAGGCTCCACAAGGCAAATGGGCCAGTCCCCGTTTTGAAACAGCTTCTGGACCCGTGCGGCGGCGCCCCCCCTTTCCCCCCCTTGCGAAGGGGGGGAGGGGGGGGGTTCGCTTGGCTCGATCTTGTGCAGACCGCCGCCGTAGACAACGGCCTTTGCCGCGCAACTCGTGCCCGGTCACCTGGGCGAGCAGGCCTAGTCGCCGCCGCGTTCCGGGTTTTGGCCGCCGGGTGCCGTGGCCGCGACTTTGCGAGGTCCATCCGTCGACGCTGCAAAGCACTATCCAAAGAAGCCATGAAGCCAGCCGTGTTTCCGGCTATGATGAAGGGAAAGGAGAGACCGACCATGCAGACGGCAACCATCGAAGAAGTGCAGGCTCGCCTTCCCGACTTGCTCCAGCAGCTCGGCGAAGATCAGGAAGTGGTCATCGTGGCTCACGGCAAGCCTGTCGGACGCTTGTTGCCGCCGCCGCCGCTCCCGAAAGGTGTGCCGATCCTAGGACGCGGCAAGGGAAAGCTGATCAGCTACATTGAGGACGATGAGCACCTCAAGGATTTCGAGGAATATATGCCGTGAATGTGCTGCTCGATTCCCATGCACTGATTTGGGGGTATTTCGATCCTGCTCGGCTGAGTGCCACGGCGAGGATGGCGATGACAACCCCCAACAATCGCGTCTTCGTTAGTGCCGCCAGTCACTGGGAGATCGCGATCAAGATCAGCACGGGCAAGCTGAAGCTAGCGGAGCCCTTTCCGGATTTCGTTCAACACGCGATTACCGACAACGGCTTCGCCATCTTGCCGATTGAGCCGCGACACACAGCCGAACTGATCACCTTGCCCTACCATCACCGCGATCCATTCGACCGCATGATCGTTGCGCAGGCGGTCGTGGAAACAATGCCGATCATTAGCGTCGATCCGATTCTCGATTCCTGGTAGTGGGTCAGTTTGTGGTGCGGGCATCTCGCCTGCACCGATGCAGGCGAGACGCCCGCACCACAACACAGCAAACTGACCCACTACCCGATTCCTACCCGATCCGCCGACTCTGGTAGGGAAAGACACGAAACGCGGACATGCCGAATTGTTCGTTCAAAAACAATCCAAGCTGCCCCCACTTCCTCTGCGCCAAGCAGGCTCCGCCAACGTCGGCAAGAGGCTCAGCCAAACCAACGCAACATCTTCTCCCGCGGTACGCTCTCCGCCAGTTCCGGCCAGCGTTGAGAAGCTGTTTCAAAACGGGGACAGGCCCCACAAGGCAAATGGGCCAGTCCCCGTTTTGAAACAGCTGCTGGACCCGTGCGGCGGCAACGCCCCCCCCTCTTTCCCCCCCTTGCGAAGGGGGGGAAGGGGGGGTCGCTTGGCTCAATCTTGTGCAGACCGCCGCAAGGGCAGTGGGCAGTGGGCAGTGGGCAGAAGGCAGAAGGCAGCGGGCAGTTGGCAGTGGGCGGAAGGCCGATAGCGGGTAGAGCATGAGGTATCGGTTGGTTCCGATCGCGTCGGAGCGGAGGGGTAACTGTCGCTGCCAAGACCGATCAGCGGAAATGCTCCAAGCAGTGGCAAGGTTGCCAAAAGTTGGCAACGTTGCCAAAAAGTGGCCGCCTTGGTTTTCCAAGGTTGCCAAAAGCTGGCAACGTTGCCAGTGCGTGTGTGTGCAGCAAAGGTGGCATTGTGGCCTAGTCGCGAAATTGGCTGCCATAACAGATGTCCAGGTCAGCAGTTACGCTACGGGCACGACTGTGCACGACT
>Ga0080064_1003691_pt1 | contig 21412 bp, 19 predicted proteins | sample Subgrocontami54m_FD_69260 | JGI IMG/M metagenome (GOLD analysis project Ga0080064, IMG submission 69260) | Subsurface groundwater microbial communities from S. Glens Falls, New York, USA - GMW46 contaminated, 5.4 m (SPADES assembly) (version 2) ...
CGCCCTCACCCGCGGTATCGGCTGGGCAATGCTCTACTTTGACCCTGTGTCAAAACAGCTTCTAAACGCGTGGGTAGACGAGCAACATTTTGGACAGCTCCAAACCTGTACCCTCATCCTCGGACTTGATATGTGGGAGCACTCATTCGTCTTTGACTACCAACCGAGTGGAAAGAAAAATTATATAGAAGATTTTTTTGAAAATATAAATTGGTCTGTTATAGAAAAGAATTTCTCTGTCGCAACTCGATAATGAGGTCAGTTCTTGTTCGCACTTTGTTCGTCTTCTCTCTTCTCTGTCTTGCTTATATCCCGTTCGTATTATAAAGAAAAACCCGCTCTAATCGCACGGGCGACGAGAGCCAGGTTGTAAATTGGAGAGTGGCACCGCAGGGCGTTAGACCCTGCGGGCCACCCCGACTACCCTGCACGGGAGCGCAGGGTGTCTCCATTCGTGTGCGCCATTCGTTAAGCGTATCTACTATGAAGGCGATTACGACTCGCAAAGAACTAAACACTCTGATGCTCATATTCCTTCAGTGCGATAATTTCAAACGCAGAAACGCCAATTTCGGTAGATGGCCACGCAAAGATTTCTGGGCGTCCAATAGGAGGATGTCCACGAAAGCGTATCCGGACCAGTTTACCATTGAGGTATTGGGAAGAGATGACTGCTTCAATGGTAACGAGGTGAAAGACTCCGTTCGGAGTGGTGATTTCAAGGTGTGGCCAGTTTGCGGATGAAGCCTTAACTACACGACAACACAGAACGCGTCCTATGTCCGCGCCAATAAGATTTTGGGAGTTCATTCTAAAGTCTTATGATAGCAGATCTTTTGCACATGTAGCTGTTGATTTCTTTCTGTACCACAAAAAGTAGAGGGTCGCATAGACACCATAGCAAAAGATGACGAGCCACAAAGGGAAATAGGGGACGGCGACCGAAGCAAAGGAGAGCTTCGCAAACCACTCAACAATCGTAAGTTCATAGGCAAGCAATAGATAGGCAACATAGGCAAATGGGGTCGCAATTGTGCTTGAAACAAACGCGAGGATACCGACAAGAAAGCCGAACAGCATCGTGAGTGGAATGGCCGACAGAACAAACAGATTTACCACGAGCGATACCACACTGAACATTCCCATCTTGTAGAGCAGGAACGGCAACACAAAGATTTGCGTGGCGACGGTCGCCACCACAATCTCCCGAAGGTGGAGGCGCTCCGTCACCCACTTCACCCGCGGTTCAACAAACGGAGAGACATAGATAAGACCGAGTGTCGCAAGAAAAGAGAGCTGAAACGAAACATCAAAGACGAGGATTTTCGGATTGTGGAGGAGCATTACCCCTCCCGCGATAAGGAGCGCCCGTGTCACCGCGTACATTCTTCCTGTTCCGCGCGCAAGGAGTGCGAGAAGCGCCATTACGGTCGCGCGAATGACGGTGGCCGAAGCACCGACCATAAGCGCGAATAGTAGCATCGCACAGGCGGAGAGTCCGAGTCGGAGATTCTTTCGGAGGCGCGAGAGGAGCCACTCAATAAAGACCGCGATAATCGTAATGTTGTAGCCCGAAAGCACCACGATATGAATAACACCTACCGTCCGAAAGTCGTCCAAAAGTTCCTTACCAAGCGATTGCTTGGCGCCCACCACGAGCCCGCCGAGGAGTGACGCGTGTGGCTGGGGGATAAGCGCGTCAATATTTCTAATAAACGCATTCTTAAACGCGAAGAGGGCTCCCACCACCCTGTTCCCCTCTCCGCGTGAAATGCGTGTGACTTTTGGCTGGAACATTTCATAGTAAATCCCGTCCTTGGCGAGATAAGAGGCGAAATCAACTTCGCGAAGCGTCTTCTCATCTATAAACGTCTTGGGAAATTCGAGTTTCCCTTGTACTTCAACCTTGTCACCGTACTCGTACTTCGGTTCATGCGGAGCAACGAGAAGTATTCGTGTTGTTCCCTCATTGGTAGAAACCTCAAGCACGAGATGGGTATTTGCCTCCCGTACATCCGGTTCATCTGCAATACGCCCCTGCAACGTAACCGTTTGCCCCACTAAAGTTCTAACTCCTTTTGCCGAGCTTCGCTCGGCGAAATCATACCGAAGCATACCAAGTCCCATAAGACACAAAAAAATACCCATAAGCATATGTCGTCCTTTGGTCTGGTAGGAGAGAGCGAACACAATCCCACCAAGCAAAACAAGAAAAAGAGAAAACGAAACTCCCAGAGAAACAAACGAGTGGAGAAAAATACCGGTCACCAAACCGGCGATGGAGAAAAAGAAAATCTTGTCAGTTGTGGTCATACAGCCACGGCTCTTCGGTTAGCGAGTGGTGCTCCATTCTTGAATAAGCGTGCGTTCCTCGTCCCCCGAAAGTACCTTTTTAAACCGCGCCTTCTTGCCCTTCACGCGTGCTTCGCACTCCGCCCAGGTTTTATGGGTCAAAATCTTTCCATCAACCAAACTCACATACGAATACGCTTTCGCGTTACTGTGTGCGCGGCTTCCGCTTTTCTCTTTCGCCAGAGTCGGGTCGTGACTCACATCCAAAATATTTTTAATAGGATAATCCGCAAGGGGTCCCGTGTAGAGCGCTACGTTTGCGCCGTCCGCAAACCCGGTCGCTATCTCATCACAGCGTGTGTTCCCCGCTACACCAACGTGTCCTCCAACATAGCTCCACTGTATATTTTTATTTCTACTTATATCTATGAGTCCCTCCCACATGTCTTTATTCTCAACATCCTTTTTAAGGGTAGTCTTCCAGTTATTCTTCTGCCAGCCGAAGACCCATTTCGTAATGCCGTTTATGAGGTAGCTGGAGTCGGTATAAAGAAGAATGGGGAATAGAGAATTTGGAATAGAGGAAAGAGCTGAAATAGCCGCTTGGAGCTCCATGCGGTTGTTTGTTGTATGTGCTTCCCTCCCTCCTATTTCTCTTACTTCATACTTCATACTTCCTACTTCATCATTCTTCGGCGCTATGATAATCGCGCCAAATCCCCCCGGTCCTGGATTACCGCGTGATGAGCCATCGGTGAAGATGGTTGCATGAGATGTAAGATTCATGATGTATGATTTAACAATGAGAGAAGTATACCCCCGCACCAAATATCCTCCAAGATCTTTGGTGCGAGGTATAGCAAAAAAAGAAGGTTCGGGGAGTTCCCGAACCTTTTACGGAGAGGCGGCTATATCAGCGATGTTTTTTACCCTTGGAAATCCTTGTCAACAGCGGGGCGGACTCCATAACAACCCGCGGGTACAAGGGAAACTTCCGCCTGCACGACTCTAGTTATCCGATTCCATGTGTCATCAAAAGGATGGCTGTTCTTGACTCCGGCGACCGAAACAACCAACTCACCGTTTTGTTCAGTAAGGCATACTCCGTTTTTAGGCACAGAGTCTGGCGAGAATTCCTTACATACACTCTCGGTGATAGCCTTCTTACCTGCCACGGACCTCCAATCTTCCTTTTCCGGCCGTCTCCTCCACCCAGAGGAAATGAATCTGACGAGTAGAGTCCACCATGTTAGCTTCCCGTCTTTCAGGTACACTTCAAATCGTTGTCCAAAATCTTTAGTACTGGCTGTGTTAGTCGCATTATCAGTCATATAATCCTTTCAAAACTGCTTTAAAACGTAGCACAGAGATTATACAATGTCAACAATGCGAAGCCGAAGCTCGGTTCGGTTGTTGAAAGTAGACTTCTCCAGATGTGCCAAAAGAGTAATCGGATTACCTTCCGAAAGCTGTGTGCTGAAGTCCGCAATCGTGGCGTAAAACTTAATCGCTTGCACATACACTCCATCCGATTTGGCGAAGGTGAGTTTCAAATGCTGTTTCTCCTTACCAAACTGCTCCATTTTGCGCACCTTGGCGTTTTCAAACAAGAAAATAGGTTTGTGATTCCCCACCCCAAACGGCGCCAGCTTTTCCAGCTCCTCAAAGAGGTGGAAGTTCACCTCATCAAACGAAAGTACGGCATCCGCAACAACCGCACTCTCAAGCGTTTGTTCTGTCCGCACTTTTTCATACGCTCGTTCCAATTCTTCTTCCAGAAGATGCACCTGTTCAAGGGTGGTGGAAAACCCTCCCGCCTCCTTGTGTCCACCGAAATCACTAAACACCGAACGTGCTTCATGCATCAATAGTGAAAGGTCTACGCTTCCTCCGGAGCGACACGAGCCCTTAAGGTCTAGCCCGCCTCCCTCCTTCGCCGAGGCTCCCTCCGACGCCAAGGCTTTGGAGGGCACGTCGGTTGGCAAGTCCCGACCCCACAGAAAAACAGGGCACTGCATATCCTCGGCGAGTGAGTTCGCCACAAGCCCGAGGAGTGCCGGTCGCCAGTTCGGGTTCCCCGCAACAACAACCCGTGGCCCCTTCCTCCCCCCAACATCGGATGTTGAGGAATTGCGATGTGTTGTAATGTTATGTCGCTCCTCCACAATGTGCCGCACCTCTTTCACGAGCGATGCCACCTTCCCCTTTCGTTCGTTATTTATTTTGTCCAAATGCTTGGCGAGTACTCCCGCCTCCACCTCATCAGTGGTCGCAAACAAGCGAAACGCGTCCATCGGCACCCCCATTCGCGAAGCCGCATTGATGCGTGGCGAAATACTGAAGCCAACATCGTCCTCGGTAATATCCTTTCGGTTCAGCCGAAGTCCAAGCAGAAGTTGTCCGAGTCCCACCCGCGGAGATTTTCGGAGCACTTTTAAACCGTAGTACGCAAATACGCGGTTCTCTCCCGTAAGCGGGACCATATCGGAGAGCGTGGCGATGCCGACCATGTCCAACATCCATTTCTCCCAGCCGACTGGGAGAGTGGATGTTGGAAATCCCAAATCACAAGCACCAAATCCCAAAGGAGAACGAAGACGAAGACAGAGAGCTTGAACGAGCTTGAAGACCACGCCTGAACCGCACAACATTTTCTCGGGGTACGCGCAGTCAGCTTGTTTGGGATTGAGTATGGCGAAAGCGGGAGGGAATTCTTCTCTTAATTCTCCCTTACTAAAGGGAGCACTGTCGTCTCCGGCAGGAGGGATGTTAACACCTTCCGGCCTCCCTGCCCGCCCCTCGGGAGCAGGTGGGGCAGACTCGGCCACTTCCTTAGCACCCCTCCCCGAATCAGAATTCGGGACTCCCCTTACTAAGGGAGATTGGGAACGCAGAGGAAGGTGGTGATCGGTAATGATGACATCGATACCAAGCTCGTTTGCGCGCGTAACCTCTTCGACATCGGTGATACCACAATCAATCGTGATGAGCAGTTTCGTCCCATCCTTTCCGAATTGCTCAACCGCCAACATACTTAACCCAAATCCTTCGGTATGCCGGTCGGGGATGTAGTTCACAAAATTGGTGTAGCCGATTTTCTTGAAAAAGTCATGCAGAACAACCGCCCCAGGAATACCATCGGCATCATAGTCACTGAAAATAGTAATTTTTTCGCCTTTCTGTACTCCTTCAAGTATCCTCGTTACCGCCTTGTCCATATCTTTCAGTGCAAACGGGTCGTGCGAATGATTTTCGTAGTGTGGATTGAGGAATTTTTCTGCTTCTGCTCCACTCTCAATTCCCCTCCCATGCAAAAGTTGCCGCACAAGCGGCGAATAGGCCAGGAGTTCCTTTTCTATCTCTGACGATGGTGCCTCTCGCACTCTGTATTTCTGCATTTGGTTATTCTAGCATGACGAACTGAAAGACTTTTGCCTTTTCCGAAGATAGAGACTATGATGCGTATAGAAATTGTGTTCAAATTTACTTATGAAAACTAATGACTCGGCTGAAATCCTCCAAAAAGCAACCATAGCACTAAGACATGTACTCAAGAAAAAACCTAGTGTGGCCAGAAAATTAAGACCTTGTGGATACTTACTGGAAACACAGGGAGAAATCCTGGACACGAATATGATTGCGTTCTTTAGAGCATGGCCAGGAGGTATTGTCGCTTTCAAAAACCAAAAAGGGGAAATAACACTGGGACTTTACCGATTGAAACGCTCTGAAGGTTACCCTTTCACGGCAGGGCGGTTATTTACAAAGATTCCCGCATTGCCAAAGTATGTCAAAAACTGGCTCATTCCTTTCCACGACGAGAAATACTGGATTGAGTTTATCCGAGACTTCCGGTTTAAGAGGGTCCAAAATGTTGCTTCGTTTTAGTTTCCCCATAACTTCCTTCATTTGTCCCACTGTTTTCGCAGGAGGGACATTTTATTCTCAAAAATCCTACCTCCTGATACATCATCATTTGACTTAACAGGCATTTGCGTATAAAAAGTATGCAGAAACACTGAAGATACCGGCCTGTGCATGCGTACAGAACCGCTCTTCGCCACCAGAAGAAAATATGAACGTTGAGACTGTAACAGTAGAGACGGGAGACCTATTCGCTGAAGCTATCGAGGAAACGAGGCAAGAAATAGCGTATAGGAAAATGGAGACAGAAAGGTTAAGAAGGGAGGAGTTGGAGCAGATAGTGCAAAATGGAAGACGTGCCCAAGACTCCGAAGTACAGGCGGAAATTGCGGAGCTGCTTGATCAGATTCAAGCGGCCTTCACCTTCTGTATGAGGGAATCTTCTGCATTTCAGCGGGTCATTGCAGGCCTGTGGCCAAGGATTCCTTTTGGAGTGAACTGTATAGATACCCCCCTCATCCAACTCCTTGAATGCACCACTTTCTCCCCAGTGAATACGGAGCATGTCATCTTCATCAGCGTTGCCCTGTCTGACAGGCAGCACCCTAGAGTGACGCTGATTTGGAAAGTAACCAACTACGCCTATCACCTACGCACACCGAAAGAGCTTGTGGCCATTCCCGAGAGGTTTATTCCCGGACTGTACCTCCTCACCGACACCCAAATCCTAGTGAAAAGAGTGGTGGAGATACTTTCCGACGGGTCGATGTGACCGAACACTGTCGGCGGGAGCTTCGCTCCCGCCGTCTTCTTTTTTGTTTCAATCAACTTCTTTCGGTATACTACTTGCTATGATTTCCTGCATTTTCTGTAAAATCATCAACGGGGAAATCCCCTGCACCAAGGTCTATGAGGACGCCAATGTCTTCGGCTTTTTGGATAGTAAACCGGTAAACCCGGGACACACCCTGGTCATACCAAAGAAACACTACGAAAACATTCACGAAACACCCGACGAGCTTCTGGGGAAGATGGCCATTGTCGCGAAAAAAATTGCAGATGCAATTTTGAAACTCGGAGCCAAAGGAATCAATATCGGCATGAACAACGGCGCGATTGCGGGACAGTCTGTGTTCCACGCGCACATCCATGTTATGCCCCGTTATGGCAAAGATAATTTTTCGCTCTGGGTGGGCAAAGAGTACGATGGGAATGAAAGAGAGGAGATTGCGGAGAAGATCAGAGCTTCGTTCCGAGCAGAATCTTGAATGTAGAATATGGAATATAGATAGGCTTAATTCTAGATTCCAAATTCTATATTCCAACCTCTCTCTTCTGCGCTTGCTTCTGAAGCGCACTGATTCCCGGTAGCGTCTCATTCGCCAGGAATTCTAGCATCGCCCCCCCGCCGGTCGAGACAAATGAAAATCGCTCTAAGAGGCCTAGTCTGGATACTACTGCAAGGCTGTCTCCCCCGCCGATAATGGTCTCGGCGTCGCACTCCGCGAGCATCTGCGCGAGCGCGATAGTTCCCGCGTCAAATCCCGCCTCGTACTCACCGAGCGGACCGTTCCAGAGGACAAACTTCGCTTTCCCCACGAGTGCGCGGATGTCGTCAAGCGCGTTTGGTCCCGCGTCAACAATCTTTTCCTCCTTTTCCACGTTATCCATTCCTTTGGTGACGCTTCCGAAAGCGGTGCGTGCAATCACATCCGAAGGAACATGTAGTTTCGGATTTTCAAAAATAGCAGGGCTGATGTCGCAGTTTGAAACGAGTGAGACCCCCGTTTCATACCCTCGCGCCTGGTAGATATCGTTCGCGAGCGCTCCGCAGACATAGATATCATCGGCAATGCCGAGAAACCGCTCAATAAGGGGAGTCTTGGTTTCAAACTTTGCTCCACCTAAAATAACAAGAGCGGGATGCTCGGGAGAAAGTGCCTTGGAAAGATTCTCCACCTCCCCCGCAAAAACAAGACCGGCAAAGCTCGGCAAAAGCTTCGGGACACCGACGATGGAAGCGTGCTCCCTATGCGAGACCGCAAAGGCTTCGTTTACATAAATATCAGCAAGCGAAGCAAGTTCTTTGGCAAAAACGGGGTCGTTCTTTACTTCGCCGGGGAAACTACGCACATTCTCAATAAGTAGAAAAGTGCCATCTGCAAGCGAAGACAACCTTTCCTGCGCTTCCGTGGGAGTCTTTACAAACACAAGCGGTATATCTGTTTTGAGATAGTCAAAAACCGGGATAAGTGATTCCTCTGGGTCTCGCCCAATATGTCCAATGATGACCGTCTTTGCACCCTGCTCCCGCAGATAGGCAAGCGTCTTTTTTGCACTATCAATTCTATGCGTATCGCGAAGTTTCCCCTCTTCAACCGGCGCGTCCAGGTCAAGGCGAAGGAGTACGCGTTTGCCTTTGAGGTTGCCGGCATCCTTAAGGGTAGAGAGGGTCATAAAAAGTTACTTCATACCATAATGTGGGGGCGTACCGTTTTGAAGCGCCTTGACTATATATCGGTCGCCCTCGGGACGCTCGGGTGAGTAGTCGACGAGGTGCTCATTGGGGCAATAGAACAAAAAATCGCTTTCACTCCCTTCTACCGCTCGCCAACTGTGTACCTGTCTTTCATCAATCTGAAGCTCGTCTCCTTCTTTTACGATAGCGGGCGCTTTCCACTCAACTCCTTTCCCATCAGCGGTTAGTGTTCCTAGATTTAGTTCAGTAGGTTTCAGAAAGAGGACAAAGTCACATCCTTTTTTGTGATAGTGCGGAGTAATGCATGGCCTCGTACCTGATGTTGTTTCAGAAATAATCTTCGCAGCGGATGCGTGATAGGTTTGGTCTTCAAATATGAGTGGTTTTGCGTCAAACAAGGGAGCTACCGCAAGTCCAACCGCGGGTTCAATATGTGCCTGCACAAAAGCCTCCGCAAGACCTTCCGGTGATACTCGGTGCAAAGTTTCAAATACCGTCTTTGCGAAGGTTGCTAACGTGACTTTCTCTGTGCGCTTGTGCGGTTGTTCAGCCGGATCCATAGTATTAGAGTGACACCGATTATAACACATCTAGCCCCGTGGAGAATACGGAGGTATACTTTTCCCATGAGCTTTTTTGACTTTTTCCGGAGCATCTTTATTGGCATTTCGGTGGCTGCTATACCGGGACCCATTTTCTTTGAGCTGGTACGAAGAACACTTTCTCGTGGCTTTACTTTCGGTTCCTTGCTTTCAGTGGGAGAGTTCTTTGGGAATTTCCTACTGCTTAGCCTTATATTTCTTGGCGTCTCAAACTTCTTTACGCAAACAATAGTGCAAGAGACACTGTTCTTATGCGGAGCGGGTGTCCTAGGATTTCTGGCAGTAAGCGCATTACGCCTCAAACGCAATGACGTGGAAATGTCGTACAGCAAGACCTCGAAGGGAGGAAGTTCCATCGTTGCGGGATTCCTCATCTCGCTCTCGAGTCCAATTGTAGTTGCGCTGTGGATTTCTCTGTCTGGTTCTTACTTGGCGAAGTTCACCACGTCAGGTGTGGTGTTCTTACACATCTTTCTGATAGCGTTCGGGATCATGCTCTTTTACTTCGGCCTTGCAACGCTACTGTATCTCACACGAAGTAGAATCTCGCCACACTATGTTGTTTTGCTTTCAAAGATATTTGGTCTTGTTCTTTTAGGCTACAGCTTCTACTTTTTGTATCAGCTTGTACGTATGATTCTTAGTTGAGCGTTGCGTTACAGCGTATTCGCCGTCTTCAGCATCTTCGTAAAACGCTCCGCATCCAAACTGGCGTGGCCGACTAGGAGTCCCGACACACCGCCTTCGGCGAGAATGGGAGCGGTATTGCTTTCCTCCGCGGAACCGCCATAGAGTATTCGGGGGAGTTGTGCCGTCTCTTCGCCAAAGCTATCGGCAAGCACTTTTTGTATAAAAATCGCCATCTCACGAATGCCTCGCGGGTCCATCGCCTCTTTCGCGCTCTTCCCTATCGCCCACAAAGGTTCGTAAGCAATACAGATGCCCTGAAACTGCGCACGGACTATCCCCGTAAATGACGCCACTATCTGTGTTTTCAGTATGTCAAAGTATCTGCTGTCGGGGTCGCGTTCTTTTTCGCCCACACAAACAATAGGGGTAAGTCCTTCAATAAGTACCGCTTTAACCTTCTTTGAAACTACCTCGTCGGTCTCACCGAACGCCCGGCGCTCCGAATGGCCGATGATGACATAGGAAACGCCTAAATCTTTCAGCATTTCGGGACTTACCTCTCCAGTCGCACGCCCGGCGTTCGCCCAAAAGACATCTTGGGCGCCAAGCGACACACGTGTCGTTCCACTGTTCGGGAAAAGTCCCAAAAAAGGGAATGGCGGACAGATGACCGTTTCTACTTTTTCCAACTTCCCCCCCGCGAGCTTCACCTTACGAAAAAGCACCCGCGCCTCGGCCGAGCTTCCGGGGTTCATCTTCCAGTTCGCGACGATGAGTTTTTTCTTTTTCACGGCATAATTATAGCTTGTCTACGCCAAATACAAAAACAACAGGGAGGGTGGGCATTTCCCAACACATTGGACTAATTAGACCTATTGGCCGAATTCGGCTGATTGGTCCGATTGGACAGATTCGACCGATGCAGAGGCGGTGGTGGGAGTTTCTGTACTCCCTACTCCACCTCCCTCCACGTATCAAGCGAGTATCCTCCGGAGGGGCCACTTGTGAAAAGCAAGTTCGCAAGACCCGTTTCGTAAATCACCTGCGCGCTGTTTTTTAAGCGAATCCTCCATGCCGTTACCTCCTTCACCTTAATAGAGTTTTCAAGTGAAATCTCACCGTGACCGGCGTAGACGAGAAACTTCCCATTCACCGAATTTTGAGCCTCTATCGCCTTTTCGGTCCCTCCTGTTTCCGCGCTCTTATTCTGTGAAATCATCAGCACATAGGAGCCTCCCGAGCCCGACCCGTCAAAAGTCGCGGAGTTTTCAAGTACGATTTTGCTTGACGTTGTCTGATTGCTCAATTTATCCGCGATGATCGGCACCGACACCGCGCCAAGCGAAGAGCTTACCTTAATCGTCGCGCTATTTTTTACTGTTATATTACCCGACACCCACAGCACCCCCGCAAGCGTTATGGTGGGGCTTCCGCTTATCTCAAGGTCGCAGTTTATCTTTTTAGGACCGATAGTGACATTACCACTAATGGTATACGGGCAGGGTGAAGAGAATGTCCCACCGGCGCTGGCATCACTTTCCCAATCGGAGATCACACTGTCAGCAATCGGAAGCGAAGAGGTCGCCTGGTCGGCACTGCCGGGATGGAGTGCTCCACCGACGGTGGTGTTTGTCTTCGTAACATAGTAGGCATCCCCATCAACGGTTGAGTTCTGTACCGTATGCGCAAAAACGGAGCTTGTGGCGTGTATGCCGTCAACGAGACCCGCAGATCCCGCGGACACCACGGAGCCTTTAACAAGGTTTGAACCTGCTCCGTCTATCGGTCCGTTTGAGTAGACATTACCCGAGACCGAAGAACTGTTCTCAAGAATGATGCCTCCTGCCCCTGATTGCATACCGTAGTTGAATGAAGCGCCGTCTCCCGTCACTATCTTGGTTTTATTTTTTCGGACATATCGGTCACTGTTCCCCGCCGAGACAATCTCTTTTCCTCCAAGTACGGATGTGGTGGTCGCGGTACCGACCGCTGTGCCTACCGCAAGGTTCTCAACGGCATCAACACTGATGCCTTTCATCACCCGATAGACGACATCCTGTGAGACTCCCTCTGCCGCATACAAACTTTCCGCTCCCCGCGCGAACGCGCGCACCGATTCAACCTGATTTACTACCGGCTGCGCAACTCCGAGACCAACAGTAAGTGAAATCGCGAGAAAGAGTATGGCCGCGAGAACAATAGCCTGCCCTTGCTTCGCAGAAGCAAGGGGTAAGAAGTATGACGTATGAAAAAGGCCCGAATTATTTCGTCTTTTCTTATCCATAATTCTTAATTCTGTATTCATAATTCTTTCTAGTAGGAATCCCGCAGTACCGCGGTGGTGTAGAAGTTCTCCGTGCGTGAGGAGGGGCCACTTCCCGACGTAAGCGTCATCTCTATTTTAACGCCCTTTGAGCGCGCCGTCGTAATTTTTCTGAATACAAGATTGGTCACGGCGGTGGACGAACTAGTCAGCACTCCGGTCACGACTCCGTTTTCTTTGAGAGAAAGTTTCCCGTTAACTACCGAAAACTCCACCGTCCGAGCGGAACCAGAGACATCCGTGCTATTCAAGAGTAGTTTCCCGGGGGTGGTACTGAACGTACTGCCCGCATCATCAATCGCGTTTGCGTTCCTGACCTCCCGAACCAGTCGCTCAAGAGAGAAGGCCGACTCCTGTTCAATACTCTGGACACTTTTGAGTATCCCGTAGGAACGCGTCAGCACCATAAGTGTCTGAAGTACGGCGAGAAGCGAGAACGACAGGATGACAACATAAAAGAGCATCTCAATAAGAGAGAAGCCTCTCTTCCAAGCACGAAATTCGAAATTCGAAATTCGAAACAAATTCGAAATTCTAAAACTCAAAGCAGAAAAAGGAGAGCGGTTGTTTTTGATTTTCTTCATTTGTGGTTTGAGTATTGTTTAGGGTTTAGAGTTTCGTTTTTAGGATTTTCAACTTGTTGACTATTCAAACAAGTTGGTAAGGTACGTCACCATCTTCCTATTCTGTGTCGTGGAAGCCGTACCCCACGCTACCGTAACCGTAAGTTTGCGCGCGTTCGCGTCAAGCGTTTTTGCGTCGGGAGCACTTACATCCACAATATCGTTCCCCGCGTTTTTTCTGTAGACACTGTCCAGCATTATCGTCCTCGTAAAAACGCTGTCTACAAGCGCGGACGTTGTGGTGGATACCCATTTGGTCCCGTTCCACGAGAGATAGTACGACGTACCCGCGGTAAGCGAGGAAAGGTTGCTCCACGCGTCATCGCGGAGAAGCGTCACCGCCTCAACCCCCTCTTGCAGTAGGAAGACCGATTTGAGGCTGTCGGTATTTTTGAGCCCCGCCTTGAGGTAAAACGTATAGGCGGTCGTGAGTCCCGTGAGCGAGAGAAGTATAAGTGCGGTGCCGATGACCACCTCCACCAGGCTAAGTCCTCGTTGAGAATTATGAATACTGAATACTGAATTATGCCGAAGCCCTTTTTGTTTTTGCCTTTTATTCATACTTCTTAATTTGAATAAGCGGTACCTGTTCCGATAATGGTAACCGTTTTGGTTTGACTGGAATTTCGCACCGAGGAAAGGGTGACCGTCCCAGTTTGTGTGGTTGTCCCGGTGAGTTTTGAAAAGAGTACCTCCGCCCCTCCGCCCACAAGTGAAATAGCCGAAATCTTCACCTCGGGGTTAATTGTTTGTATCTCATTCGTTATCGCGTTCGCCGTGTAGGTTGGTCCTTTGAACAGCACTACTTTTTGCGTCTCAACATGTACTCCGTAGGTGCTACCCTCTTTTGCCGACAGCGTAAACGAGCGCGCCTTTGCGATAAGGGAGAGTGTCCGTTCGGTTTCCACCACAAGCGCTTTGTCCTTATTCACAGTAGAAAGAGACATCACTCCAAGCATGGAGACAACGGCCAGAATGCCGAGCGAAAGAAGTATTTCAATGAGCGTAAAGCCTTTCATATACACGACACTAATAACACGAATGCCCGAACGAATGACACGAATAGACAGTACCAAACACTTTTCCTTTTCTTTTCATTCGTGTCATTCGAGCCTTTATTTGTACATTCGTGTTGAGTTAAATGGTGTTCATGAGCGAATACATCGGCGATATCATTGCGACCGCGAAAAATCCAACCACCGCGCCCACCACGACCATAAGTACCGGTTCAATAAGCGTGGAGATATTTTTTGTTTTCTGGTCTACTTCCTGTTCAAAAAAGGTGCCTGTTTCTTGGAGCATGTGGGAAAGCTTTCCCGTTTCTTCGCCTACCGCCACCATTTCGGAAAGAAACGGAGGAAAGATGTCTTCATGCGCGCGGAAAATACTGGACATAGGCTCTCCTTTTTCTATCGCCGTCCGAGCAAGAAAAAGCACGTCCCGATAGTAGTGATTCGGAAGTACATCCGCGGTAATCTCAAGCGCACGCACCACCGGAACTCCTGATGAAAGAAGCGCGGAGAGTGTCTGACTCGCGCGTGCGGCGTTTGCCTCTTTAACGATAGCGCTCATAACCGGAATACGGAGAAGCACCGAATCGATAATGCGTTTCCCCCGTGCACTCTTGGCCACCGCAACTCCCCCGACAAAAAGACCGACGATGAGTGCTAAACCGACAAAGAGATGCACCTGCATAAAATCACTCACAAAAATCACCACCTTCGTACTCATCGGCAAATCAACATTAAACTCTTTAAATGAACTCGTAAGTTTAGGCACCACATAGATAAAAAGTACGCTACCGACGAGTAACATCACCGCAACGATAACCGCGGGGTACATAAGTGCGCCTTTGACCTTGCGCTGAAGCGTATAGGAGCGGTCAAGCTGTTCCGAAACCGCGAGGAGGGAGGTTCCAAGCGTACCCCCTTCCTCCCCCGCCTTCACCATAGAAATAAATATGGGGGGAAATACTCCCGGAAAAAACGAGCAGGACTGACTAAGACTCTCTCCGGTGTTTATTCGGTTTGAAAGACCGGTAATGACAGCTCTAAACTTTGCCGACCGAGTCTGACGCTCAAGCACGTTAAGCGCGCGCGACACGGTAAGTCCGGCCGAGAGCATACCGGCGAGATTCCGAGCGAAGATAACTTTCTCATGAATGGATACACGCGAAAGAAACGGAAAGAGTCTTTTTATATTGAAGGATATGCGCGAAACGGTCGCAACCTCGGTGGTGTGAATGAGTGTCTCTCCGGTAGCACGCAGTTCACGAGCAAGCGCGAACTTATCGGTCGCTTCCTTGTTATCTTCGTAAAATGTCCCGTCGGCTTTTTGCGCTTTGTAGGTGAACTTCATAGCGTAATACGAATGCTACTAATTAACGCACGAATGCTTCAAATATGCGAATGAAGAAAATCGGGATTCGTGGATTAGTAGCATTCGCGTAGTAATTTGTAGCCTTCGTATCAATTATTCCGACACGACTCGAAGTACTTCTTCAATGGTGGTCACGCCTTGCACGCACTTAAAGATACCGTCTTCAAGCATCGTCAGCATTCCCTCCTTCTTTGCCTGCGTCTCAATATCCGCGGACGTGCCTCCTTTAATAATAAGTTCGCGAATTGTCGGAGTGACCTTGAGCACTTCGTGAATACCCACGCGACTCTGGAAACCATCGGGGGCTTCAGGTGTTGGCCTTGGACGGAAAAAACCAATTTTCTCCCAGGTCGCGGTTGCCGGCACCACTCGTTCATCTTTGAGTACCTTAAGTACCCGCTCCAGGTCAACGGATTTTCCAAGTGTCGCAAGACCTGCTTTATTCAAAAAATATTTTTCCTTACTCTCGCACAATTTCCTCACGAGACGTTGCGCAATAATCACGTTGACGGTAGAAACGATAAGGAACGGCTCAACCTTCATATCAATAAGACGGGGGACGGCACCCGCCGCGGAGTTGGTGTGCAAGGTGGAGAGTACGAGGTGTCCCGTGAGTGACGCGTTAATCGCGAGCGAGGCGGTTTCGTTGTCGCGAATCTCACCCACCATAATAATGTCGGGATCCTGACGGACGAGTGCGCGCAATCCGCTTGAGAAAGAAAAGCCGATTTCAGGTTTCACCTGTGTTTGATTAATACGTGACATTTGGTACTCAATCGGATCCTCCACCGTGGAGATGTTGACGTCAGGAGTGTTTAAAAGGTCAATCATCGTATAGAGCGTGGTGGTCTTTCCCGAACCGGTCGGTCCCGTCGTGAGAATCATACCGGTTGAGAGTTTGAGCGCTTCGTGAACTCGTTCAAGCGCTTCACCGTGGAACCCAAGTACCTCAAGCGTAAAGCCTGACGCACCCTCTCGCAGTAGTCGCATGACGATTTTTTCCCCAAAGTAGGTGGGGAGAATGGACACACGGAGTGATACCTTCTCTCCACCGATATCAATCTTGAACCGTCCATCCTGGGGCAATCGCTTCTCGTCAAGCTTAAGACTCGCGAGTACTTTGATGCGCGCCACGATGGAACTCGCTACATGCTTGGGTAAGATCATGGCGTCGTGCAAGAGTCCGTCAATCCGATAGCGCACCACGAGCTCCTTTTCCTGCGCTTCAATGTGAATATCGGAAGCGTTTTGGATGACGGCGTGCTTAAGAAGTGTGTCCACGATACGAATAATCGGCAAATCCTCGGCACGCTTTTTGAGGTCGGTCTCACTCACGAGATCCCCCCCCGTCCCCCCCTCGGGAATTTGCTTCAAGGCATCTGCCTCTTCTTTAATAAGGTCTCCGAACTCCGCTTTGAGCGACTTTTGATACTGCAAGAGTCCCGCCTTAATTGAGTCGGTATCGGTCAACCGGGGCAAAATCTTGAAATGTGTCTTCTTCTTAATGAAATCAATGGCCGCGAGGTCGTCGGTATCCAGCATCGCGACTTCTAGCGACCCTATTTCACCATCATGCGGTTCGGCATTTCTTTTGAACGCGACAATGTTGTGACTTCTCGCAATCGGCTCGGGAATAAGCGAAAGGGTGTCAAGATCTATGCGCTGTTGCTTAAGATCCACAAACGGAATACCGAGTAGATACGCCTGCATCTTGCGGAGGTCATCCTCACTCACCTTCCCTTTCTGGGAAAGAATACCTCCGACACTCTGTTTACTCTCGTCCGCACTTTTAACCGCGAGGTCAAAATCGGCACGGGACACCAGTCCCGAATCCTTAATAAAATCCCGCAATTGCTTTTCTTCTATGTACATGGCTGATTTTTAAGGAGGAGTCTGCGACGACTATAAAAATCGCCACCCCCTCACTCAAAAGACTCTCTCATTGTACCAGACAGTCTTGAATCCTCCTCCTCAAGCTGGTATATGCGTTTGCCCGCCTTTTTATCTGGCGCTCTCTCACACGCGCGTCCATTTCACTTTGATATGCCTCATAGTACACAAGCAGTAGCGGACGGTGGGCACTTGTGGAGTCTACACGTCCTTTTTCATGTTCTACAACACGACGTTTCAAATTATCGGAATATCCGAAATAGAGATTCCTGTCTTTTAATGACTGCGGTACGTAGAAGTAGAACATGAAGATTTGAGTGAGGGGGTTGTAGTCAAACATAGTCGCAATGCTCCTTGTTTGACTCAAAACTCTTCAAACGCGGGGTTCACTCCTTGGTTGCTGATAGGGACGTCCACCGTGCGAACTATTGTATTCTTCCCCGAACCACTGGTACCCGTAACCGTGACCACGGTTCCGCTCGGTACTGAAGCACAGGCGGTCACCGTAAGGTCCGACCCGCGCGTATACTCCGCCGATGAAAGCGTGGTGTCCACGGTCTTTCCACCCGGAACCGTAAACTTGTAGGAAAGGTTTACCTTACCCACTTTTGCCGGTGTAGCAGTCAGCACAACATCACCCGAAAAGTTGGTATCAAAGATTGAGATATTTACTTTGTTTGAGTCAATACAGCTACCTTTGAAGTCCATAATAAATCCGGTTGGGTTGGGAATAAGAGCGAAGTCAGGTGGCGGAGGAGCCTCAACAGAAAGCGAATTGTTCTGACAATCAACCGTGACCCGCTTATTCTTCGTGTCCGTCACCTGTATCGCGCCATTGCGGGTTCCTGGTGTCGCGTAACTCGTAAAGATTCGGTAGGTTGTTTCCAGACTATTCGCGAGCGTTCCAGAAACATCCCGTTGCCAGATGTAGGTATAGGGTGGAGTTCCGCCTTGCGCATTCGCCTGCCACACAATAAGGTCATCAACATACGCCTGCTTCGGGGATACGAAACAGTCAACTACGAGGTCCGGAGCAGGCGTCCCGTAGACTGCCGTGACCGGTAGAGAAGCACCGAGTGCGATAGTTGCCGTGCACGTTCGCGCCACACGATCTTCGGTGGTACACCCCTCCCAGCGAATGAAGGGGGCGGTGCCGAAAACTGCCGGTGCCGTGAGCGTCGTACCAACCGCAATCGTTTGGTCTTTGGCATACGGAGTGTTCCCGCCAAAGAGGTTTCCTTGGTCCGAGGCAATCGGAACCGTAAGCGAATTGGTTCCATTGGTAGCGTTCACGACGAGGGTAGCCGTATTACTTTTGGCGCACGTAGTGCTAATAGAGGTAAATCCTGAAGCCGAACCCGCGCTGTTCTTGGCGGTCACAAGATAGATATGCGTAGTCCCCCGAGCAAAGCTGTGTGTAAAGGTGTAGGATCCTTGCCCGGCGGTATAGGTCTGTGCGGGAGTAGTCGTATTTCCATCTATATAGACAGCATAAGAAGTGGCAAGTGCCGTATCATTCCATTTCACCTCTCCTGTGGTACAGGACGTTCGCGTCCCGACTGGCGCAGGCTCCTGTGGCCCGACATCGGCAATTACCGTTGTGGTAACCGGACTATCGTCAACCGCAGAGAGACAGAGAATAGTAAAGGTTTGTGGATTACCTGTTGCCGTGGGATATACCTGTTTGGTCTGATAGGAAGAGACAGGGGTTACCGCACCACTCCAGGTAGTGAGAGTCGGGGAAGCCGATATTGTACAGCTTTTCACCGACGTACCCTTATAGCGCACAAATCCCGTATCGGTATAAGCAACCGTTTCGCGCGCCTTCCAGGTACTTCCGTCTTTGGAAATTTCAAGACTAAGCGTCGGTGTTTCAATTGTCGTATAGACAGCCGTCACGGTGCGCGTTTCTCCATCCGTAAGGGTAAGTGATGCACATGATTGCCCGCTTGTATACCCGGGACAGTTGCTCCAAATGAAACTCTTTCCCGCCATCGCAGGCGCGGTGAGTGTCGTCACGATTTGCGCGTCTTGGGTTTTTACATAGTGCGTCGTGCCTCCAAAATTGTTGGTCCCCGTGATAACCACACCGGTTGGTCCGGTAAGGGCAGAACCGTCAAGAGTTGCGGACACCGTCAGTGTATTTGTGGGAGTAACTGGACACACAGGTGTATGCACAGACTTAAAACTGGAGGCTACTCCTCCTGCACCATTTTTTGCCTCCACGCGATAGAGGTAGTCACTGTCTCCCATAAGACCTTCGTGACTAAAGGTAAGTGTAGAGGTAAACGGAGCGGAGAAGGTAGCAAGAACGGCAGTGCTCTGACTCTCATACACATTGTATTCGGTGACTCGCCCGTCGTTTACCGGCGTAATAGTTATGGTGTTTGAAGTACACGATGACGAAGTAACGGTGAAGTCCGGCGTCGGTGGTTTTTGCGTGGTGTAGGTGGCCGTCACGGTTTGGGTTGCTCCCCCCTCAAGGACAAGCGAGCAGGACTGACCTCCCGTATAGGAGAGACACGGCCCCGTCCACGCGAAGGTGATGCCGTTTGTCGGAGTGGGCGCGGTGAGGGTGGTTCTGATAGTAGCGGTGGAGGTTTTCGGGTAGTCACTCGTACCGGTGGTACCGCCCCATCCGGTGGTATTCGCGCTCGTGATGACGACTCCCGTGGTCGGTTGTCCGTCTTTGGCACTCTTGACCGTAAGGGTGTTAGGGGTCACGTACTCGGCGGTGACCGTCTTGCTGCTCCCCACCGGCACAGACACGGAACAGGTACGACCGGTACCCGTGCAATTCGTCGCGGGTGTCCACGCGTCAAAGACACAGGCACCCGCGGTTTGAGGAGCGGTGAGGGTGGTGGAAATCGGTGCGGGTGAGAGCTTGGTGTACTGCGTCGTTCCTCCCATACTTCCGGAACTTGCTACGACAACACCGGTAACCGCTTGTCCGTCACAGGTACTCACGACCGTCAGTCCGGCCATCGGTTCCGCGACCGATGAGAGTGCGACGACCGATGAACAGTTATTCGCTTCTCCTTCCGTTTCTTCCGCGACGACTCCATTTGAAGCAATCGGCACATCGGCACACAGACGATACTCATACGTTTTGCCGTCAACCGGTGGAGCGGTAAAGAGATACGAGGACACCTCCTTGCTCTGTGCGGGTGTGATGTTGGTGAGGACGGTATCGGAAAGTCCCACGATGGTCTTCCAGAGAGAGGTGCCGGCAAGTCGTGTCTGGAACTGGTTCGTAAAGGTACCGGCGTATCCCTTGAGTGCGGAAACGTTGCGCACGGTACCCGAGAGCATGACCTGCGTGCCGGGGGTGGGGGCGCTTGAGGAGAGCGTGGCGAAGGCGACAAGGTCGGGACGAGCACAACGAGCCGTGGTGGCCGTGGTGCTGTACGAAGTCTCACCGTAGGAGTTCTTCCCGATGATGCTGTAGGCATGCGTGCTGGCTTCGGCAACGGTGTGCGTGAACGCGCGTGTTTCGGTTGCCGTAAAGTGTTTGAGGAGCGTGCCGTTGTAGAACAGGTCGTAGCCACCGGTTGCAAGCGTAGCCCCACTCCACGAAAGGTCAACCGCGGTACAGGAGGTTGGGGTGGCGGTGAGGGTCAGCGCTTGTGGTTTGACGTGGGCGACGACAGAGTCGTACGTGGAAATCCCCGCGCTGTTGGTACAGGAGATGTCAAAGGTGTAGCTCGTGTCGGCAGAGAGTGCGGACACCGCCTGGGTTTGCGGTGAGGAAAGCGACTTACTCCCATTCCAAGAAGTGGCGAGCGCTTGGCCGGTTTCCCCTTTGGTACTCGCGGTGCAGACGCGGTCGTTTGACCCGGCATACTGCAACTCTACCGCGCCGTTGTAGGAAACGGTCACCGCGGTATCGGAGAACACCGTAGGGGCGTTAAGCTCACGAATCTTGAGATCAACTAGCGGAGCATTGGTCGGACAGGCAAGGGTATCCTGTGAAAGAATGAGCGAAGCGGTACCGGAAACGTTGCGTGCTTCAATACGATAGATATATGAGGTGCTTGGCGTGAGGCCGCTATGATTGTACGAAAGCGAACTTGAGAACGGAGCGACAAACGTGGCGAGGGGAATCACCGAGGCGCTCTCGTAGATACGGTACTCATCAACCACCCCACTTTGGTCGGGAGTGATGGTGACGGTGTTACGAGTACACGCGTTGTTCGTAACCGTCGCGATCGGCGTCGGTGGTTTTTGCGTGGTGTAGGTGGCCGTCACGGTTTGGGTTGCTCCCCCCTCAAGGACAAGCGAGCAGGACTGACCTCCCGTATAGGAGAGACACGGCCCCGTCCACGCGAAG
>Ga0080064_1003695_pt1 | contig 21367 bp, 14 predicted proteins | sample Subgrocontami54m_FD_69260 | JGI IMG/M metagenome (GOLD analysis project Ga0080064, IMG submission 69260) | Subsurface groundwater microbial communities from S. Glens Falls, New York, USA - GMW46 contaminated, 5.4 m (SPADES assembly) (version 2) ...
CTCCCGACCCCGCCGCAATCGATTTCGAAATCCGAGGACGGCGGGGTCGGGAGACCCCGCCCTACAATCGAACCGCGAAATCGTGGAGGCGCGTGAGCCGCCCCAACCTTTCATTTCTGTAATCCCCAGGAAAGGCGGTGGACACATCACCATGGCATCTTCGGGGCACTTCCAACCAATCCCCCTACAGCCATGAACCCGATCCAAACTCTCTTTAACCGCCGGAAAGCCCTTTGGGCTGCAGGCGTGCTCGCCCTCGCGGGCGCGTTCGCCGCCGGCGCGCAATCTGCCAGCAAACCGGCCGTCGAAGTGAAGCGCGATGCCCAGCCGATCAATCGCGGTCCGCTCGAGATGGGCAGCTTCTCCCATGTCGTGAAGCAGGTCGCACCGAGCGTCGTGAAGATCACGACCTCGATCAAGGCCAGGCGGGTGGCGAACACCCAGTTCCCCGGCTTCGACCATCCGGCCTTCCGCCAGTTCTTCGGCGGTCGCATCCCGCAAATCGAGACGCCCGCGCAGAGCGGCCTCGGCTCCGGCGTCATCATCAGCACCGATGGCTATATCGCCACGAACAACCACGTGGTGGAGGGCGCTGACGAAGTCATCGTCGCGCTCGACGACGGCCGCGAACTCAAGGCCAAGGTCGTCGGCCGCGACCCGCAGACCGACATCGCGGTGATCAAGGTCAACGCGAAGGACCTGCCCGCGATCACGTTCGCCGACACCAACCAGATCGAAGTCGGCGACCGCGTGCTCGCGATCGGCAATCCCTTCGGTATCGGCGAAACGGTGACGACCGGTATCATCAGCGCCAAGGGCCGCCGGCCCGGCCTCGGCCTCGATTACGAGGACTTCGTGCAGACCGACGCCGCGATCAACCCGGGCAACTCCGGTGGCGCGCTCGTCGACATCCAGGGTCGCCTCGTGGGCATCAACACCGCCATCCTCAGCCGCAGCGGCGGTTTCCAGGGCGTCGGTCTCGCCGTGCCCGCCAACCTCGTCAGCCAGGTCGCCGACTCGCTCGTGAAGAACGGCAAGGTCGTCCGCGGCTACCTCGGGGTCGGCGCGCAGGACCTGACGCCCGCGCTCGCCGACTCGCTCGGCCTGAAGGCGCACCGCGGCGCGCTCGTCGCCGACGTGCAGCCCGGCAGCCCGGCCGCCAAGGCCGGCTTGAAGAATGGCGACGTGATCACCGGCGTGAACGGTGAAAAGGTCGAGGACGCGAACCGGCTGACGTTTGCCGTCGGCGCCGTCGCTCCCGGCTCCAAGCTGGAGTTGAACCTGCTCCGCGATGGCAAGACGCAAACAGTCACGGCCACCACGACCGAGCGGCCGGCCAATGTCGCCCGCGCCGGTCGCCATGGCGGGCGCAGCGAGCCGGAGGACCTCGCGCCAACCGACGAAGGTGTGCTCAACGGTGTCGCCGTCGACGACCTCACCCCGCAGGTGCGTGAGCAGCTCAACCTGCCGGCGCGGCTGAAGGGCGCCGTCATCGCGAATGTCGAGCCCGACTCCGCTGCGGCCAAGGCCGGGCTCCGCGCCGGCGACGTGATTCTCGAGATCAACAAGAAGCCCGTCACCTCGGCGAAGGATGCCGTCGAACTGAGCACCAAGGCGGAAAGCAAGAAGACGCTCGTCCGCTTGTATTCGCGCGGCACCACGATCTTCGTGGTGGTCGACGAGTCCGACTCGGCCAAAGGCGCTTCCGACTAATCTAGCACAGAAGGTAAGTGTTGTTGTGACTGGCGCCCCGGTTTGCTCACGCGACCGGGGCGCTTTCTTTCTGACCGGTAGCCGCGCCCATTGAGGCGCGGATGTCGATGCGCCATCACTTCACAGCCGTAGCCGAACTCGTCAGAGTTTGGCCAACAACGAGCGAGGTCTCATGATTTCGGCTACAACGGTGAACGAGACCGCGCCTGAACGGGCGCGGCTACTCTCAGTCCCCGATAAATCTGCTCCTACGGGTCGACCAAACCTGCTTTTCTCCCTCCATGCGAGTCCTCGTCGTCGAAGATGATGCCAAGATCGCCTCCTTTGTGGTGCGCGGTCTGAAGCAGGCTGGCTACGCGGTCGACCACGCGCCGGAGGGCGAGACCGGCCTCGCGCTCGCTGAGTCCACCGACTACGACGCCGCAATCGTCGACGTGATGCTGCCCCAGCTCGATGGCATCAGCCTCGTGAAACGGTTGCGCGCGGCGCGGCGGCCGATTCCGGTGCTGTTTCTCAGCGCCAGAAGTTCCGTCGACGATCGCGTGAAGGGCCTGCAGGCCGGCGGCGACGACTACCTGACGAAGCCGTTCGCATTTTCCGAACTGCTGGCCCGGATCCAGGCCTTGATCCGCCGTGCCACCTCGTCACCCGAGGCGACGCGGCTCGCGGTGGGCGATGTCACGCTGGACCTCGTCAGCCGCGAAGTGACCGTGGCGGGCAAACCGGTCGAGTTGCAGCCGCGCGAGTTTTCGCTGCTCGCCTTTCTGCTGCGTCACGCCGGCCGGCCGGTGAGCAAGACGATGATTCTGGAACACGTGTGGGACTACAGCTTCGACCCGCAGACGAACGTCGTCGATGTCGTCATGTCGCGGCTGCGCGCGAAAGTGGATCCCGACCATCGTCGAATCGAGACGGTGCGGGGCGTCGGCTATGTTTTCCGCCCGTCAACCCATGCGTGAGACGGACACTTTGTCGTGTAGCGGAAAGCGTGGGCTTTTCGCACGTGCCAGCGAAACGCTCACGCGTTCCACTACGCTCCCGCCGCGCCGCCATGCTTGATCGGCTCCGCCAGTCACTCGCGTTCCGGCTCGCGATTCAATACGCGCTGGTGTTCGCGCTCGGGCTGGCGGTGCTCTTCGGCGCGCTGTACTGGACGCTGACCAGCGCGCTCGAAGCGCGCGAGAAGGCGGTCGTCCAGAGCCGCGCGACGGAGCTGGCGACGATCTACGAGCGCGGCGGACCGGGCGCGTTGGAGCGCCGGCTGCGGCTCGATCGCGAGCGGTCGGCGGAGACGCGCTCGTTCTTCGTCCGCGTCCTGACTCCCGACAATGCCATCGTGCTCGTCTCACTTCCGCCGAGCTGGGTGGAAACCCAGGTGAAGGAAATCCCGCTGCCCGGCTTCACCCTCCAGCAGAAGACCTACACGGTCCGGATTCCGCAGAACGCGCTGCGCGATTACGCGCTGGCCACGCGCGAATTGCCCGACGGCAACTCGCTGCAGGTGGGGGTCCTCGTGGAAAGCCAGGCGGTGCTCTTCGCCCCGTTGCGCCGCGCCTTCACCTCGGTGGGCGCCGCCGCGCTGCTCCTCTCGGTCGCGCTCGGCACCGTGCTCGCGTGGCGCGCCACGCGCCCGCTGCGCGCCGTATCCGACACGGCGCGACGCATCCTCGTGACGGGCGACCTCTCGGCGCGGGTCCCGGGTCCCGCCGGCAGCGGCGAACTCGCCGTGCTTGTCCGCCAGCTCAACACGCTGCTGGAAAAAAACGCCACGCACGTTCGCGTGCTGCGCGAAACCCTCGACAACCTTGCGCACGACCTGCGCACGCCGCTCACCCGGCTCCGCGGGACGGCGGAGCTCGCCTTGCGCCAGGAAGGCGGCGATCCCGCGGAGGCGCGCACGGCGCTGGCCGACTGCGTCGACGAGTCCGACCGCGTGCTGCACCTGCTCGAGGCGCTGCTCGACATCTCGGCGGCAGAGGCCGGCGCGTTGAAACTGGACCGCGACCGGCTCGACCTGCGCACGCTGACCGAGCGGGCCGCCAATCTCTATCGCGAGGTCGCCGAGGAGAAACGCATCACGATCTCGCTCGATCAGCCCGAGCCGGTCGAACTCCCGGCGGATCCGGTCCGCCTTGGCCAGGCGATCAACAATCTCGTCGATAACGCGCTGAAATACACGCCCGCCGGCGGACAGGTGACGCTCTCGACCCGCGCCAGCCCACGCAGCGTCGAAGTGACCGTGACCGACAACGGGCCCGGCGTGCCACTCGTGGAACGCGAGGCAATCTTTCGCCGACTTTACCGCGGCGACGCCAGTCGCTCACAGCGTGGGCTCGGCCTCGGCCTCAGCATGGTGAAAGCGATCGTCGAGGCCCACGGCGGCGCGGTGCACGTCGAAGACGCTCCCGGCGGCGGTGCGCGTTTCGTCGTGCGCTTGCCCCGGTAGGCGCCAGTTTGTTTGCGATCCGAATCGACTTCGTGGCAAACCGCAGGGCTTTTGACCGCGGACGACGCGGACCACGCAGATGATGGCAGGCGAGACTCCGACGATCCGCGTGTTCCGCGTAATCCGCGGTGAAATGGGCCACTCCAATCCGCTTGAGCTGGCCGCGCACGCCAGGTAACCGCTCGGTTGTCCCCGATGACTGTAGGCGCGGTGCCCTCACCCCGCGGATCTTTGGGTCCGGCGGCCAAACGCGGGGTGAGGGCACCCCGCCCACTTCATGTCGCTTGAGTCCGCCGCTGGCGCCGGTAACCGTCCGGTTATCTCGATGCGATTTCCAATCCTCCTCACGCTCATCGTCGCCGTTGCGCACGCGCAGCCTGCATCCACTCCCCTGCCCGCGAGCGTGCTCGCACCGGCACTGCCGAACGCGCTCCGACCTGATCGTCACCCGCGGCTGTTCGTGTCGCGCGACGACCTCGAGACAGGGCGGCAGAACGCGCGCCGCACGGAGTGGGGCCGCGACTACCTCGCGAAGCAAAAGGCCGTGGCCGCGCCGTTTGTCAAAATGGCTGACGCCGCGTTGCGCGCGCTCGTGCCGAAGCCCGGCAGCCTGTTCGTGTACGGCCTCGGCCTGAACCTCGACCCCGTGCACCAGCAGAAGATGACCTGGGCCGGGTGGAACGATCCGTTCGCCATGCGCGATGCGAAAGGCAAACGCTACCCGAACGAGGCGTGGCCGGAGGCGGGCCCGGGCATCGTCGATCCGCAGACCGGCCAAAGGTACTACTTCATCGCGCAGGCCAACGGCCGGATCATGCAGCTCCTCGAGCAATCGGTGCTGCCCGCGCTCGCCGATGTCTACGCGCTCGAGGATTCCCAGTCCCATGCGCACGCGGCGGCCGTGCTGCTCGATGCGATTGCGGCGGTGTATCCGACCAATCGGCGCGGGCCGCTCGACTACCCAACGAGCGAAAAGGATTTCGACCGCGGCGGCCGGCTCGACCGGCCCTACTACCAGACCGCGCGGGGACTCGTTAATTACACCTTCGCGATCGATTTGGTGGCGGCGAGCGGCGAATTCGAAAAACCAAGCGCGTACGGCACATTCTCGCAACGCGAGCACGTCGTCCGCCACCTGCTGTGGGACGGCGGCACCTATTGCCACGATTACGCGGCGCGCGGCTTCCAACTGCACAACGGCCACGCGGATTACCTTCGCGGCGCCGCCGTCGTCGCCGTGCTGCTGGATCTTCGCGTGCTGGCCGAGCCGATGATCAGCGGACCCCTCGCGCTCACCACGATGCTCGACGTGAACATCGATCGCAACGGCTTCTATTACGAAACTTCGCCGGGCTACGCGTCGCACAACCGCGAACTCTACGTCGACATGGCGGAAACGCTGGTCGCGATGCGCCGGCTCGGCTGGCGTGGGGTGCCGGACGTCTACGCGCACCCCAACATGAAGCTCTACCTCCGCGCGCCCTTCGATCGGCAGGAAGTGGGTGGCCACGTGCCGCAAATCGGCGACGCCGGGCCGGACCGCAGCGTGCACGATCCGCTGCGGCGCGTGCCCGGCGAGCCGCCCGTCTCGAGCGATGCATTCATCGAGGCGCAACTTGAAGCCGCGTGGATTCAACTCGTGCGCGGGGACGAGGGCGACCGCGCTTCGGCCGCGCAGTTGCTGAGCGATTGCCGCGCCCCGAACCAGCCGCCGCGACCCACCGCGCGGCGGTGGACGATTTACCACGTGCCGCCCGGCGCCACCGCGCGCGTCGCCGCCACCCCGCCCGATCCGCGACGGCAGGCGACCGGCTCCGTGTTCTACGGCGCGAAGGGACTCGCCCTCCTGCGCGGCGGCGAAGGCCGCCAGCGCTACGGCGCGCAACTGTTCTTCGGCCCCGGCCACAATCACAGCCAGCGCGAATCGCTCACGTGGACGTTCTTCGCGCGCGGCGCCGAGTGGAGTTACGCGCCCGGGTATTACAACAAGCACTACCGCACGAGTTGGGTCACGCAGACGGTGTCACACCAGGCGCTCGTGGTGGATCAGCACAGCCACCCGTGGGAAAACGGCACGGCGCGGCTGCTGGCCTGGTACGCCGGCGCCGACGGGCAGTGGGCCATGGCCGCGCATCCCAACCTCTACGATGAACTGGGCGTGACGCGCTTCGAGCGATTGGTGGCGCAGGTACACAACCCGGCGACCGGCGAGCCGGCCTACTGGCTCGACGTTGGCCGGATCGACGGCGGCACGACGCGCGATGACAGCTTCCACACGCAGATGAAGACCGTCGCGCCGGGCGCACCGCTGCCGCCGCCCGATCCCGGCCGGCAGGCGCTCGCCGGGAAACGCGATCTGGGCACAGCGGTGCTCGCGAGCGACTACGTTGCCGGTTTCGATGCGAGCAAGTTCTACCTGGTCACGCCGGGCGAAGGTTACGATTTCCTGGGCTCGCCGCGGGAGCTTTCGCTGGAACAGCCGCTGCGGATGACGCTGCGCGATCCACTCTTTGCCACCGCGCTGTCCGATACCAGCATCGTGGTCGATTACGCCGGCGCCGCGGGCCGTCGCTTGGTGGTGGCGGACGGGGGCGCACCGTATCGCACGCCGCGCGTACCGTATCTCCTGCAGCGTGACACGGGCGCCGGGCGCAGCGTGTTCGCGAAAATTCTGCGACTGGTCGACTCGGCCGCCCCGGATGCCATCGCGCGGTTCGAAAACGTCGCGCTCACCCGCGGCACAGCGTCCGCGAGCGCAGCGGCGGCCTGGCTCGTCACGTGGCGCACCGGCCGCCGCGACCTGTGGATCGTCGGAGACGAATCCGCCGGCTCCGTCGTGGCACAGGTGAACGGTCTGCCGGCCGTCACCACCGATGCGCAGATCGGATGGATCGAGTTTGATGGCACCGGCGCCGTACGGGCTATGCGCGCCTCTGCAGGCACGAGGCTCGAGGTGGCGAACGGCCCGAAATTGCATTCCCTCGGCCGGCTGCGCGGACGAGTGATCGCCGTCGACCCGGAGCGCCCGGGATTTCGCGTCCGCTGGGATTCAGCCGATGCCGCGGCAGTCGGTGCAACCCTGCCCGCTGGCGCCGCGATCGTCACCACGCCGCCGTTCGGCGCGGCCGCGACGTGGGATTGCGCGGCAATTTCCGGCGAGGACGTCACGCTGCGCGATGCGACCCTCGCCCTCGCGCAGACGGAATTGCGCCCGGTCGCGCAGAAAAGAAGCACGTTTACGTTCGCGAGCGGCATCAGCCGATTCTACAGCGGCGGCTCCCGGCCAAACATCCGCTACGCGATCGGCAAGGCGGTGTACGCCGGCGGGAAACTGATTGGCCGCGTGCGCACGATCGAGGGCGCCGCGCAGGTCGTTACGCTCGAGGGGCCCGGCGTCGCAGCGATTACCGCGCCGACCAGCGTCCGGATTCTCGAGGTTGCCGAAGGCGACGCCGTAACGATTCCGCTCAACATTGCGTGGCCGGAATCGCGGTGAGACAAGAGCCAGCCGCCCGCCCCTCCCATTGGGGCAGGGCGGGTGGGTTGCGCACTGACCGCGCCACTGGTCTGGAAAGTGGCGCGACGAGCGCGCCACCTGCATCACGCGCGCGATCGCCCGCGCGGTTTGACTCTCTCTGGTGGTGCGATTGCCTGACCGATCCACTGATGGCCGATTTCCTCACCGACAAACCCGCCAAGCTCGAACGCGCCTTTCTCGTTGGCGTGCAAACTTCCGACACGGAGGCGGGTGAAGCGGCCGAGTTGCTCAGCGAGCTGAAGGAACTGGTGGAGAACCTGCGAATCGCCGTCACGCGCACGGTGCTGGTGAATTTGCGACGCGCGACACCCTCGCTGCTGCTCGGCTCCGGCAAGGCCAATGAGATTGTCGCGGCCGCAAAGGCGGACGACGCTGACGTGATCGTCTTCGACGAGGCGCTCTCGCCGGCGCAGCAGCGCAACTGGGAGGAGCTGTCGGGCATCGCCGTGATCGACCGGCAGGAAGTCATCCTCGAAATCTTCGCCGACCGCGCGCACACCCGCGAAGCGATCCTCCAGGTCGCGCTCGCGCGGATGGAGTATTCGCTGCCGCGGCTGACGCGCGCGTGGACGCACCTGTCACGCCAGCGGGGCAAAGGCGCGCTCGGCGGCGAGGGCGAAACGCAGCTCGAGCAGGACCGCCGGATCGTGCGCGACCGCATCGCGCACCTCAAACGCGAACTGGAGCACGTCGTGCAGCAACGCGACGTGCAGCGGCGGAAACGCCAGCGGGTGCCGCTCCCGACCTGCGCGATCGTCGGCTACACCAACGCCGGCAAGTCGACGCTGCTCAATACGCTGACCGGCGCGCGGGTGCTCGCGGCCGACAAATTGTTCGCGACGCTCGATCCGACGACGCGGCAGCTCGGGTTGCGCGGCAACCAGAAGCTGCTCGTGACGGACACGGTGGGCTTCATCCGCCGGCTGCCGCACAACCTGGTGGAAGCGTTCAAGGCGACGCTCGAGGAAGTCGTCGTCGCCGATTTCCTGATTCACGTGCTCGATGTGACGAATCCGAATGTCGAGCACCATCACGCGACCACACTCGCCGTGCTCGATGAACTCGGCGCCGTCGACAAGACGATTGTGACCGTGTTCAACAAAACCGACGCCGCCACGCCGGAGATGATCGCGCGGGCGAAGCGGCTCGCGAGCGATGGATTGTTCGTGAGCGCGCTCACGCGCGCCGGGCTCGACACGCTCGAAGCGCGCTGCCTCGAACTCATCGCCGAGGCGCACAGTGCGACCGAACTGATCGTGCCGCACGAGCGCTACGACGTCATCGCGCGGCTGCATGCGGTCGGCCACGTGCAGAGCGAGGAGCAGCGCGACGACGGCGTGCATTTGCGCGGCCGTTTTCCGCCGGCGCAGGCGGCGTTTTTCGCGCCGTTTGTGGTGCGGTAACCTAACACCGCGCGTAATGTAGGGCGGGGTCGCCTGACCCCGCCGAAAAATCCGTTTCGAACCGCTTTGCACGGCGGGGTCGGGAGACCCCGCCCTACAACTCGACGCTTATTCCGCGTCGTAGATCTGCACGCGCGACCAGTACGTCTTGAACTTGTCGATGAACACGTGGTGGATCGGATCCACCTGATAGGCGTTGTGGGCCGCGACGTCCTGGCACAGCACGGTCAGCGCGACCGAGTAGCTGTCGTCGATAATCGGGCGCTTCTCGGTCTTCGCGGGCGTCCCCACGTAGATCTTTTCGACAGATTTGATCGTGCCGAGTGATTCCACGCCGCGGCGGAAATCGGCGCACTGCTGGGCGGTGAGTTCGGGTTTCAGCCAGAAGTAGACGGTGTGTACGAGCATGAGGTGGGTGGACGAAAGGCAAACGCTCGCGAGTTCGCGCGCACGCGGCAAGCTGGATTCGGCGCGCGCGGACATCTGCATCGTCAAGCGTCTCCCAATCGCACGCGCGGCGGAATCGGAGGGAGGTTTCCGAGTCACCAATCCTTTGGCCCACGGCACACACGGAATACCCCGAAAGGGAACGGAATTCGGTGTGCTCTGTGTTCCGTGGGCAATGCTCTCTCCGGTGCCTTGGTTGCGGCCGCACGCGCAGCGGGTGACACCCTTCGCGCTTGCGGCACACTCGGCCCGCTCGCCACGCTGCGCCGCCGTGGCAAACCCCGCTGTCATCGACCTGCCGGACCTGCGCGTACTGTTTGCCACGCGGCTGCTGCGGATGTTCGCCTACGGGCTGCTCGGGGTGGTGCTGGTGCTCCATCTCGCACGCCTCGGTTTCGGCGGCGGGAGGATCGGGCTGCTGCTCACGCTGACCTTGCTCGGCGATGTCGTGATTTCGCTCTGGCTCGCGGCGCATGCCGATCGTTGGGGTCGCAAGAAAACCCTGCTCCTCGGTGCCGCGCTGATGGCGGGCGGCGGTGCCGTCATGGCGCTCTCCGGAAATTTCGTCGTGCTGGTGCTCGCCGCCACGATCGGCGTCATCAGCCCGAGCGGCAGCGAGGTCGGTCCGTTCCAATCGATCGAGCAGGCCTGCCTGGCCCAGGCCGTCACTGACCGGGAGCGGACGCGGTTCTTCGCGTGGTACAACGTGGCGGGCTATCTCGCTTCAGCGCTCGGCGCACTCGCCGTCGGCTGGTTCGTCGGCGCGATGACGGCGGGCGGGTGGAGCGATGCCGGGGCGTATCGCGCAGTGTTCTTCGTGTACGCGGCGATTGGCGGGGTGCTCGGGCTGCTGTCACTGCGACTCACGGCGGCGATTGAAGCCCCGGTGGCGGCGGAACCCGAGAAAGTAACGCCGGCTTCCAGCCGGCATACTGATTTGTCGGCAGGCTGGAAGCCTGCGCTGCGCGGAACGGCGTTCCTCGGGCTGCACGAATCGTGCGGACTCGTGCTGCGGCTCAGCGCGTTGTTCGCCCTCGATTCCTTTGGCGGCGGCTTCATTCTGCAGAGCTTCCTCGCGTGGTGGTTCCAGCAGCGGTTCGGCGCGGACGAAGCCGTGCTCGGATTGGTCTTCTTCGGCACGAACGTCCTTTCCGGGCTTTCCGCCTTGATGGCGGTCCCGCTCGCGCGACGGATCGGACTTGTTGCGACGATGGTCTGGACGCACCTGCCGTCGAACCTGCTGCTCATGCTCGTACCGCTGATGCCGTCGCTGCCGTGGGCGATCGCGGCGCTACTCGCCCGGCACGTCTTGTCTCAGATGGACGTGCCGACGCGGCAGTCGTACGTGAACGCGATCGTGCCGGCGCGCGAACGCTCGGCCGCCAACGGCGTGACCGCCACCGCGAAGCAACTCGGCACCGCCATTGGCCCGGTGGTGGCCGGCGCCTTGTTCGGCAGCGCCGCGGCGACCGCGCTGCCGTTCTGGATCTGCGGCGTGCTGAAGAGCACGTACGATCTGCTGCTCTGGCGCGCGTTTCGGAAGACGAAGCCGCCGGAGGAGCGGTAGGCCGGCTTCGCCGGCAGACCAGGGACCAGAGACCGCGAGGGGAGCATCTCCGAGTTGTCGGTCAAGCGTGGCGCCGGCATCTTGCCGGCAAGTGGCTGCGGCTTCTAGCCGCAGACTCATCGGCTGACAGTCGATACCACTCGCAATGCCGGCAAGATGCCGGCGCTACGTTCAGGCCGCTGCGATCACCGAACACCGGCAGATGCGCCCGACCGCGAGTCACCGCAGCTTTCACTGTTGCCAGTCGCGAACGGTCGCCGCTGATTCGTTAACCTCTGTCCGTTTTCCCCCGTATGAAACTCCTTGCAAACCTCCCCCGAGGTCTGGCCGCGGTCGGCCTGGTCGCGTTCCTTGCCCTGCTCGGCAGTTGCAGCAAGGCGCCCGAGAGTGGCGCCGCTGCCGCGAAGCCGACCGCCGCCCCCTCCGGCCCGATCAAGATCGGCTTCTACGTGAAGCAGCCGGAGGAGCCGTGGTTTCAGCTCGAGTGGAAATTCGCCGAGCAAGCGGCGAAGGCTCTCGGCTTCTCCTTGATCAAGGTCGGCGGCAACGACGGGGGCAAGCTGCTCAGCGCGATCGACAACTTCGCCGCGAACGGCGCGCAGGGCTTCGTGGTCTGCACGCCCGACACGAAACTCGGGCCGGCCATCGTCACTCGCGCGAAGGCCGCCAACCTCAAGGTGATCGCGGTCGACGACCAGTTCCTCGGCGCCGACGGCCAGCCGATGAAGAACGTGCACTACCTCGGGATTTCCGCGCGCAAGATTGGCGAGAGCGTCGGCCAGCTGCTCGCCGAGGAATACAAGAAACGCGGCTGGACGCCGGCCGACACCGGCGTGTGCGTCGTGACCTTCGACGAACTCGCCACCGCCAAGGAGCGCACCGACGGCGCGACCGACGTGCTCGTCGCGGCCGGTTTTCCAAAGGATCGCATCTGGCGTGCGCCCGAGCGGACGCCGGATATCCCGGGCGCCTTCGAAGGAGCCAACACGCTGCTGACACAACGCGCCAATGTGAAGCACTGGCTGGTGTGCGGGCCGAACGACAACTCCGTGCTTGGCGCGGTTCGCGCGCTCGAAGGCCGCGGCGTGCCGGTGGCGGACGCGTTCGCAGTCGGCATCAACGGCACCGACTGCATCGTCGAACTCGAGAAGGCGAAGCCCACGTCGTTCCACGGCTCCATGCTGCTGTCCGCGAAGGAACACGGCTACAAGACCTGCGAAATGCTGTACAAGTGGATCAAGGACGGCGTCGAGCCACCCCTCGACACGCGTACGGTCGGGACGCTGATCACCCGCGAGAATTTCCGCCAGGTGCTGAAGGAACAGGGGATTCGGGACTGAAAAGACCAAAGGACGAAAGGACCAGTAGCCCGCGAATGGACGCGAATAGACGCGAATGAGAGCATCGAGAGGACTCGCTCCACTGGAACGTGAAAGCACACCGCGCAAGCCATGTCCTGTCCTTCCCCTCTGACATTCGCGTCAATTCGCGTGATTCGCGGGCACTCCTCTAAATCTTTCCGGCTAAGTCCGCATGACTCCCCTCGCCTTCGAGCAACTGTCGATGGAGTTCCCGGGCGTGAAGGCGCTGCAGGACGTGTCGTTCGAGGTGCGCGCCGGCTCGGTGCACGCTCTGATGGGGGAAAACGGCGCGGGTAAATCCACCCTGCTGAAGATTCTCAGCGGTGCCTACCGGCCGACGGGCGGTCACGTCGTCATTGATGGGCAGCCGAGATTCTTCCGCGACACGCGCGAGGCGCTCGGTGCCGGCGTTGCCGTCATTTACCAGGAGCTGCACCTCGTGCCGGAGATGACGGTCGCGGAAAATCTTTTTCTCGGCCACCTGCCGAACCGGGCCGGTCTCGTCAAACGCGGTGAACTCGCCGCCGCCGCGCGCCGGCAACTCGAGTTGATGGGCGAAACGATTTCGCCCGAAACGCGCGTGGGCCGGTTGCCGCTGGCGCAGCGGCAGATGGTCGAAATCGCGAAAGCCCTGACGCGCGGCGCCCGCATCATCGCCTTCGACGAGCCCACGAGCAGTCTGTCCGACCGCGAAGCGCGCCGGCTCTTCGCGATCATCCGCGATCTTCGGGCCCGCGGCTGCGCCGTCCTCTACGTTTCGCACCGCATGGAGGAGATTTTTCAGCTCTGCGATCGGATCACCATCCTGCGCGACGGAAAACACGTCGAGACCGCGCCGCTCGAGACTCTGACTCGCGACGCCGTCGTGCAACGCATGGTCGGCCGGCAACTGGCGGATATCTACAATTACACGCCGCGGACGCACGGCGAAGACGCGCTGGTCGTGCACGGACTGCGCGGGCCCGGGCTGGCCGCCCCATGCTCGTTTGCGGCGAAGGCCGGCGAAATCCTCGGGTTCTTCGGGCTCGTCGGCGCCGGCCGGACCGAGTTGCTGCGGGTGATCTTCGGCGCCGCACCGAAGACCGCCGGCACGGTGAAGATTCTCGGGCGGGAGGTCGAGGTGTCGTCGCCGCGCGACGCGATCGCCGCCGGCGTCGTGCTTTGCCCCGAGGACCGCAAGAAGGAAGGCGTCGTGGGCGTGCGCTCCGTGCTGGAGAACATGAACCTGAGCGCGCGGCGCCGGCATGCCCACGGCGGCGTGTTGATCAACGAGACCTGGGAACAGGCGAACGCGCGGCAACGGATCGAGCAGCTGCGCGTCCGCACGCCGTCCGCGCGCCAGCTGATCCGAAACCTTTCCGGCGGCAACCAGCAGAAAGTAATCCTCGGCCGGTGGCTGTCGGAAACGGTCCAGGTGCTGCTGCTCGACGAGCCGACGCGCGGGATCGACGTCGGGGCGAAGAGCGAGATCTACGGCATCATGCAGCGCCTCGCGCAGGAAGGCGTGTGTGTCGTGATGGTCTCGAGCGAACTCCCCGAGGTCATGGGCGTCGCCGATCGCATTGTCGTGATGCGGCAGGGCGCCATCGCCGCGGTCGTGGACCGGCGCGACGCGACCGAGGAAAAACTGTTGAAGCTGGCCTTGCCGCTCGAGACGAGCGGCGCGAAGGCGGTATGAACTGCACCGCTGCTTCCTTGTAGCCACGAGCGTGAGCGAGTGGACTGCCGCGACTGCCACTCGTTCACGCTCGTAGCTACGCATTCAGCCATGGCCTCCTCCGCTTCCGCCACTCCCACCCCGCGCCACCCGACCGCCATCGGAGATTTCCTCGACCGGGCGGGCATGCTGCTGGTGCTCGCGCTGCTGTTCATCGGCTGCGCGCTCTTCGTCGAGAATTTCCTTTCGTGGCGCAACATGAGCGGGCTCGCGCTCTCCGTGTCGATGACCGGCATGGTCGCGTGCACGATGCTCTTCTGCCTCGCGGCCGGCGATTTCGACCTGTCGATCGGCTCGGTCGTGGCCTGCGCCGGCGTCGTCGCCGCGCTGGTGATGAACCGGACCGGCAGCATCGCGATCGGCGTGCTGGCCGGGTTGGGCTGCGGGGCGGTTTCCGGACTGATCAACGGCGTCGTCGTGGCGAAACTCCGGATCAACGCGCTCATCACCACGCTCGCGACGATGCAGATCGTGCGCGGATTTGGCTACATCGTGTCCGACTACAAGGCGGTCGGCATCAGCAACGAGAGTTTCTTCGTACTGGGCAACTCGCGCCCGCTCGGCATCGACACGCCGATTTGGATCACGGTCGGCTGTTTCGCGGTGTTCGGCTTTGTGCTGAACCGAACCGTGTTCGGGCGCGACACCCTCGCGGTCGGCGGCAACGCCGAGGCCGCGCACCTCGCCGGCATCGCCGTCGAGCGAATCAAGATCATCATCTTCACCGCGCAAGGCGTGATGGCGGCGTTCGCGGGCATCGTGCTCGCCTCGCGTTACACGAGCGGGCAGCCGAATACCTCGCAGGGTTTCGAGCTCGACGTCATCTCCGCGTGCGTGCTGGGCGGTGTATCGCTGACCGGCGGCATCGGCAGCATGGCCTTCGTCATCGCCGGCGTGCTCATCATGGGCATCGTCCAGAACGCGATGAACCTGCTGAACATCGCGCCCGGCTACCAGTACGTCGCGCGCGGGATGATCCTGCTCGCCGCGGTGCTGTTCGATCGCTGGAAACGCCGCGGCTCGAAGCTGCCGTAGGTCTTGGCCGTGGCGCGCGAGCGCCGGTCAGGCCGACTTCGTCGGGGTTTACCGCGACGAAGTCGCCTTCCCCCGCGCTTGGCGCGTGGAAAGCGGATGCGCCAGGAAAAAACTGGGAGGCATCCGGGTTAAGGATGAAAGCAACGGGCAGCTTCATTCGCCGGGCGCAAACGGGATTGTCGCGTCCAGACGGGCGGCCCCCCACGCATTCCCCGCGACGGGTGGCCCCGTCGAACCGACTCCACCCATGAAACCACTGTTTTTCCCCCCGCAGCACGGCATCACGGCGCTTGCCCTGGCCCTCGGCGTCGGCACCGCGACCGCGCAGACCACCCCGCCCCCGGCGAAGCGCGCACCGGACGAGGTGGTCACGCTTTCCGAGTTTAACGTCCGCGCCGAGACCGATCGCGGCTACGTCGCCTCGGAAACGATGACGGGCAGCCGCGTGCGCACGCCGATCATCGACCTGCCGTACACCGTCAACGTGCTCACGAGCGAATTCTTCGAGGACTTCGCCATCTTCGAACTGGCGGACAACCTCGTCCACATCGGCAGTTTCACCAGCCTCGACATCGGCGGCGGCTTCACGCTGCGCGGGTTCAGCGCCACGTCGCAGTTGCGCGATGGGTTTTACCGGCTCGGCCGCTATGGCTCGAGCAACGTGGACCGCACGGAAATCATCAAGGGCTCCAACGCCGCCATCTACGGACGCACGTCGCCGGGCGGCATGATCAACATGATTTCGAAGATGCCGAAGGAGCGGGAGTATTACCGGCTCATGTTGAACTATGGCGACTACCACACACGGCGCGGTGTGTTCGAGGCGACCGGCCCGCTGCTCGAGACCTCCCTGGGCAAGACCGCCTACATTGTCACGCTCAGCCAGTACGAGCGCGGCTTCGAGCAGCCGTACGCGCGCAACCGCAACCGGGAATACTACGCCGCGGTCCGCCACACGTTTCCCGATAACTCCCAGCTGACCCTGCAGGGCGAATTCTTCCATCAGACGCGGCACGCCCCGAACGCCGCCGCGCCGCTGGTGACCGATCTCAAGAACACCGCCTCCAACCTGGACGACGAAGCGATCGGCTACGCCAAGAATCTCGCGGATTACAACCCAGGCGGTCCCAACAGCGAGCTGAACCGCGGCAATACCTCGTTCACCGCGACGTACGACAAGCGCCTGGGCGACGTGTGGAGCGCCCGCGCCTCCGCCAGCTACTTCCGCGCCCGCCGCTGGGACTTCAACGCCGGCGGCTGGGGCAGCGTTACCATCAACAACCCCACCGCATCCGCCAACCTTGCCACCACGCGCGGTGCGAATCCAACCAAGGGACTCATCATGGAGGATGGCGGCGGATTGCAGGCCGACGTGCTCGCGCATTACTGGACCGGCAATCACGCGCTCGAGCACCGCACCCTCGTCACGATCGACTTCAACGACTACTATCGCTGGGACCCGACCTGGAACATCGGTGCGACCACCGCGGCGAACATCGCCTGGACAACGGTGCCAGCCGGTTCTCCCGCCGGCACGCTCGCTCCGAACGTACTGCGGCTGACACCCGATTTTCGGCCGACCGGGCCAATTGGCTACTTCCCGAGCTTTTTCCAGTGGGGCCAGGAAACCTTGAACCGGCTCACCCGCCGTCGCACGACCGTCCTCGGCGGTTTGCTTCGACACCAGTCGGCCTTCCTGCAGGGCCGCGTGCTGACCTTCGTCGGCGCGCGGTTCGATGCCGTGCGATTCCAGGAGCGCGACTTCCGGGGCACCATCAATGGCGATCCGGGCGTGGTCTACCGGCCGGGAGAAATGATCCGGAAGCGGATCAATCAGCTCAAACCGAATGCCGGCGTGAACTACCGCTTCTGGGGCAACCTGCGTGCCTTCGTCAATTACAGCGAAAGCTACTTCGTCAACCAGACGGACAACCCGGATGTGTTCGCCGTCTCCAGCTACAAGCCCGAGGTCGCGAGCGGCTACGACTACGGCTTCAAGGGCGAACTGCTGAACAACCGGCTCACCTTCACCGTGAGTGGATTTTACGCGGTGCGCGAGAATGTGAGCGTGTCGCAGCTCATCGAGACGCCGCCCGGCTCCGGCACGTTCATCACCATGAACGTGCGTGATGGCAACCAGCTCGTCCGCGGATACGAACTCGACCTCAACTGGCGCGCGACGGACGAGGTGACGGTGATGGGCAGCTGGGGCCACGTGTATTCAATTTACACGGACTTCGGTTCGGCCAACCCACTCGCGGTGGGACGGCGCGTCAATGGCGTCTCGCCCGAGAACGGTTCGGTGTCGCTGCGTTACGGGCCGCGGTCCGGGCTGCTCAAGGGATTTTCCGCGAATGTCGGTGCGACGTACGTCGCGGCCACGCCGACGGAATCGCCGAACGCCGGCGACACCTATGTCACGGGCCCAGGGGGGGTGCGGACGCTGCAGCGCACGACCCACCAGTGGCGGCTGCGCGTGCCGTCATTCGCCCTCTGGAATGCCGGGGTGCGCTACACCGCCTATAGCGGCCGCCTCGCCCAGACGTTCGCGCTCAACGTGAACAACATCGCCGACAAGGATTACCTGAAGGTGAACCGCCAGCTCGGTGAACGCCGCGCGTTCTACCTCACCTACACGCTGGGGTATGGCGGGTCCGGTCGTTGAAGGAGGGCAGTTCGCGCCAGTGCCGCGCTCGCACCGCGTAGACCGCGCTGGTCTCGTGCGTTCTTCATCGCGCGTCCGACAAGCCGCGGAGCGCGAAGTTCGGCCGCGCGCCGGCCGTGGCGGAACCCCCTTGGGATGATCACCGGGTGTCCAATGGAGCAATCATGGATGGCTCGGAAACGAAAACGCCCGGACTGGGAATCGGGCGGCATCCCATGACGGGTTGGCGCACGCGCAACGCATTCGGGCGTCTAAGCAGCGCGGCCTCCGGTGATCCTCCGGAGGCTGCACATTCAACCAATCAGAAACCTTGGGGAGACATAATGAATACACCGAAACTGAAACTCACGAGTGCCGCCGCGTTGACCGCCATTGCGTTGTGCTTCGGCGCCGCCGGCTGCAACAAGGCGACTCGCAGTAATTCCGACATGAATCGCTCTTCGGGCGCTTCGAGCACCGACACGTCCTCGTCGACTTCCTCGACCCCGAGCTCGAGCTCCACGAGCTCCGACAGCATCAATACGAGTGGCTCCGCCAGCGGTTCGACCAGCGCGACAAGTTCGAGCAGCACCTCGACCCCGAGTTCGACGTCGAGTTCGACGACCACTCCGCCGAACGAGAACAACAGCAGCAGCTCGGACACGAGCAGCAGCGGTACGTCGAGCAGCTCGACCACCAAGACCCCGCCGAAATAAGCGGTTTTGATTCTCATCGGTTACTCAAGAGCGCGGCCAAGTGCCGCGCTCTTTGCTTCTCCGGGTGGGGCCGGCTCTCCGAGCTGGCCTGGGTTCCAGCGCAGCTGCGCGTAGCAACGTTTTCTCGCCGGCGTGAACTCAGGCCGGCTCGGAGAGCCAGCCCGACCGCTCACCGCTCCACCCCTCGAGCGCTCACACGCTGACCACCGCGCCGGTCTGCGCCGACTGCGTCGCCGCCACGGCGATCTTCTGCGCCGCGATGCCATCCTCGCAGCTGATGGTCGGCGGCCGGCCTTCCGCGAGATTGCGGACGAAATCCTGCAGCTGTGCGACGTACGCCTGCTCGAAGCGCTCGTAGAAGCCGGGCACGGTGTCATGCGCCACGCTGCCTTTTTTCATGACGAGGATCGGTGTCTCGCGGTCGTAGCCGATTTGCAGCGTGCCCTCCGTGCCGACGATCTCGGTGTGGATCCCGTAGCCATAAACCCCATTCCGGCTCAGCGTCACCGCGCCGATGCAACCGTTTGCGAACCGCAGGTTGCTGATCGCGTTGTCCCAATCGCCGATGCCCGCCATTTCCGGATACGCCAGCACGCCGGCCGTGCTGTAGACGGTGGCGACGTCCCCGATGAACCAGCGCGCGAGGTCGAAATCGTGGATTCCCATGTCGAGGAAGATGCCTCCGCTGCTCTCGGGCCGGAGGTAATCCACGCTCGGGCGCTCGCGGTCCTTCGATGACGACCTGAAGACGCACGGCCGCCCGATCTCGCCCGAGGCCACCTTCTGCTTCGCCGCCGCGTAACCGGCATCGAATCGGCGCATGAACCCGAGCTGGAAAAACATCCCGCTGGCGGTGACGGCGTCGCGCATCGCCTGCGCATCCGCCAGGGTGAGCGCCAGCGGTTTTTCACAGAAGGTGGGTTTGCGCACCGCCGCCGCGGCGAGGACGACCTCCCGGTGCGATTTCGTCGGCGTCATCACGACGACCGCATCGACCGCGCAGTCCTGCACCAGGTCACGGTAATCCGAATACGCCTTGGTTGCCCCGCACTCCGTCCGCGTCGCCTCGGCGGCCTCCGCGCGCACGTCGCACACCGCGTACAGCGTCGCGCCCGGCACGCGGCCGGCCAGGTAACGCGCATAGGCGATGCCCATCCGGCCGGCCCCAATCAATCCGACTTTGAGTTTGCAGCTCATGGTTACCAGCACGGGCAGGTTGCCCGTGCCACGTAGCGCGGTCAACCTGACCGCGCCACGATGCGCATGGGCCCCCAGAACAGCATCACTTGACCAACTCGATCGCGACGGGCGTGAACGCCGGCACGCTTTCGCCGCGCACGATTCTCACCGCGTACTCGACCGCGGTGCCACCCATGCGCGCGGGAAACTGGGCGACCGTTGCGGCCATCCTGCCCTGCTTGATGGCCTCGCGGGCCTCCGGCTGGGCGTCGAAACCGACCACCACGATCTTGCCGGTCTTCCCCGCAGCGGCGATCGCCTCCAGCGCACCGAGCGCCATCAAATCGCTGCACGCGAAGAGCCCGCTCACGTCCGGATTGGCCTGCAGCAGGTTTTGAAAAACGTTGAAGCCCTGGTCGCGCTCCCAGTTCGCCGGCTGCGACGCGACAATCCTGATGTTCGGCGATTTCGCGATCGTCTCGCGGAAGCCGCGCAGGCGCGCATCGCCCGTTTCGTGCCCGGGAATGCCTTCGAGCACAATGACGCTGCCCTTGCCGCCGAGCTTTTCGGTCATGAACGCGCCGGCGATTTTTCCCCCGTCGTAATTGTCGGAGCCGATGAACGTCGCGATTTTGCCCCCGGCCGCCGCCAGCGCCTTTTCGTCGGCGCGCGTGTCGACGATGAGCACGGGAATGTTGGCCTTGTTCGCCTTCACAATCACCGGGACGATCTCGCGCGAACCGCTGGGGGTGATGCAGAGCGCGCTCACCTTCCGCTCGATCAGGTTCTCGATAATCTGCATCTGCCGCTCGACGTCGATTTCGCGTTCCGCGGCCTGCACGATTAGATTTGCGCCGAGCTTTTTCGCCGCGTCCTCGGCGCCCTTCTGCATTTCGATGAAAAACGGGTTGTTCAGCGTCTTCACCACGAGGGCGATCGTCGGCTGGCCGGCGACGCCCGGGACGGCGGATTTTTCGGAGCGATTGCAGCCGGCAAGCGAGACCAACGCCGCGAGCAGAAGGAGAATTTGGGGAGGTTTCATGGGAATTAGACGATTGGCCTCACGCCAAGAACGCCACGGGCGCAAAGGCCTTTCCTTCGCGTCCTTTGCGACCTTGGCGTGAGGTAGAAGAAAATCATCGCTTCGGCTGCTTGAACGCCATGTCCATCAGCACCGCGACGATGATCACGGCGCCGATGACGAGCTGTTGGGTAAACGACGAAACGCCGACGAGGTTCAGCCCATTGCGCAGCACGCCCATGATCAGCGCGCCGATGAGCGTGCCGATCACGCTGCCCTGCCCGCCCATCAGGCTCGTGCCGCCGATGACGGTGGCGGCGATCGCGTCGAGTTCGTAGTTCATGCCCGCGATGGGCTGCGCGGAGTTCAGTCGCGCGGTGAGTATGACCGCGGCGAGGGCGCTCAAGGCGCCGCATACGGCGTAGACCATCGTCTTGTGGAAACGCACCGGCACGCCCGAGAGCAGCGCCGCCTCCTCGTTCCCGCCAATCGCGTACGCGTACCGGCCGAACGGCGTCCGCCGCAGCACGACGTGCGCGATGGCATAGACGATCGCCATCACCACCACCGGTACCGGCAG
>Ga0080064_1003696_pt1 | contig 21363 bp, 19 predicted proteins | sample Subgrocontami54m_FD_69260 | JGI IMG/M metagenome (GOLD analysis project Ga0080064, IMG submission 69260) | Subsurface groundwater microbial communities from S. Glens Falls, New York, USA - GMW46 contaminated, 5.4 m (SPADES assembly) (version 2) ...
CTCCCGGGAGCGTCCGCCCGCCGGAGCCTGACGCGCTCCCGTTCGTTCCTGAATCAACCCCTCCATTGGGTCTTCATCGGGGTCACGGCGATCCTGGGGTTCTTAAGCCTTTACCCCAGCTTTTTTCTTTTGTATGGCAGCTTTTTGGATGCCCCGCTGGGCGTCCCCGGCCATTTTACCTTCCGTAATTACATTCAAGCCTACTCGGATCCGGTAGTCTACCGGCTCATCCTGACCTCTTTCATCTTCGGCGCCGGCGCTTCGGGGCTTTCGGTGGCGCTGGCGCTGACTCTGGCGTGGATCACCATCAGGACCAATGCCCCTTTCAAAAGACTCTTTGAGCTGACGGCGATCATCCCGAACATCTTGCCGCCTCTTCTCATCTCGATCTCTTGGGTCCTGCTGCTCAATCCGAACAACGGCCTGATCAATATCATACTCAAATCGTTATTCGGGCTGGAGAAGTCGCCGTTCAATATTTATTCTCTCCCCGGCCTTATTTTCGTGGAGGGGTTGATCCTGACCCCCCTGGCTTTTCTCATTATCGCGGCGGCGCTCAAAGGAATGGACCCGGCTCTGGAGGAGTCGGCCAAGACCCTGGGCTCGGGCGAGTTGGGGGTCGCGACACGGATTACCTTTCCCCTCATGAGACCGGCGATTCTTGCCGCCGGGACCTTGAACTTCGTCAGGGCGATCGAGAGCTTCGACACTCCGGCTATTATCGCGCTCCCGGCCCGCATCGAGGTTTTCACCACGAAGATCTGGCGCGAGGCCTTAGGATCTTTCCCCACGAACCACAATCTCGCCGCTACTTATGGCGTCGGGATTTTGGTCATCGCCCTGATCTTCGTCTATCTCTATCGCCACTTCACCTCCCAGGTGGAAAGCTTCTCCACCGTGACCGGGAAGGCCTTTCGGCCGCTCCCGATCGACCTCGGAGCATGGAAACATTTCGCCTCCGCCGTGGCCTTAGTCCTTCTTATTATAATAGTCGTTCTGCCCATGCTCGTTCTCCTCCTGATGGCCCTTCTGCCCTATTACCACGTCCCGACCTGGGAGAGCCTGCAGAACCTGACTCTGAATAATTTTCGCTACGTTCTCTCCAACCAGAGGGTCTACCGGGCATTCGGGAACAGCCTCTTTCTCGCCACCGTGGGAGCTTCGCTCTGTATGCTCCTCGCGGTGTTGACAGCCTATTTGACGGTGAGAACAAAAATCGCCGGCAGGGGCTTGCTGGAAGGTCTGGTCTTCGTGCCCTGGGCCTTTCCGGGAACCGCCTTGGCCCTTGGGCTCCTGTGGGCCTACGTGGATTTTCCTCTTCCCATCTACGCCACGATCTGGATCATCATGATCGCCTACATCACCCGCTTCCTTCCCTATGGTCTGCGCGCCGCGACGACCACCATCATCCAAGTTCACAAGGAGCTCGAGGAGGCCTCGATCGCGAGCGGCGCGGGATTCTTCGCGACTTTTCGCCGCGTCATCTTCCCCCTCATGCGTCCCGGCATCATGGCCGGCTGGATTATTCTGGTAACCATCTTTATGCGCGAGTTCAGCGCCTCTATATTCCTCTATAGCCCGGCCTCGGAGCCCCTCGGCCCTCTTCTTTACTTTCTCTATTTGGACGGAATGCGGGGAGCCGTGGGGGCGTTGGGAATACTCATCTCGATCATCTCGATTGTCCTGATCGCCATCGCCCAGAGATTTTCCCGTTGGGACTAACCCTGAAAGCCTACAAAACGACAAGGAAGATACAAAAATGTACGGACGGTTTCTTCTAGGGACTACGGTCTTGGTCTTATCGTCTTTGGCCATCCTGGCGCTGGCAACCTCCGGCCAAGCCGCCGAAGGCAAGCCCGCGTTGCAGGCGGAGTGGGAAAAAACCCTTCAGGCCGCCAAGCAAGAAGGCGAGGTCGTGTTGTACACCGCGCGGGATTACGATGTCCTCTTCTCCCAGTTCTTTCAAAAGCGATACCCTGAAATCAAAGTGAGCGGTGTCATCACGGCAAATACTCCGGGGGTCTCTCAACGGATTCTCGCCGAGCGGAGAGCGGAAAAATACCTCTGGGACGTCTACATCGGCGGCGCCTCGACCGGCTATTCCATGTTGTATAAAGGCAAGGTCCTCGATCCCCTTCGCCCGGCCCTTCTCCTTCCCGAGGTGGTGGACAAATCGAAGTGGTGGAGCGGCAAACACGAATACATCGATGAAGAGGAGAAGTACCTCTTTGCCTTCAACGGGATGTTCGAGCCTTATTTCTCCTACAACACCAAGCTGGTCGATCCGAAGGAGCTCAAATCGCTGTGGGATCTTCTCCAGCCGAAGTGGAAGGGCAAGATGGTGATGTTCGACCCGACGCAGCCCGGCTCCTCGACCGCCCTACGCTTCATGTACCACCACCCCGATCTGGGTCCCCGCTATCTGAAGAAGCTTTTTACGGAGATGGACCTTACCATGAGCCGCGACCTGCGGCAGCTCGGAGACTGGCTGGCCTCGGGCAAATACCCCATCTGCATTTTTATGAGCGCTCGCAGACTCTTGGAGCGACCCAAGGCGCAAGGACTTCCAGTAGACTGGTTCGGTCCCAAGGCCTTCAAGGAGGGCGCGATCTTGGCAGGGGGCAGCGGACAGGTCGGCCTGATCAACCGGGCGCCCCATCCGAACGCCGCCCGAGTGGCCGTCAACTGGCTTCTTTCCCGCGACGGGCAGTTGGCCTACCAAAAAATCCTGACCAGCCCCGATTCCCGGAGGATCGATATCTCCAAGGAGGATGTCCCGCCGGACAGCCGCCGCATGGAAGGGGTCAAATACATGGTCACCGAAAGGGCCGAGTGGATGGATTTAAAACCCGTTCTCCAGTTGGTCAATGAAATCTGGAAAGAAAAGCGATAGGGGCGCTCCCGGAGAAACAGCGTCTGAAAGAGCGGCGCGCCGAAGCCCCATGATTTTTTTATTATGGATCGCCTTCTCGGTCGTTTCTTTCATGCTCACGGCGACTCTCGGGAGTTCCGCCGAAGCCGGGGAAGGGAAGCCCGCCTGGCAGGCGGAATGGGGAAAAACTCTCCAGGCCGCCAAGCAGGAAGGCCAGGTGGTCCTTTACTCGGCCCGCGACTATGACGTTCTATTCTCCCAGTTTTTTCATAAGCAGTATCCGGAAATCAAAGTAAGCGGTGTCATCACGGCCAATACCCCCGGGGTCTCCCAACGGATTCTGGCCGAGCGAAGAGCGGAAAAATACCTTTGGGACGTCTACATCGGGGGCGCCTCGACCGGTTACAGTGTCCTGTACAAGGGAAAGGTGTTGGACCCGATCCGCCCCGCGCTGCTTCTTCCCGAGGTGACGGACGAATCGAAGTGGTGGGGCAAGCAACACGAGTACATCGATGAACAGCGATCCCATCTCCTCGCCTTTAACGCCGAGCTGCAACCTTATTTTTCCTACAATACAAAGCTGGTCAATCCGAAGGACTTCAAGTCTCTCTGGGACCTCCTCCAGCCCAAGTGGAAGGGCAGGATGGTGATGTTCGACCCCACGCTCCCCGGCTCTTCCAGCGCCCTTCGCTTTGTCTACTATCACCCCGAACTCGGTCCCGAATTTCTCCGCAGGCTCCTGACCGAGATGGACGTCGTCACGAGCCGCGACTTGAGGCAGCTCGGAGACTGGCTCGCCTCGGGCAAATACGTCATCTGCCTTTTCGTAGACGGCCACCGGCTCCTGGACGCGCCCAAGCGGCAGGGGCTGCCGGTCGATTGGTTCGGCCCCAGGACCTTCCAGGAGGGAGTGGTGATGGGCTCCGCCAGTGGGAATGTCGGTCTGATCAACCGGGCGCCCCATCCGAACGCCGCCCGAGTGGCCGTCAACTGGCTGCTTTCCCGCGAGGGTCAAATGGCCTACCAGAGGATCTTCGAAAAGCCGGACTCCAGGAGAATCGATATTCCCAAGGACGATGTGCCGGCTTTCAGCCGGCGCGTGGAAGGGGTGCGGTATATCGCCTCGGACAAACCCGAGTGGATGGACTTGAAACCGATCCTCAAGCTCGTGAGCGAGGTGTGGAAGGAGAAAAAGTGAAGGCTATTTTCGATGAGGGCTTACGGGTGTTTTTCCGGGGTGAAAAATGAAATGTCGATTCAGCCCCGGCTCGCTTTTTTCGCCCTGCGGACGAAATAGTCCCACATGGAGTCCAGCCGGTTGGGAGTGTAGATCTGCTCGTACTTGAGCTTGGCTTCCTCATCGCTCGACCAGGATGGCTCCCCGGACGCGGTCGCCAGTAACTGGATGCGCGCCGCTTTTTCCAGAAAGACCGCGTAGAGAGTGGCTTCTTGAACCGAGCCCCCGACCACGGCCAATCCGTGGTTTTTCATCAGCGTTCCCCGGCAACTTCCCAAAGTCTTGGCAAGTTCGCGTCCGAGCTCAGGAGTCCGGATCAGAGCGGTGGTGTAGTCGAAGATGGGCAAGCCGCCCGCAAAAATCGATCCCTCGTGGCTGACCGGCCGGAGCGGCTGTCTGAGCGAGCCGAAAGCGGTGGCGTAGGGGGCGTGGGTGTGGACGACGCAGTGGACGTCCGGACGGGCCTTGTAGATCTCGGTGTGGATGAAGACCTCGGAGTGGCGCTCGTAGCGCCCTTCGATTTTTTTCCCTTCCAGGTTGCAGACAATGATGTGCTGCGGGCGAATCTCCTCGAAGCCGAAGCCGTGGGGCTTCATGAGGATCCGGTCTTGCTTCGGAAGGCGCACGGAAACGTGGCCCAGGATATTGTCCCAGTGGCCTTCATGGGCCAGAATGTTACAGGAATAGGCGAGGTTTTCTTTCAGTTCTTTGAGGTTCATCCACCACTCCGTAGTCTGAATCGCTGAATCTTGCCGGTCACCGTCTTGGGGAGATCCGAAACGAATTCCACCCATCTGGGATATTTGTAGGGAGCGAGCTTGTTCTTCACCAGCGACTGGAGCTCTTCTTTGAGTTGGTCGCCGGGCTGGAATTCCCCTTTGAGCAGCACGTAGGCCTTGGGCTTAATCAGCCCGTCCTGATCCGCCTGCGCCGCAACTGCGGCCTCCAGGACCGCGGGGTGCTCCAGGAGCGTGTTTTCGATCTCAATCGGCGAGACCCACATCCCGCCCACTTTCATCATGTCGTCCGACCGGCCGCAGTACCAGTAGTAGCCCTCTTCGTCCCGATAATAGGTATCGCCCGTCTTCAGCCACTCCCCCAGCATGGTTCTTTTGGTCTGCTCGTGCTTGTTCCAATAGTAGGGGGAAGTGGCGTCTCCCCGGACCAGGAGATTCCCCACTTCTCCCATGGGCACCCCTTTCCCCTCGTCATCCACGATTTTCGCCTCGAACGCGGGCGTCACCTCGCCGCTCGATCCGGGTTTCGCCCGCCCGGGCTGGTTGGCGAGAAAGTCGTGCGTGGCCTCCGTGGAACCGACGACGTCGAGCAGCTCGAGGCCGAACTTTTCCTTCCACTGATGAAACAGGGCAGGCGGCAGAGGCTCGCCGGAGGAAAGGCAGATCCGGAGCGAACTCAAGTCGTATTTTTTTTCCACTCTGAGGAGCCGCGTGAAGAGGGTCGGGACCGAGAAGAAAAAAGTCGGATGATACTTCTCGATCGCCTGAAGTATTTTCTCCGGCTCCGGCCGCTCCGGCCAGAGTACGGTGGAAGCGCCGAAGCGAAAAGGAAAATAAAGGGAATTGCCCAGGCCGTAGGCGAAGAAGAGCTTCGAGGCGGAGAAGCAGAGGTCGTCCTCTCTCATTCCCAAGACCGGCTTCACAAAGAGATCGGTGATGGTCACCATGTCATGGTGGAGATGGACCGCTCCCTTGGGAGAGCCGGTCGAGCCCGAGGTATAAAGCCACATTGCAACCTCGTCCCGGCTCGTGGGCTCGGGCGGAAGCACTTTTGACGCTCGCGCCAGGAGCGACTCGTAGGAAAGAGCGCGGCCGCCGGACTTCCCCGCTACCAGGACGTGCTTGAGAAAACGGCATTGATCCCAAATCGGTTCGATCTCGGGCAGAATGCTCTCGTGGATCAAAGCGATCTTCGCCCGGCTATCGTTCAGAAGATATTCGTAGTCCTTGGCCTTCATCCAAGGATTGGTGGGAATCGGCACGGCGCCGATCTTGATCGCGCCGAAAAATCCGCAGGCGAACTCCGGAGAGTCCGGCAGGACCAGCAGGACCCGCTGCTCATTTTCCAGCCCCAGCTCGCGCAGCAGGTTGCCGGTCTGGTTGACCTTTTCGAAAACCTCCTGGTAGGTAATCTCTTGATCGAGATAATAGATGGCGGTCTTGGCGCCGCGCCCTTGGGCGATGTTCTCGTCTACGAACGTCGTCGCGGCGTTGTAAATCGCGGGAAGCTCGAGCCTCATCTCTTCGTTCCTCGTGCTCGTCCTTCGACTTTGCTCAGGACCATGAGCTTGTCGAATGGTGCCTCGCGCTCGGCAGGGAAGAGATCGGAACGAACACGATCACGAGCGACGAACACGATCTACTCTCCTCCGACGGCCTCGGAACGGCTCTCCGTGGCGATGACCACGGACTTGGTCTCGGTGTAGTAGTCAATCGCCTCGGTCCCATGCTCCTTGCCGAGACCGCTCTGCTTCACGCCGCCGAAGGGCAGCTCATCATAGATGATCTGCGCCGAATTGATCCAGGTATAGCCCGACTCGATGTGTTCCGCGGCCCACATGGCTTTGTCGATGTCTTTGGTCCATACCGAAGAGCCCAGACCGAAAATCGAGCTGTTCGCCTGTTCCACCGCGTCTTCCAGGTTTTTGACGCGTATGATCGGCAGCGCCGGGCCGAAACACTCCTCGATCACGATGCGGGACTTTGGATCCACGTCCGTGACCAAGGTCGGCAGTAAAAAGTGACCGCGGTCATACTCCTCTCCCTGAGGGCGCTTCCCTCCATAGAGGACCTTTCCTCCCCGCTTCACCGCATCCTCGACCATCTCCTCGACCTCCTGCCTCTGTCCCGCCGTGTGGAGCGGACCCAGGAGCGTTTCCGGTTTGATCCCGTTGCCTATCCTGAGCTTCTTCACTTTCTCGACTAGCTTCTCGATGAAAGGATCGGCGATCCGGTCGAAGAGAAAGAGCCGCTTGATGGCCAGACAGGCCTGCCCGCAATTGAAAAATCGCCCCACGGACGCGGCGCTGACCGCCCGGTCCAGATCCGCGTCGTCGCAGACGATCATGGGATCGCTTCCGCCGAGCTCCAAGGTGACGTGCTTCACCTCCTGAGCGGCAACCTCCATGACATGTTTACCGGTGCCGGTCTCGCCGGTAAAACCGATCTTGCGCACGAGGGAGTTACGGAGAATCTCCTCTCCCACGATCCCGCCCGGGCCGGTGACGATATTGATGACCCCTTTCGGCCCCCCCTCCTGCTCGACCGCCTGCTGGATCAACTGCACGCAGCGAACCGCCGTGAGCGGCGTCGTTCCCGCCGGTTTCACGACCATGGTATTGCCGCAGAGAAGCGCCGGGCCTACTTTGTTTCCCATCAAAGAAACCGGAAAATTCCACGGCACGATCGCGCCGCAGACTCCAATGGGTTTTCTGAGGACAAGACCGTGACGACCCTGATCCAACGTGACCGAGGCGCCCCGCAGGCTCTTCGCCATACCCCCGTAATGATCCAGGGTGTGAGCCAAACGGCGGATCTCCATAATTGACTCGCGAATGGGCTTCCCCTGCTCCCGGGTCAAAAGCGCGGCCAGCTCCTTTTCCTGCTGCCGAATCAGCCGTGCCGCCTCCAGCAGAGCGGTGCCCCGTTTCGGTGGGGCCATTTGCGACCATTTTTTCAGCGCTTCAGCCGCCACCTGAATAGCGCGCCGCGCGTCGTTGGCCGTCCCTTTGGGGACCTTGTCCACAAGCTCGCCGGTGGCGGGATTACGAATTTCAGTGGTCTCGCCGCTCTCTGAGTTTTGCAACTCCCCGGCGATCAAGAATTGGGCCATAAAGTTCCTCCCTTACTCTATCGATCTATGCGCCGATCTCGAAACCTTGAAGGAAAACAATTTCCCTAGGTGAGCAATACCAAATGACGGAAAGAATACAATCATCTTGGCCGCGTATTGTCAAGAATTCCGGCACACTCCACCTCCATTGCCTCAGACTGGAAGGTTTTCTCCCGAGGAACCGCATTCCCTTCCTCCCTTGACAGAAGAAAAAACGGTTTGTAAAAGTGTCAGCAGAGGAACTCATAGCCATGGCCACCACTAACGAACATCAAGAGATAATCGAGTCAGCCCTGGAAAACTATTGGGGCGGGACCAGGCAACTCGTCGAGGAGTACTTTTCCCGGCCCCGGCCCATCGAGCAAAATGTCTACTGGTTGAAGGTAACTCTCTATAAGGAGATCAAGTCGGTCACCAAAATCTTGCCCAAGCTCGCCGAACTCTATCCCAAAATCGACCGGGGATTCGACCGCTACTCCTACGAGGGTCTGGCCTATGAGCTGGCCGATGAGGTCAAGCACTATCGTCTCCTGGCGGATATCTTCGAATGGCTGACGAAGGAAAAGATCGCCGCCGACCAGTGCTCCCCTTCCCAGGAACAGACCGGGCTGGAAGAGCTTCGGAGAAAGATCCAGGAGGATCTGGAGCTGGCGCCCCACCTCAATGTCTCCCATGAAATGGTGTTTGACTCGGTCATGAGCCGGGTTTCGGGAGGGGAGCTCCAGGAGCGCCTGGCCCGCGCCTATGGAGAGATTTACTCCGACGAGGTCCATCATTATCAATTGGGGTGGCACGAGCTCGAAAATCAAAGCCTCGACCGGGCGCAACTCGATAGATTGATCGCCGCCAACCGCAAGGTCGCGCGGCAATATTTGGTCATGCGTAACGAGCTATTCGGGAATATTCTTTCCGAGGAGCAATTGAGAGACATCGATGCCGGCAGGGTTCAGCCCTACCGGCCCTCCGGGCCCCATTGACCGCACGGAAGCCTGCTTGCAGTCTCTCCAGTTTCTTTATATAAGGTAGCCCTGCACGAATCAGGAGGTCGACCATGAAAGAGGAACAAGACGTTAAGGAAGCCGTCCGGCCGCAGAAGAAGATCCGTCTCAAGGTCAACGGCAAGAAATACACTGTGGAGATTCCCACCACACGCCTCTTGGTGGACTGTCTCCGTTACGACGTGGGACTCACGGGAACGAAAGAGGGTTGCAGCGTGGGGGTGTGCGGGGCCTGCACCGTGCTTATAGACGGAAAAATGATTCGCTCGTGCATTTCGCTAGCCGTCGCCGCGGATGGCCGCGAGATCACCACCGTGGAAGGTCTGGCCAAAAATGGCAAGCTCCATCCGGTGCAGAAGAGCTTTATCCAATACGGCGGCTTCCAGTGCGGCATCTGCACGCCGGGCATGGTGATCTCGGCCAAGGCGCTGCTCGACCAGAATCCCAGACCGAATGTGGACGAAATCAAAGACTGGATGATGGGGAATCTTTGCCGCTGTACGGGCTACTACAAGATCATCGAGTCCATCCAGAACGCCTGGCGCTTCGCCAAGTCCAAATGAGGTAAACCATGATCCCCTTCGAGTATCGCACCCCCAAGAGTCTCAAAGAGACCCACCAGGCCCTGAAGGAGTTCGGCGCGGACGCCAAGCTCATTGCCGGCGGCACGGCGCTGATTATCATGATGAAGCAGCGTCTCGTGCGGCCCACCTGCCTGATCAATCTCCAGGCGCTCCGGCCCTTGCAGGGCATAGAGGCCAAGAACGGCGCGCTCCGCATCGGCAGTCTCGCCACCCACCGGGAAGTGGAGAGCTCCGCGCTGGTAAAGAGGGTACTACCGCTCCTGGCCGAGACCTACCATCACGTCGCCACGGTCAGCGTGCGTAATATGGCCACCGTCGGCGGCGGCCTCGCCCATGCCGATCCCAACCAGGACCCGCCTCCGACCCTCATCGCCCTGGGCGCCAGTGTCAAGGTGTCCTCCGCCAATGGCAGCCGCACCCTGCCGCTGGAAGGGTTCTTCACCGATTACTACGAGACCGTTCTTCAACCCGACGAAGTCATCACCGATCTGTTCGTACCCCGGATGCAGCCCAATAGCGCCGGGGCTTATCTGAAATTTCTCCCCCGCACCGCGGACGACTACGCTACCGTCTCTGTGGCCGCCGTGGTCACTTTGGAGCCGGGTAAAAAAGTATTCAAGGATGTCCGCATTGCGCTGGGGAGCGTGGGAACCATCCCGATCCGAGCCAAAGAAGCAGAGGCGGTCCTCCGCGGCCAGCCGGTGAAACCGGAGGGGCTCAGAGAGGCGGGGGAAAAGGCCAAGGGGGAAGTGGATCCCATCACCGATCTCCGCGGATCGGCGGACTACAAGCGTGAGATGGCTGCGGTATTCGTGCGCCGCGCTCTCGAAAAAGCCCTGGAGACGCTTAGGAAACAACCAAAACGACCGGCGCCCCGACCGCTTCGAAGCCGGAGAAAAAACAAGAAATGAAGTTCAGCCAGCGCGTGACGATTCCGGCGGCCCGCGAGCCGCTGTGGAACTTTCTCATGGACATCCCCAGAGTGGCCCGCTCCCTCCCTGGAGTGGAAGCGGTCAAACAACTCGACGACGCTACTTACGAAGGCACGCTCAAGGTCAAGGTAGGGCCGATTTCTCTCTCTCTTCAGGGAAAGATCATCCTGGAAGAACGCGACCGGGAAAACTGGCGCGCGACGATGCGGGCGGATGCCAACGACCGGCTGGCGGCAGGAGCGGTCAAGGCTCGCACGGCGATGCAACTCAAGGAACTCGGGCCGAAAGAGACCGAGCTTGCGGTCGAGACCGACGTCAATATTCTGGGCAAGATCGGCGAGTTCGGCCAGCCGATCATCCGAAAGAAGGCGGATGCCATGCTCAAGGATTTCGTAGAGAACATCAAGAAACAGCTCAGCTCCACCTAAACAGCCCGAGTCTCCCCTTCACCAACTCTCTTCTCCCAGCTCCCCCGGCATAGCAAACGGACCAACGGGACAACCGGCAAAGAGGTCCTGGAGGAAAGCTCTATAAGAGGCCGGGCGAGAGCCGGGCGATAGATGAGAGCGCGGATCATCCGGTTCACTCCCGCACGCACGAAAAAGGCCTTTTTACAGGCGCGCTCGTAAACCGAAAGCCCGACGGCGGAAAAATCACCGCGCGTGAAGGCCCGGTGGATGGTTTGTGCGGCCAGCTCCCCGCCTTTCAAGGCGAAGTAGACCCCTTCGCCCGTGACCGGTTCGGTGACACGAGCCGCATCACCCGCCAGAAGAAACCCCGCGCTATAGGAGCATCGCGGAGAAAAAAAGACCGGATAAGTGGAATGAACCTCCCCAACCCTTTCGGCCTTTACGAGAGCGTCTCTTAACCGTTCATTCTTGTATAAACTCTCTTCCAGAAGGCTTTCTATCGAGTGACATTTCTTTACCTGATTTCTCTCCACGGCAAAGCAGAGGTTGGCGATCCCGTTTCCCAAGCCTATCAGGCCGGCGTAACCTCCGGAAAAGAGATGAACCTGCACCTCACCCTCAATTCCCCGGACCCCTGTAAGATGAAGCTGAAAGGCTACGACCGCCGCCGCGCTTTTCCCGCGAGGTTGCAAGCCCAGGCGCTGAGCCGTCCACGAATTGCGGCCGTCCGCTCCCACCAAAATAGTGGCGCATAGCTGCTCGCCCGTGGCATCTTGATCGAATGTGACGGACCACCGCCCGCGGTCGTGCCCAATCTCGCGCACCCGAACGCCTTGTCGGATGACAGCCCCGGTTTTCTCCGCTCTCCCGAGCAAAATCTGATCGAATGAATCTCGTCGGATTCCCAATCCGAACGTGATTCGCCCATCGCGTGAAGGAAAAGTGCTTGAGGCCTCCGCTCCTCCGTGGGCGGAGATGCGGAAAGCCCTGATCTTCTCGTGATCCGTAAAGAGAATTTCCTCGGCGATGCCTAACCGGTGAAACAGCGGCCAGTTGACCGGGCTCAAAAAATCACCGCAGAGCTTGTGGCGAGGGAAAACCCTCTTTTCCAGAACCACCACGGAATAGCCCTTGCGGGTTAGAAAGAGCGCGGTGGAGAGGCCGGCGGGACCGGCGCCGATAATCGCCACGTCGAAGCTCTTCACCGGGACTCCGCCAAAAAGAAGACTCCCAGCATGCGAAAAGGAAAGAACGAAAAGAGTCTGAACTCGCCGATCCCGGCCCGGCTGAAAAGCTCTCTCCATTCCGCCAGAGTGAAAGCCCGCCGCACCGAGAGCGGCGCGTCGCCCAAGGTCATCTCATTGCGGGTTAAAAAGCGGGTAAGCCAGAAAATCCCGTAGTAGGCCAGAGGATGGCGGACGAGATCGCTCACGAGAATTCCCCGCCGGGCCAACTTTGACCACCTCTGGAGGAGATCCAAAATCTCTTCCTCGGAAAAATGATGCAGGAGCTGGGAGGCCAAGACAAAATCAAACGCGCCTGGGGAAAAAGGAGGGCGGAGCCCGTCCCCGCGCACAATGGCGATTTCCGGAAAGTCTCGGGTATATTCCCGCGCGACGGCTACAGTGACCGGGTGAGGCTCCAACGCCACGATGCTCACAGGAATCCCGCTCTCTCTCCCCCACTCTACAATTCTTTTGGGGAGATCGCCGTTCCCGGTCCCAACGTCGAGCAGGGACAAAGCGCCGTCTCCTCGCCGTTTTAGCCTGCGTAAGCTCCACAGGACGCCCCGATAGGCCCCCAGATAGCGATTGATGGTCCTGAGATTGCTGAGGTCTTTCTCGAGGACGCCGGCGTCGAGTCCTGAAAGGTCCATCTGCTCTTTCTCGCGGCTCCTCTTCATCCGTCACCCCGGGCGACGACCAAGGCGGAATTCTTGGAGCCGAAGCCGATGCAATTGCACAGCGCCGTGTCCGCGTTGCTGGCGATGCCGCGCTGGGGAATGTAATTGAGGTCGCACTCCGGATCGGCCTCTTCGCAGTTGATCGTGGGAGGGAGAAAGCCCTCCCTCAAGGCGAGAATCGTGCTCACGACCCCGGCCGCACCCGAGGCCCCCTGAGGGTGGCCGATCATGGACTTGATAGAGCTCATGGGGATCTCATAGGCGCCGGAGCCAAAGCAGCGTTTCACCGCCCGTGTCTCCACCCTGTCGTTTAAAACCGTAGCGGTCCCATGTAGGGCGACGTATCCCACCTCCTCTTTGGCCAGGCCGGCGTCTTGAATGGCCAGTTCCATGGCCCGCGCAGGCTCCTCCCCTTCCGGGTCCAACCGCACCATGTGATAGGCGTCGCAGGTGGAGCCGTATCCCAGAACCTCGCCGTAGATGGACGCGCCCCGCTGGAGCGCCCGCTCTCGCTCCTCAAGAACCATCATCCAGGCCCCCTCTCCGAGAATAAAACCGTCACGCCGGCGGTCGAAAGGCCGTGAGGCCCGCTCGGGTTCGTGGTTGTGGGAGAGAGAGATGGCCCGCATGATGGAGAAACCCTGCATAATGGCCGGCGTAATCGTCGCGTCCGCGCCGCCGGTCAAGAGATGGTCGGCCAGACCAAAACGAATGAGATTAAAAGCGTAGCCGATAGCGTCAGTGGAGCTGGTGCAGCCGGTGGAGATGACGTGACTCTGCCCTCTGAAATCGAAAGAGAGCGAAAGCTCGCTGGAAAGGCTCCCCATGGTCGAACCCGGGATATTGTAGGCGCTCGCCTTTTTTAATTGATCCGTGAAGTAGAGCCGGTACTGCTCCTCGGTAAAATCCGGAGTCCCGCCGCCGCTCCCCAACAGCACTCCCCACGAGCGCTTCTCCTCCAGGGTGAGATTCTTCGGCTCAATCCCGGCCGACTGAAGCGCTTCCCGGGCCGCCGCGATGGCGAGGGGCACCGAGCGCGCGACCCGGCGCAACTCTTTCGGCGACAAGTACTCTTCGGGCCGCAAGCCTTTGACTTCTCCGGCGATCCGGCAGGGAAGAAGCGCCGGGTCGAAAAGAGTGATCGTGCTGATTCCGCTCTTCCCGCTGCGTGTGGCCTGCCAAAATGCTTCAGCGCCAATCCCGTTGGGACTCATCGCGCCGATCCCGCTCACGACCACCCTTAGCCGAGGAATTTTCCCTTCGACGGGATTCGACTTGACACTGGAGGAGGGAAATAGTTTCATCTTCTTCACCATAGCAACCGGAAGCCCTCACGGGAAGATGGCGAACAAGGAGGAGATTACCCTGTGAAGCTAGTCATCGCCGGCGGCACAGGCCTTATCGGTTCTGCGCTCTCTCTCCAGCTTCTGGAGAAAGGCCATTCCCTCACCATTCTCACCCGCTTTTTTGGCTCGCGCCTGCCGACCAACAGCAAAAAATATCAACTCTGGAGCCCTCCCGCGCCGGGAGCGTGGGAAGAAACGATCGACGGCGCGGATGCGGTCGTCAATCTCGCCGGAGAACCGATCGCGGCCAAACGATGGAGTGAAAAGCAGAAAGAAAAGATCCGCTCCAGCCGCGTCGACACGACCCGCGCTCTGGTAGCGGCGATCGCCAAGGCCCGGACGAAGCCGCAGCTCCTCCTGAACGCTTCCGCTGTCGGCTACTACGGTCCGCGTGGGGATAAATCCCTTACCGAAGAGACCGGACCTGGAAACGACTTTCTTTCCCGCGTCTGCATCGCGTGGGAGGAGGAGGCAAAGAAGGCTCAAGACTACGGCCTCCGCGTGATCCGGCTGCGCACCGGGATCGTCCTGGCGAGAGAGGGCGGAGCCTTAGCAAAGATGGCTCCTCCGTTCAAATTTTTCGTGGGCGGGCCTCTCGGAAGCGGAAAACAATGGCTCTCCTGGATTCATATCGAGGACGAAGTGGGATTGATCCTTTTTTTGCTAGAGCATCCCCATGCCCACGGCGCCGTGAACGCCACCGCTCCAAACCCGGTGACTATGACGGAGTTTTGCAAAACTTTAGGACGCGTTCTCCACCGCCCTTCCTGGGCGCCGGTACCGGCTTTCGTTCTCCGCCCGATGCTCGGGGAGATGGCCGACATGCTGCTCACCGGCCAGCGGGTATTCCCGGATACCGCGCAGAAACTGGGTTACAGCTTCCGGTATCCAACCCTCTACGAAGCCCTCCAAACCTGTATGCCTCTTTAGCATTCAGCGGTCAGCCATCAGCAATCAGGAAGAAGCTGAAGAGCTGAAAGCTGAGGGCTGAGAGCTATTAATGCACCCGGACGGCGCGGCGTTCTCTATGGCGTGGAGCGGTTTTTTCCCTCGGCGGGAAATACCCTGGGATCTTCTCTCCGCAACGGCAGTGGCCGTCGATGAGATCGTATTCCAGGATATCGTGCCAGGAGCGGCGGATCAGGGGACGGTCGCAGCTCGGGCAATAGGTGGTTTGCCCCTCTTCATCGGACACATTACCGACGTAACAGAACTTGATTCCTTCCGAAAGCGCGATCTCGCGCGCCCGCTTTAAAGTGGCAGCGGGGGTCCTGGGGTTATCCATCATTTTGAAGTCCGGATGAAAGGCCGTGAAATGGAGCGGCACACTGTCGCCCAGGTTTTCCACGATCCAGTCGCACATTTTCCTGGTCTCGTCCGGATCATCATTTTCACCGGGGATCATCAGATTCGTAATCTCAAACCAGACGTCGGTCTCGTTTTTCAGCCATCTGAGGGTATCCAGCACAGTATCCAAGTGGGAAAAAGTGAGCTTGTGGTAAAACCGCTCGGTGAAGCCCTTGAGGTCTACGTTGGCCGCATCGATGTAGCGATAGACTTCGGGACGGGCTTCTCGAGTGATGTAGCCTGCCGTCACCATGACGCTCTTGAGGCCGCACTCACGCGCCAGGCGGGAGATATCGACGACGAACTCGCCCCAGATCACCGGATCATTGTAGGTGAACGCGATGCTCGGCGCGTTATGTTTCAAGGCGAGGGCAACCACCTCTTCCGGAGTCACGCTTCCGCTCTGGGCGTCGTCCAGCGTGGCCTTGCTGATGCTCCAGTTTTGACAGAAGCGGCATCCCAGGTTGCAGCCGGCGGTGCCGAAGCTCAGGATTCCCGTGCCGGGCAGAAAGTGGTTTAGCGGCTTTTTCTCGATCGGGTCAATGGCGAATCCGGTGGACTTGCCATATCCCAAGGAGTAAAGCTTGCCATCGATATTTTTCCGGATGAAACAGAAACCCGCCTGGCCCTCTCCGAGCTTACAGTAGCGGGGACAGAGGGTGCAGAGGATGCGCCCATCCTTCTGGCTTTCCCACCAGAGCGCTTCTTTCATAGTAAAAATATCCCCCTTTTCCCTCCCCCTTGCAAGACAGGCGGAGAAACGGGGCTCTCCACCTTTTCTCCCGGACTGTGATATAAAGAGTCCATGAGCGGTCTCAAGGGCATGCGCCACATCGCCCTGAAAGTGAAAGAGATCAAGCGTTCCGGCGATTTTTACCGGGAAAACTTCGGCATGAAAGTGGTATGGGAGCCGGATCCGGAGAACGTCTATCTCTCTTCCGGGGTGGATAACCTCGCTTTACATGAGCTCCCTAAAGGGGCCGAGCTTTCTAAGGAACAGCAACTGGACCATCTGGGTTTCGTGGTGGAAAGCATCGACACAGTCCGGGAACTGGAAAAAGAGTTCCGCGGCCGCGGGGTTAAAATCCTTCATCCCTTCAAGCTCCACCGGGATGGCAGCGCGTCGTTTTATTGCGCCGACCCTGACGGCATCGTCATCCAGATGCTCTATGAACCGCATTTAAGCGGTCAGGAGCTAAAATGACGGAGGAGTCATTCTTTATTTCAGTTGCTTCAATATGGCCTCCGCCGCCTCTTCCCCGCTATGGACGCAATCGGCGATTCCGACGCCACGATAGGCGTTGCCCGCAAGTTGAAGGCCTGGAAGGCCGTCCAGATGCGACTCGATTCGCCGTACCCGCTCCAGATGGCCGACCTGATATTGCGGCATAGAAGATGGATGGCGATGAATCCGGCACAGGAGCGGCTCAGCTTTTATGCCGAGAAGCGCCGCCAGCTCTTTCCGCACGCTCGCTTCGAGAGAATGATCGTCCTGTAGCCATAGCCCCGGCTTGAGCGCCCCTCCTACGAAGGCCCGGAGCAGGACGTGGCCTGCGGGGGCCCTGCCCTCGTACTTCACGCTGCTGAAAGTGCACGCCACGATACCGCGCGCCTCGGCCGCCGGCGCCACCAAGCCAAAGGCGTCGAGCGGTCTGGGAATATCTTCCTCCCGGTAAGCCAGACTCACGGTCGCCATGGAAGAATACGGGATGGTCTTGAGTTCTCCGGCGAGCTCCGGGCTTAACAGAGATAAGAGATCCGCGGTAGCATACGCCGGCACCGCGAGAACAATGCCCGCTGCCGGAAACGTTCTTCCACTCTCAACCTTCACCGTCCAGCTTCTCTGATCCACGTCCCGAACCAGCCCGGTAACCCGGGTATCGAGCTCGACCACGCCTGCCGGAAGGCGGCCGGCGATCGCATCCACCAGCCCTTGCATGCCGTCTCGAAGCGTCACGAAGAGACCCCACCGCGCGCCACTCCCCGCCCGCTGAGTATGGGAACGGCGCCGGGTTTCCGCTCGCATCGCGAGGACCACGCTTCCACGAGCGCGTTCCATCTCAAGAAACCGGGGCATCGTGGCGGCCAGGCTGAGCTTCTCCGGGTCCGCGCCATAGATCCCCGCCACAAGCGGCTGAGCCACCCGTTCGAGGAGCTCTTGACCGAATCGGCGCCGGACGAAAGAGGCGAGGCTTTCATCCCCGCTCGAAGCCCGGCGACCCACGAAGGGCTCGCAGGCGATCCGGAGTTTGCCCCGCCAGGAAAAAAGCGGAGTGCGGATGAGAGGCCAGAGACGCGTTGGAGCGAGAAGGAAAAAACCCTGGGGCAGAGGATAAAGACCGCCCCGGTGCACAATAGAGACGTTTTGATGAGAAGGATTGGTGGAGACCAGCCGCGAGCCGATCCCGAGACGCTCACAGAGCTCTAGCGCCCAGGGCTTTTCAGTGATGAACGAATCCGGGCCCGCCTCGACGATAAAGTCGTTGACTCGCTCCGTTGAGATCACGCCGCCCAAACGGCTGCCGGCCTCCAGAAGTAATATCTCCAGTTTGAGATTTCTCTCACGACCTAGCTCCACCAGGCGGTGAGCGGCGGCCAAGCCGGAGATCCCTCCTCCCACAATGATGATGCGGCGATTCATCTTTTAAAGTTCTTGCGAAGCGACAAAAAGGATTGCGCCGACTTGAATTGGTGCTTGCAGGAAGTTATCCGGCAGCGCCCCGTTGTGTCAACCTGGAGATTGCTCAGGCAAAGATCGACATTCTTCCAAACTTGGAGTAAGTAGGCCTGGAGCTAATGAAAGATCGAAAACGATTAATCGCTCATGAGCAGGGCCATGCAGCGGACGTGAATCCTCCCTAGGCCCGCGTGTTGAGAGTTGTACCGTAATGGATCATCGCTCTTTATGAGCCTGATCCGGGTGAGTGTATAGACTTCAAGAAACGAAAGGAGTAGCAGCACATGAAATGTCTTGTATGCCATTCGGAAATGGTCGACAAGAGAGTTACCGTCGATCTTCGTATCGGCGACGAGTTACTTATAGTTGAAGAAGTTCCGGCGACGGTCTGTGATCGCTGTGGAGAAAGAGTCTTTACCCCTGAAATTACTCGTAGGCTCCAGACCCTCGCCAAGCAGCGCAAAAAACCGCCACGGACTGTATCAGTCCCTGTCTTTTCTTTAGATAGGCCACTCTAAAGATTGTTGGTGAGTCTAAGGGCGGCTAGGGTCCCAGGTGCACTGAGATGACATCGAGGCCCTTCGACGATAAAAGGCCCCGGAGTCGCTGCTTTTCGCCCGCCGGATCTGCGTGTGCCCAGCCAACGACGACTGCAATCCAGCCGTCGCGCAGGCCCGCGCTGCGTTCCCGGATCGCGTTCGCCCAACGTGCGTCTCGCTCAAAATCCCCAGACTCTTCGAATGCTTCCGACCATGCCTTTTTCCACACACAGTCGATCAAATCTTTCTTAGACCTCGGTTCTGGTGGCGGTTCAGCGTTGTCCGTGAACTGGAAAATAGGACGACAAGGATCACGGAGCCGTTCAAGCAGCCTGCGGGCGCAGTTTTCCGGAAACTTGCCAGCACCCGTGCCGTATCGCTCTTTGAGACCCTCCTCCTGAAAGCCGCTTTCCAACCACAACGGATCAGTATCTGGAAAGCGCTCCTGATAGGCGTCCCCCTCCCATGCGAGCGCAAGCGAAAGCTGATGGCAGTCTTCGGGTGTCAGAAAATCCCAGCGTGACGTGAGCCCCTCTTCTATCAAGGGCCGGCACGCAGTAAAACGTTCAAAGACGGACTGCTCCCATTCGACTGCAACGAAGTAAGGCGTTGTCTCTTGCTTCGCGAGTTCCTCGAGGAACCTTCGCCGACTCCCCGGATCGTGGTGAACGCCGCCGTAGATCCATATCGAGGGATTCATTGTCGATTCTCAGCCACAGCCAAGAAAATCTGCGCTACGCCACCATTTGCTGTCGCATTGCCAATGCAAGCCTAGCTCTTTCCTCGCTATCCGCAAAGACGTATCGCTCGGCAGACCCCACTCTTCGATGGTTGTACTCGCCCACCATTCTCTTCGTTGCATCCACAACACCTGTGGGTCCTTCCCAGGTCCCCAAAAGGCAAAGTTGAGGCCCCACCGGGAACGTAACTTCGACCTTCTTCATGGCGAGGCCGTGGCCAGCGTAGAAGTGCGGCCGAGGTGTCGGATCGACCCAAGACACTGGGCAATCGCTTGTTATGAAGTGCTCTCCGCCGCTCGATCGAACTGCTGCCCACCTCATGCGCTCAAGGACCGGGTAAATCGTATCCAGCGCCTCGTCGAACCCGACGAGGAGGGAGAGGGTAGGCTTCGCCCGTATCTTGTACTTTTTACCTTCCAGAATTATCTTCCGCGTTTCGTCAATCTCCTCGGGTGTCAATTCCTGACCTTGGAGTGCCTCTCGAAGTGTCCGCTCGAAGTACTCGGGGTGCGCGGCAGATTCTTGTCCGATCAGCGTTGCAACGTTCGCCGCCAACTCCTCGATTAGTTTGCGGAAGAACGGCACACGCGTGACGAACACTGCCATGAAGAAAAGGAGATCGGCACGTTCTTGGCCTGTAAGCTCAAACTCGCCGCTCAGGAGCTTCCGAACAACGGGCGCAGCCGCCGATTCGACCTTCGCCAACAATTGCTCGGGAAGTTCCTCCCCTGTTGCCTCCCACTCCGGGAACGCATAGTAGTTGGTCGCCTTGCCTACGTTCTTGGGTGCGCGCCTCTCGACCACTTGTTCCTTAAAGTCCGAGACCCAAAGCCACGGCTCTTGGCCCTTCGGTACAAATGGGTCGCGAAAGCCGTGGAGATAAAATTGGGGGACGAAGTGATGATTCATCAGCTCACGCTATCGGGTCCGACCGTCGGTTGGGGGGTAGCCCGTGAAAATCGTTTGAAGGACGGCCTCGACAGGCAGCTCGGGTTGTCGTAGATGCTGAAGCCTATCATTTTACGGGTAGGTTGTTTTCAAGCGCTATCGCCTTTGCGCCAGGTCCCTCAAACTCAACCCACCTACTGGTTTGGCCCCCACAGAGAGGACAATACAGCTTACTTGGTATTACTTTTTCCTCATCACCGTCCACCTTTATCCACGTCCGAAAATAGCACGCTTGGCAGGCGCTGTTCTCGCAATAGGACCTAATCCAGCCCCTGACCCCCACGGGAATCAAGACTAGGGAGTCGGAATGCACGTAGGGTGGATGTGGTAACTTTGCAAAATCTGATGCAGACATAACTTTCATTGGTTTTCCCTTCTTATTATTGTTGCGTTTCTAAGACACGACAACAAGTTCATTTTCCCGTGCTGCTAACATGTATTCCTTCGATTAAACTTAATAGACTGAGAAATGTAAAGTTTGCCTCCGTTTCGGAAATCAGATTTTTTCCGCCATGCTCAGCTATTGCCGTTCCATCTCTCTACAGTATTAATACTTAAAAGGACCCCCATTTGTTAAGGAAGGTTTGAAGAGACGTGCAGGTTTTTAAACGTGCACCCCTGCCGTTCTGCGGTCACTGAAAGTGTAGATTTAAGGTCCTGTCTGGACAGGAAAATGTTGGCTGTTTAAACGAGGTAACCGGCAGACTTTTGAGCTTAAGGCGGGTTAAGACACTAACTTTCTAAAAAAGTAGTCTTTTCAGCTTGTTGGGCAAAATTGTGGTTATTAAAACGGACGACGGTAAGTTCGACACATTAAGGGTACGGGAGATTTGACGGTAACCCACGGAGAATCTTAAAATGGGTTCCTTTTTCGCACTAGAAAATTATATGATAAAGTCCACCGAGATCGGCAGCTCCAGGTCAAATGAGCTATGTCCTTGATGTTCCGAGATCTATGCTTTTAGAGTGTGATTTGCCGCC
>Ga0080064_1003699_pt1 | contig 21350 bp, 25 predicted proteins | sample Subgrocontami54m_FD_69260 | JGI IMG/M metagenome (GOLD analysis project Ga0080064, IMG submission 69260) | Subsurface groundwater microbial communities from S. Glens Falls, New York, USA - GMW46 contaminated, 5.4 m (SPADES assembly) (version 2) ...
CACTCACGGGCCTGGCAACCAGCGCGAACCGGCTCGAGACTGTCCGTCTCGGACCGACCGGCGGCCTCGCCTCCGGAATGACCGGGACACTGTTCTTCGACGGCTTCGTCTCGACACGCACCAGCCAGATCGGCCAGTAGCGGCCTTAGCTGTCGCCGAGGGCAGCGTCGGCCGACACATGGTCGGACCAGCGGTGCTCGGGCTCGTAGCCGAGGATGCACCGGGCATGGTTGATGGCCAGCAGCGTCTCGCGGCGCTCGACGGGTCGACGGAGCAGGACGCCCGGGAAGACCTCGGCCATCAGCTCCGCACTCTGGCGAGGCATGACCGTGTCGGCCGCGGCAACGATGCAGATCTCCGAGCCGCTCACCTCGGCCTCGAGGCCACGCCGGATGGCCTGGGCGACATCGCGTACGTCGACGTACCCCGCATGTCGAACGGCAGGCCGAGGACCGTCTCGCTCGAGGCCCAAACGACGCGTCCGACGCCGGCCGCGGCCGCTGCGGCGAACACGTTGTAGGTGGACAGCAGGTTGATCCTGAACGTCTCGCCCTCCGGGCGCAGCTCGGGCGCCGGGATCGCCGCCAGATGGACGACGGCCTCGGCGCCGCGCATGACGTCGTGCGTCTGGCCGACCATAAGACACAACCCTCCTCTCCGCCGCTCGGACAATCACCAGCCGTGTCACGCCTCGATCAGCGGGACTACTCCTGACGTGGTTGTGCATACTAGGGGGGAGTATCAGAACAAGCAGGAGTGAGATGGACCGCACAGCCCACGAGGGCCACGACGACCACGTGGCCATGGACCACGCTGGCGCGCATGACCGCCATGCCGGTCACTCAGTCGCGATGTTCCGCGACAAGTTCTGGCTGAGCCTGGCCCTGACGATCCCAGTCCTGATCTTCAGCGCCGACCCGCAGCACTGGCTCGGTTACACGGCCCCGACGTTCCCCGGAGCGGCCTTCATCCCCGCGATCCTCGGCACCATCGTCTTCTTCTACGGCGGGTTGGTCTTCATCCGGGCAGCGATCCCCGAGATCCAGAGCCGTCAGCCCGGGATGATGACCCTCATCGCCCTGGCGATCATCGTGGCCTTTGTCGCCTCGTGGGCCGGGACGCTGGGCTTCTTCGAGGTCGAGATCTGGTGGGAACTGGCCACCCTGATCACGATCATGCTGCTCGGCCACTGGCTGGAGATGCGCTCGATCGCCCAGGCGCAGGGCGCCCTCTCGGCCATAGCGGCGCTCCTCCCGGACATCGCGGAGCGGGTCGCCGCCGACGGGACTCAGACCGTGCCGCTCGCCGCACTCGCCGTCGGCGACGTCGTGCTCGTCCGGCCCGGCGCCCGTATCCCTGTCGATGGGACGGTCGTCGATGGAATCGCCGACGTGGACGAATCGATCGTCACCGGCGAGTCCCTGCCGGTCTCCAAAGCGCCCGGCGACAAGGTGATCGCCGGATCGATCGCCGCGGGTGGCAGTCTCCGCGTGCGCGTCGATGCGGTCGGCCAGGACACCGCCCTGTCTGGGATCATGCGGCTCGTTGCCGAGGCTCAGGCGTCGGGCTCGCGCGCGCAGCTATTGGCCGACAGGGCCGCCGCAATCCTCTTCTACGTCGCCCTCGGCTCGGGCGTCGTCACGCTCGTGTTCTGGTGGTTGCAAGGCGACCACGAGGGCGCCCTCGTCCGGACGGCGACGGTGCTGGTCATTGCCTGCCCCCATGCGCTTGGCCTGGCGATCCCGCTGGTCATCGCCATCTCGACCTCGCTGGGGGCCCGGAACGGCTTGCTGGTCAAGAACCGGATGGCCCTCGAACGCGCTCGCGGGGTCAACATGGTCATCTTCGACAAGACCGGCACGCTCACCAAGGGTCAGCCCGCCCTGGCCGCGGTGGCAACGGTAGCGGGCGTCGAGGAGTCGGATCTCCTCGCCATGGCCGCCGCCGTGGAGTCAGATTCCGAGCACCCGCTCGCTCGGGCCATCGTCCGCGCGGCGACCGAGCGCGGCGTCATTGTCCCGTCGGCAGATGGCTTCGAGGCGTTGGCCGGGCGCGGCGCCAGAGCCACGATCGCCGGCCGCGTCGTCCAGGTCGGCGGCCCGCGCCTCCTGACCGATCTCGGCCTTGAGCCGCCAGCGGACCTCGTGACGTCGACCGAGGCCTGGGCCGCCGACGGCCGGACCGTGCTCTACGTAGTCGCCGACGGACAGATCGTCGGCGCGGTCGCGGTGGACGACGAGATTCGACCCGAATCCGCGGAAGCCGTCCGTTTGCTCCACGACCTGGGCGTCAAGGTGGCCATGATCACCGGCGACAGCCAGGCGGTGGCCGACTCGGTCGCCCGCCGACTTGGGATCGACGAGGTCGCCGCGCAGGTGCTGCCAGGCGACAAGGCGGCCGCCGTCAGGCGTTTCCAGGCGGGCGGTCGGCACGTCGCCATGGTTGGCGACGGCGTGAACGACGCGCCCGCCCTGGCCACCGCCGATGTCGGTATCGCGATCGGGGCCGGGACGGATGTCGCGGTGGAGTCGGCCGGAATCGTCCTCGTCCGAAGCGACCCGCGCGATGTTGTCGCAGCCATCAACCTGTCGCGGGTGACGTACGCAAAGATGATCCAGAACCTCGTCTGGGCCACCGGCTACAACCTCATCGCGATCCCGGTCGCGGCCGGGCTGCTGGTCCCATGGGGCATCGACCTGCCGATGGCGGTCGGCGCGATGGCGATGAGCGCCTCGACGATCGTGGTGGCAGCGAATGCCCAGCTGCTACGTCGAGTGCAACTCCGGCAAGAACCCTCGTCCATCCAATCAGCCCTGGCGTGAGCCTTTAGGGCTGAGAGCCGTGGACGCCTTCAGAGGAACGGCAGGAACCTCGGCCTCGACAGAGACGATCGCCTAGTCCTCGATGGCGGGCACGTCAGAGGGCTGCCGGACGTGCGGAAGCGGCGAGAGCACGAGCAGCAGGATCGACGCCGCCATCCCGGCCCAGCCGATGGCGATCCCGCCGCGGACTCCGATCCAGCCGGCGACAGCGGCAGCCCCGAGGGCGCCGAGCGGGTAGGCGATCCCGTGCGAGAAGACCTCGAGGGTGGCGTTGACCCGGCCGAGGATCCGGTCAGGAATGACCCCCTGGATGAGCGACAGCTCCGCCACGCCCTCGATCGTTTGGAGGCCGTCGCCGATCAGCTGAGGGAGGAACACCATCAGCGTCGCGAGCAGGAGGGGCCCGCCTGCCAACGGCGTCAGCACGCCGACGATCGACGCGCCCGTCGCCGTCCAGATGAGAGCCGGGCCGAAGCCCAGCCGGGCGATGACCTTCGAGGCGAAGAACGAGCCGACGAGGGAGCCGACGCCACCGGCCGAGACGACAACGCCGAACAGGAAGGGGCTGAGGTGCAGTTCCTGGACGAGATAGATCGCGTAAAGGACGCCGTAGAACGAGCCGGCAATGTGGGCGATGATCGAGCGGAGGGCCAGCGGCAGGAGGACTGGGTGCCGGAAGACGAGTTGCAGGCCTTCCACGATCTCGTACCGCATCGGCGTGGGCGAGGTCCTGGCCGGGCGACGTGGCTCAGGGGTGCGGATGAGGACCAGCGCGATCGCCGACACGACGAATGAGACCGCGTCGACGAGGATCGCGAGTGGGGCGCCGACCACCTGGACGAGGCCGCCCCCCAGGCCTGGACCACCGATCTCGGCGAGCGACGCGCTCGTGGCCAGCTTGCTGTTGCCGTCGACGACCCGATCGACTCCGATGAGAGACGGGACGTAGGCCGGGTAGGCGGCATCGAAGAGCGCCCCAAAACACCCCTCGAGGAACACGACAAGATAGAGCTGCTCGATCCGCAGCGCGTTGGCGAGGTAGGCCGCAGGGATCGAGAACAGGAGGACCGCCCGGATCGCGTCGGCCGTGATGAGCAACGACCGGCGCCGCAGTCGGTCGACCCAGGCGCCGGCGAAGAGGCCGACGAGCAGGACCGCAAGACTGCCCGAGACGACAAGCAGCGCCATCTCGAACGGGCCCGCTCCCAGGACGAGCAGCGCGATGAGCGGCACGGCCGTCCGGGTCACCACGGAACCGAGCTCGGAGACCGTCTGGCCGACCCAGAGCTTCATGAAGTCGGCGTGTCGCCACAGCGACGCGGTCGTCACAATGGAAAGCCTACTGGAGGAGATCTGACACGTGGCAGGCATGTCCGACGACACCGGCAGCACCGACCTGGCAGCCGGCACCGCGACCACGCCCGTCCCTCCCAGCAGACCCGAAGATGAGATCGATCCGGCGGTACGTCCCAGCGGATCCGGCTGCGTCGAGTGTCTCGCGTCCGGAGGCTGGTGGTTCCATCTTCGTCGCTGCGCGCGCTGCGGCCATGTCGGTTGCTGCGACTCCTCGCCCTCCCAGCACGCAAGTAACCACGCAGCCGCTGCCCGACATCCCGTTGTTCACAGTTACGAACCCGGTGAAGATTGGTTCTGGAATTACGCGACGGAGGAGTATGCCGACGGTCCCCCTCTGTCGCCGCCGGGCCACCACCCGCTCGACCAGCCAGTGCCCGGACCGGCCGGTCGAGTGCCTCGCGATTGGGAGCGGCACTTGCACTGAGGGTCGCGTAACACGGCCAATGCCGGTCAGCCAGGGTGCCGTCCATCAAAGGATGGGTATCGTCCTCGACGGCTGACGAACTACGGTTCGTCACCATGGATCGAAGGCAAGGGTTGATGCATCGCGGCTCCGCCGTCGGCTTCCCAGCCGCCCGCGTAGGCCATGGCGACGGCTGCCCGGCTCGGCAACCCGGTCTTCCCGAAGATCCGGTGAACGTGCTCCTTGATCGTCGATGGTTGGACGCCAAGTCGCAGGGCGATCTCCTTGTTGGCGAAGCCCGCCGCGACCAGCCCGGCCACCTCGAACTCGCGAGGCGTGAGGCTGGCCAGCACCGGCGACGGTCGTGGTCCGATGGGCACCCGGACCACGAGGAGCGGCATGCCGAGCACCTCCGAAGCCTCGAAATCCACGGTCAGGCCGGCGTCGCGCGGGGCCGCGTCGTGGAGGGCGAGGATCTCGCGCCGAGGGATCTCATCGCTGGGCCGACCAGCTCGCCCGACGGCGTCGCGAAGACGATGGAGATCGGTAGAGGCCAAACGGTTCACGTGCTTGCTCACCAAGCCACTCTAGCAATCGAGGCACCGAGGGAGGACACGACATGACCGCAAATGCCGAGCGCACGATCATCGAGCAGTACTACCGGGCGATGGAGGCCGGTTCACCGGACCAGATGACCGCCATCTTCACCGAGGACGCCGTCTATCTCGAACCGTTCTCCCGCGGCGGCGCATCGACGACGCACACCGGCCGGCCCGAGATCGTCGGCTGGCTTGGAGCCTCGTTCGAGACCGCGAATCGCGGCGTGACCATCACCCTCGACCGGATCGACGTCGATGGCGACGAGGTGGTCGCTGAATGGACCTGTGTCGGACCGGCTCTGCCGGGCCCGATGAAAGGGCACGACCGGTACACGGTCCGCGATGGCCAGATCGCCCGGCTCGAAACACGCCTTGGTCCGGTGGCCTAAGGTCTTGCAGGCGAAGCAGGTCCGTTAAGAGGAAGAAGCATGCCATCGGCCACGAACACCGTGACGATCCGCCGACCACCCAGCGAGGTGTTCGCCTTCGTCGCCGACGGGACGAACGCTCCGCGCTGGCGGACGGGCGTCCTGGACATCGTCCTGGTCTCGGGCAGCGGTGTGGGGGCCAACTATCGGCAGGGCGTCAAGGGTCCGGGCGGCCGGCGCATCGCAGCGGACTACGAGATCACGACCTACGAGCCGAACCGCCGCCTGGCCTTCCAGGCCACAGCCGGCCCGGTCCGGCCGAGCGGCGAATTCTCATTGGTCGCGGATGGCGATGGGACGGCGCTCACCTTTTCACTCGACGCGGAGCTGCCCTTCCTCAAGCGACTCCTGATGGGCCGCGCTGTCCAGAGCACGATGGACGCTGAGGTCGCCGCGCTTGAGAAGCTCAGGCGCGTCCTCGAAGGCTGACCGGTCTCAAGCCGAGTCGCGCCACGACCCGCGTCCGGGCCGGCCTGGGTGGACGTACGCTCTACGCGATGGTCGACATCCGGTCCTGGCTGTACCAATCCACCCGCCCGGCTGTGGTACAGAGGGCACTGCTCACGTCACTGGTCGTCGGGTCGATCCTCGTCCTCATCAATCGCGGGGGCGCGTTGATCGGAACCGGGCTCACGACGGGCGACCTGGTCCCCATCGGGTTGACCTATGCGGTCCCCTACCTCGTGTCGACCGTATCGAGCGTCGCCGCCGGGCGCAGCCAGACGCGAACCCTCGAGGCCGAGCACGAAGCGAGCGACCGGACGATCGAGTCGCTCAGCCGGGTCCCCGGCCAGAACCCGAACCCAGTCCTGCGGATGACCCGGGCCGGTCGCCTCGTCTATGCGAATGAGTCGAGTGCCCCGTTGCGGGCGGCACTCGGGATCGAGGTCGGCAGCGACCTGCCCGCCGACCTCGTCGCGGAGCTCCTCGAGGCCGCGACGCAGACCCCGCCCCGGGCGGTCGAACGGAGCGCCGGCATCCGCACGTTCTCGTGGCTCCCGATCGACGTCCCCGAGCTGGACCTGGTCAACCTGTACGGCACCGACATAACGGCCGAGAAGGTCGTCGAGCGCTTCCCGGGTCGAAACCCGAACCCGGTCATGCGGATGTCCTACGACGGCCGGCTCATCTATGCGAACGAAGCCAGTGAGCCACTCGTGCGCACGCTCGGCGTCGAGCCAGGCGATCCTCTTCCGGCCGAGATCGCGGATCGACGACACGACTGGCTGGCCGGTCGTGGCCAGGAGCCGTTCGAACTCCAGGGCGACGGTCGCTGGTACGCGATCGTGCCTGTTCCGGTCCCCGAGTTCGAGTTCATCAACCTGTACGGCACCGATGTCACCGCCCGGAAGGCCGTCGACCGCTTCCCGGACCGGAACCCGAACCCGGTCCTGCGCGTGTCGCGTGGCGGCATCCTGACCTACGCCAACCCGGCCAGCGAGCCGATCCGGCGGGCGCTCGAAGTCGAGGTCGGGGCGCCGTTGCCAACCGCCTTTTTCGGGCGCGTCGAAGCCGCCATGGGGTCTGAGTCGTCAGACATCCTCGAGGTGTCGATCGATGAACGCGTCTTCGAACTCCTCGTCGTGTCGCTCTACGAGTTCGAGTCGATCAATCTCTATGGGACCGAGGTGACCGCGGCGCGCGAGGTCGCCGCCGCCAACCGCGAGAACGAGCGCCTGCTGCTCAACATCCTGCCGCCCTCGATCGCCGACCGCCTCCGCCATGGTGAGGAGGTGATCGCCGATCGCTTCGACGAGATGACCGTGCTGTTCGTCGATTGTGTCGGTTTCACCGAGCTATCGAGCCACTTAACCCCGACCGCGCTGGTCGAGCTGCTCAACGACGTCTTCTCGCTGTTCGACCGACTGGTCGACCGCTACGAGCTCGAGAAGATCAAGACCATCGGCGACGCGTACATGGTCGTCGGCGGGCTGACGCCGGATCCTGACGGTCGCAGCCATGTGGCGCGGGTCGCCGACCTGGCCCTGGACATGCTGGACGAGGTCCAGTCCTATCGGACCCGCACCGGGACTCGGCTCGAAGTGCGGATCGGGGCGCATCTCGGCCCGACGGTCGCGGGCGTGATCGGACTCAAGAAGTTCATCTATGACGTGTGGGGCGACGCGGTGAACACGGCAAGCCGGATGGAGTCGCACGGCGTCTCTGGCCGGATCCAGGTTTCCGCGCCGATGTACGAGCGCCTGGCGAAAACGTTCGAATTCGAACCGCGCGGGGTCGTCGAGATCAAGGGCAAGGGACCGATGGAAACGTACTTCCTGACCGGCCGCAACGGCCCTCTCTGAGACGCTCTATGGAGGCCCGGTGCGCCGGATAGAGGCATAGCCCGACTGACCCACGAGATGGTGGTCGGTCCACCCAGGGCGGCTCAGAGGATCGTTCGGAACCGCCGCTTCCCGGCCAGCACGTTTGATTGTTCGAGGAACTCGATCCAGCGTGACGCTGGGTCAAGCGAGACCGCGAGATGCCGAGCAAAGGGAGGGCCGCCGAAGCGCAGGGTGAGCGCGGCGTCCTCGAGGACTGGCAACAGGCGTTCTTCTGCGAACAGCGCGACGCTCTCCACGCTCGCCAGCTCCACGTAGGCTCGGCCGGGCGGCTGATCGTGAAACTCAGCAGTCATGTCTCCGATGACGACGCTGCAGCGGCGGCTGGCAAAGTAGTCAATGACGAGCGGTCGACCAGCCGACAGCCAGGCCAGCCGCGGTCGAAGCGCAGGATCGATGCCGACATCGACCCTTGATCGCGGGATGAGCGTGTCAGCCAGTACCATGACTCGTCCGATCATGTCACACCGCTGGCGGATCCTCGTGGTGCGATCTGCCGGCAGAGCGAGGCCGAACGTCGCGCCTGGTCGAAGCGCTATCGTTCCCGCGGTTGGTTCGAACGAGAGGAGCGACATGCGCACGCCGCTCGAGGTGTCCGAGTCGTACTGGGCGGCGGAGTGTCGTCGTGACATCGATGGCGTCATGGACCACTACCACCCCGACGGCACCTACGAGGGGGCCGACGGGCTTCGGCGCGGGCAGGCCGAGGTCCGGGCAGCGTACGAAGCTTCCGCCCGGGATTACCCCGGTCTCGAGGTCCGCATCGTGCGCGAGTTCGCGGGGACCCCGGATTGTTCGGCGATCGAGTTCGATGCGACCCTCATCGACCCGGCGGGCAGGCGCTTCCGCGTGCGCGGCGTGAACGTCGTCGTCGTTCGAGATGGGAAGTTCGTGTCGGCTCGCTCCTACGAAGATCCGCCGATGCCCGAGTAGGTGTCGCGCTCGACACGTCGATCCGCAACTCCGTCGCCCGCCAATTTGCGGGCGTTCGTCCGGCGGAACACGCGACTCCTGCCGGTGCCCGACGTTCCGGGAGTGCGCCTCCAGCTCGCCGACGACGTGATGGCGGTGTGCCGGCTGGCGGGCAGCGAACTCGGACAGTCCGACCCGGCCCTGCCGTACTGGGCCTTCGCCTGGGCGGGCGGACTGGCCATCGCACGGTACCTCGTGGATCATCCCGAAGAGGTAGCCGGTCGGCAGGTGCTCGACGTCGCCTCGGGTTCGGGACTGTGCGCGATCGTCGCCATGCGATCGGGCGCCACCTCGGCCCACGCGGTCGACGTCGACCCCCTGTCTGAGGCGGCGGTCGCCGTCAACGCTCGGGCCAACGGACTTCGGGTCGGCTTCAGCCGGCAGGATCTGCTGGGTGTCCCTCCCCCACCGTGCGACGTCATCCTGGCCGGCGACGTCTGCTACGAGGAGACGATGGCCAGCCGCATGCTCGACTGGCTCCGGTTGGCCGCGGGCAGCGGCATCCGCGTGCTGATCGGCGATCCGGGCCGGTCCTACCTGCCGTCCGGACTGGAACGCCTGGCCACCTACCGCGTGCGGACGAGCCTCGAGCTCGAGGATGCCGAGATCAAGCAGTCCGCGGTCTACACGTTCCCGAGCGATGCTCAATCCAGCTATTGACATTGGAGCGACTCCAAGGTTTAGCGTGGGCCCATGGCGTCTATACCCGAGACCGGCTTCCTCCTCGTCGCGGACCTCACGGGTTACACGGCCTACCTGTCGCAAAGTGAGCTCGAGCACGCCCCGGCGATCGCCGGAGATCTCCTCGAGACGATCGTCGGACGCCTCGATCCCCCGTTCCGGCTGACCAAGTTCGAGGGCGACGCGGCGTTCCTCTATGTCGAGGACGGTCGCGCCGATGGGTCGCTCCTCCTCGACGCGGTCGAGGCGTCGTACCTCGCCTTCCGGCGGCGACTCCGGAGCATCAATCAGGCGACCAGCTGCGACTGCAACTCGTGCCGGCTGGCGCCACAACTCGACCTGAAGCTGTTCGTCCATCACGGTTCGTACGTTCGGGGTCGGATCGCCGGCCGGGATGAGCTGGCTGGGTCCGATGTCATCCTCGTCCACCGGCTGCTCAAGGGCGCGGCGGCGGCAGAGGCCCACGCCAACGGGTTCGCTCTGTTCACCGCCGACGCGGTCGAAGCAATCGGCCTCGACCCGGCCGGTCTGGGTCTGACCGCCGCGGAAGAATCGATCGAGCATTTCGGTCGGGTATCGACGTTCACCCTCGACCTCGAAGCTCGCTGGCAGACCGAGGGCGACCAGCGCCGGCTCGAGGGCACCGAGGGCGAGGTCATCCTCGAGGTCCAGGCCACGATTGCGGCTGAGCCTGCGTCGGTTTGGGCGCACCTGACCTCGCCGTCGCTGCGGACGCTGTGGGAGGGACCGCTCGTGTTCGAGGACCCATCGCCCGGCAGCCGCCGCGGCGTGGGGACCATCGCCCAGTGCGTGACTGGCCGCCTGGCGACGCTCGAGGAGATCGTCGACTGGCAGCCCTACGACCACGTCGGTTGGCGGCGCGCCGATCCGGTGTTTGGTCCGGTCGTGGCGACGGCCGACCTCGACACCGCCGGGCCCGCGACGACCGTCAGGCTGCGCTGGGCCTACCAGGGCGATCGAACGCCGGCTGTCGAGGAGCTGGCCCGGATCCGGTCCGAACGCGAGGCCGCCTACGCGCGGCTGAGCCGTGTCATCGCCGGCTCGTTGCCGGTCGTCGAGCGGGAGCCCGCCATCGCCGTCGCGTCCTGACCCTGGGCGTCGTCTGGGAACCGGCCGAGCCATGCCGAGCTCGATGCCCACGCGGGCCGGGACGCGCTCCTCCCGCGAACTTCGTCACTGTCAGTGTCGATAACGGGGTCCAGCGAGCATGCCAGGGTCGAGCACCGCACCGTGCGTTCGATGACCACGCTCGCCCGAAGCCGATCTCGCCACTGGCAGTGGAGTCTGGGACGGCGTTGGGCAGCGTCGTGTCCCCGAGCACCGACTAGATCGCTGCCTTCGACATCGGGCGTGCAAGCGGACTTGACATTCGAACGACTCCAAGGTTTGCTGGGCAGATGAGGATCGGCGAACTCGCTCGACAGGTCGGCGTATCGACCGACACCGTTCGCTTCTACGAGCGTTCCGGCTGGCTTCCACGGGCTCCGCGCCGCGACAACGACTATCGGGAGTACGAGGAGCCCGACGTCGAGCACCTCCGGCTCCTGATCGATCTGCGCCGGCTCGACGTGCCGCTCGACGACGCGGCCCGGATCGCGGGCTGGTGTCATGCCGGGCATTGCGCGGACACGACCGCCGAGCTGCCTCGGCTCATCGACGAGCGGCGGGCCGACATTTCCGACCGGATCGCCGGACTCCAGGCCCTCGACGCACGGCTGGCTGGGCTCGAGCGACACCTCACCCGGCCGCGGCGGACGCTCGCCGTCCTCGACGCGGCTGGGCCATGCTGCGACGCCGCGGAGGCCGTCCTCGGGTCGGAGACGGGTGGCTGCGCGTGCTGCTCGACAGTCGCGACCCGGCCGACCGGTAGCGATTAACGGGGTTCACCCGCACCCGGGCCGCAAGCCCCAGTTCAATCGCTCGCCCTGGAACAGGATGCCGAATAGGCTGTAGCCGAGATCCGCTCCGCGGCTGCCCAGGACGATTGAACTGACCGCGCCCCGAGGAACTGCCACCAGCCCGCCGGGTTGGCGGCACTGGAGGAGGAAGAAGAAGTCGTCGTCGACGGCTTCCCTGGCGAATTCGCCATCCTCGACGTTCGCCACGGCGGTGTGGTCAAAGGCGTAGTGATCGGCGTGGCCGCCGCCATAGGTCAGCCCGAATCCAAAGCCCAGAGCGATGACCAACCCGACCGCCGGGAGCAGGATCTTGGGCCAGCTGAAGTCCGGCTCGCTGACCTCGTGGAGCAAGTAGACCGCGATGATCCAGCCGCCGGCCTCGAGGAGGGAGGCAGGAAACGGTGGGAGGAGAAGGACGATCAAGCCGGCGACGACGAGGGTCCCAACGATCCGAATCTTGACGTCGTCGTTGTTGGTGAGCTTGGCCAGCCGCGGGGCGATCACCACCGCGACGACGATGATCGCCAGGTACGGGATCAGCTCGACCAGACCGAGGAAGGTCAGTTCGGTCACCGGGAAGGAAACGGCGAGGTGGATGGACGGACCCACGCCCGCAGTCACCGACAGCGCCACCAAGCGAACGACGACCGCCAGGGCCGGGGTGAGCAGGGCGATGACGCCCGCAACTGCGGTCACGAGATTCAGTCGCTCTTCCATCGGTCCCCCGTCTGGCGTGTCGCCCTGTCCGGCTTCGATGTGGCTTGCGACGGTGGCACAGGCGCGTCTCGGGGACGTCCGAGATCGGTCGTCGGTTTGGAGTCGACCCGCTTGGCTCCGTCAGGGTGCCGGCGAGGCCGCCGGGGTCTGGTTGAGCAGACCCTTCAGGTCGACCGCCACAACGAAGATCCGATCCGCCGCTCCGGGCTACTCTTGGCCGGGAGGTTCCACCTGAACGAGCCGTCTCCGTTGATCGGCGACTCGGCCGATGCGTTCGCCGACCTGATCGAGCCGCACCGGCGCGAGCTGCTGGTCCATTGCTACCGGATGCTCGGCTCGATCGACGATGCCGAGGACGCCGTCCAGGAGACGCTGATCCGGGCCTGGCGCGGACGCTCGACCTTCCAGCGAGCGGTGTCGTTCCGGGCCTGGCTGTACCGGATCGCCACGAACGTCTGCCTCGACGCCCGGGGGCATCGGGTTCGGCGCGGCGCGGCGGCCGGCGAGGACCAGCGGGTCGGACCGTTCCCGGACCATCTGCTCGAGCAGACCTCGCCCGGTCCTGAAGCCCGCTACGACACCCACGAGTCGATCTCGCTCGCGTTCCTGACCGTCCTCCAGCTGCTGCCGCCACGGCAGCGCGCGGTGCTGATCCTGCGCGATGTCCTGACCTGGCGGGCGACCGAGGTCGCGACCCTCCTCGAGGTGACCGTTCCGGCGGTCAACAGCGCCCTGCATCGGGCCCGATCGACGGTCGCCGGCGCCTATCGGCCGGCGCCATCCGCGGCCGCGTCGAAGCGGGCGGCCGATCCGGGTCGGCATCGATCGCTGGTCGATCGCTACGTCCAGGCCTGGGAGTCGGCCGATATCGCGGGCCTGGTCGCCCTCCTCCGGGACGATGCGGTCTTCTCGATGCCCCCGGGCCGGTCGTTCGCCGGCTCGGCCGCGATCGGCGCCTTTCTCCGGGCGGCGGTCTTTGCCGAAGGTCAGGAGATCCGACTCCTGCCCACGCGGGCAAATGGCGCGCCGGCCTTCGGCGGTTACGCCCGAAACGGCGCCGCCGGCCCGCTTCGTGGCTATGTCCTCATCGTCCTGGACGTGGATCTCGAGGCCGACCGGATCGCGGGGTTCAGCGCCTTCCTCGACGCGCCACTCGAGGGTTGGTTCGGTCTGCCGGCCGAGATCGCCGGCTGAGGTTCGACGGTCCGGGTTCAGGCCTCGGCGGGTGTCATCCGCAACGCGGCCCACGTCCACAGCGCGAACAGCACATCGAGCGGCGTGAACAGGATCAGGTTCCAGGGCGCCAGGCCGGCCACGATGAAGCCGCCGAAGATCAGCGGCACGGACAGCCGGATCGGGATGCTCAGCATCAGGAACTCGCGGTTCCCGGACCGTGCAGCCAGGTAGTAGTAGATCGCCAGGATGACCACGGTCATGCCCACGATGCGGACCCAGATCTCGTGGGTTTCGGGCATTCCGAAGATCGGCAGCGGGATGTTCGGCGCCAGCAGAAGGGTGCCTCCCAGGCCGAACAGGTAGATCACGTAGACGTAGATGGTGCGGACGGCTGACGTCAAGGTCGTCGCTCCTCGCTGGATGGGCGTGTCGATCCTTGTAACCGCGTCCGGCCTGAAAAGTGTTCGGTCCCCTACCGGGCGGCAGTCAACCTGCCTAGCGCATTTACAGTAGTGGTGGGCGCGGGTAGGCTGAGCGAGCGATGCGGCGCTGGGCCAGACGACGACCTGAGGGAGACACTGACTGGCATTGGCTCGCCCCGCCAGATCGCGAGGGCGGCCTGGTCAAGACCGTCTGCGGACAGGTCTTCGACGACCCGGACGACGCCCTCGACCGCGAGTACAGCGACGCGGTTCCCACGGCGCGCCGGTGCCCCGCTTGCCAGTTGATCTACGCCCGGGTCATCCGTCAGACGATCGGGGTCGACCCGCGGCTGTGATGCCGTCGGCGCCTGTGGCGCCCGTCCATCACTCCCAGCCGAGTTCCTCCCAGCGATGGCTCGCGTCGTAGCGCCCGATCAACCCGTTGGGCGCCCGCTCCATCGCCTGGGTCAGGCGCCTGGCGAGAACGCGCAGGGCGATCTCCGTCGCCTCCTGGATCGGAACCGCGATGGCGCCCCGGATCCACTCTCGGTCGTCGCGAGTCGGCAGGTCGCACGGGCCGAACTCGAAGCCATCGACGATGACCTCGTAGAGCGCCCGGGCGACCTTGTCGCGGGCGTAGTCCGTCGCGACCTGGCGCTCGATGGTCCTCGATCGCAAACGTTCAGGCGTGTCGATCATGGCGGTCCCACCTCTCCGCCTATCGAACCGGATGACGGTCCGCGGTGGCAGGGCCATCGGGACCGGAGTCATAGGCCGGCTGGCATGACCGGTGCCGGGCGCGGCGAGAACCCCTGAGGGCGACCCGGGTCGGGGCCCCAAAAGATGGGTCGAATGGCCGCCGCGGACGGGGCCCCTCGGCACTGGTGCGCACATGCGCATGAATCGATCCTCTAGTCATGGACGAGATCACGATCCTCCAGGCACAGGTCCTCAAGACCCTGGCCAGCCCACGCCGGCTCGAGCTCCTGCACCTGCTCGCCGACGGCCCGCGTGAGGTCGGCCGTCTCGCCACTGCGCTCCGGATGAGCCAGCCGAATGTCTCGCAGCACCTGGCGGTGCTCCGGACGGCCGGCCTGGTCGAGCCCGAGCGCGATGGCCGCGAGACCCGCTACCGGTTGGTCGACCCCCAGGTGATGGTCGCCTGCGACGTGATGCGGGGCGTGCTTGAACGACGAATCCAGCGGCTCGCGGGTTTGGCGGCATCGCCCCGCGGGTCGATCGGTCTCGATGCCATCGACCGTGCGAGGTGATCCCGTGGACCAACCGCTGAACCTGGTCGTGTTCTCTGGGACGGATGACAGGCTCCAGGCGGCCGCCGTGCTGGCTGCCGGTGCCGCGGCCCTCGGCCGGCCGGTCAACGTCTTCCTCCAGTACTGGGCCCTGGATGCGTTCCGGGCCGACCGGATCCAGCTCGATCACGGTCTCTCGCCCGAAGCCGGCGAGGCCGGCCGGGTCGCCGTCGATCGGCTCCGCCGAGCCGGCCAGGCGAGCTGGGCAGACACCCTGCGCCAGGTCAAGGAGCTTGGCGGCGTCGACATCGAGGCCTGCTCGCTGTCGATGGATCTACTCGGCCTCGAGCCTGCCGATCTCGACCCCTTGGTCGACGGCGTCGAAGGCGTGACCGCGTTCTACCTCAATGCCGGCGAGGGGCCGGTGGTCTTCATCTGAGCGTCGCTGCAAGGAGACAGGGCGATGACCGTTCTCGAGATCCGCCAGCGCGTCGATGCGCGCGGCCTGAACTGCCCGATGCCGATCGTCAAGACCGCCCAGGCGATCAAGACGCTGACGTCTGGCGACGTGATCGAGGTTTCAGCGACCGATCCGGGATCGGTCAAGGACTTCGCTGCCTGGTCTCGGACGACCGGCAACGAGCTGGTCGAGATGTCCGTGGACGGCGGGGTCTATCGCTTCGTCATCCGTCGAAAGTGAGGCGATCGTCATGACCGTACAGACCGAAGCTCGACCGACCGAGACTCGCCCGGTCCCAGCGATGGATCCCCTGGCCGAGGCCATCGCCGATGTCGAAGGCCTGCCCGAGGCCGCCCTGTCCGGTGCGACCAGGACCAAGGCCCTGGTGATCGTCAACTGGAGCGGCGAGTTCGACCGTGTCCTGCCGATGCTGATCCTGTCGTCCACGGCGGCCGCCAGCGGCGTCCAGTGCAAGGTCTTCGTGACCTTCTGGGGACTCCTGCCGTTCGTTCGCGATGGCGTCCGGATCACCGGCGAGAACTGGATGCAGAAGATGCTGGCCGCGATGCAGCGACCGGGCATCGACCACGTCAAGTTGAGCAAGATGAACTTCCTGGGCATGGGCCCATGGATGATCCGGCGCCTGTCGCGCCAGTACCACGTCGCGAGTGCGCGAGAGCTGCTCGAGGCGGCCCAGGCGCTTGGCGTCGAGTTCGTGCCCTGCCAGATGACGATGGACCTGCTGGGCATCCGACGGGATCAGCTCATCGACGGGATGGGCGAGCCGGCTGGTGCCGCAACGGCGATCGAGATCATGACCGAGGCCGATGCCTCGCTGTTCATCTGACCGGAAGGAGCCATGACCATGATTGCGGATCGACCCGGGGTCACCCGCACGATCGACGCCCGGGGCAGCTTCTGCCCGGGGCCACTGATGGAGCTCATCCGGGCGATCCGCGAGAGCCAGCCGGGCGACGTGCTGGCCGTCCGGTCGTCCGACAAGGGGTCGAGGACCGACATCCCGAAATGGGTCGACAAGGCCGGTCATCGGCTGGTCGAGGTCGCGACGCGAGACGGCTACGACGAGATCGTGGTCGAGAAGACCCACTGAGGAGGGCGCGATGAAGCGCATCGTCATCCTTGGCGGGGGGGTCGGCGGGACGCTCACCGCCAACCTCCTCGTCCGCCGGTTGCGCGCCGCGATCGACCGCGGCGACGTGTCGGTGACGGTCGTCGACCAGTCCGGCGAGCACGTCTACCAGCCAGGCTTCATGTACATCGCGATGGGCGGCGAGCGGGCGGACCGCCTCCACCGACCGGAGCGATCGCTCCTCGACGCCCGGGTCCGGCTCGTCGTGGGCGAGGTCGTGAGGGTCGACGAGGCGACTCGGCTGGTCGAGCTCGCCGGCGGTGAACGGCTCGGCTACGAGCAGCTCGTCCTGGCGACCGGGTCGCGGATCGTGCCCGAGGAGATCCCCTATTTTGGCCAGGAGGCTCATCACTTCTACACCGCCGACGCGGCCCTCGAGCTGCGCAGGGCACTCGACGCGTTCCGCGGCGGGACGATCGTGATCGGGATCGCCGGGATGCCCTACAAGTGCCCGCCAGCGCCGCTGGAGGTCGCCTTCCTGATCGAGTCCGAGCTGCGTGAACGTGGCCTCCGCGAGCGGAGTCAGCTGCATTTCTGCTCCCCGATCGGACGGGCGTTCACGATCGAATCGGTATCCGAGATGGCGACCCCGGTCCTGGCCGAGAAAGGGATCGAACTGCATACCTTCTTCAACGTCGAGACCATCGACCCAGAGCGCAAGGTCGTCCAGAGTCTCGAGGGCGAGGAGCTGCCCTACGACCTGCTGATCCTGGTCCCGCCACACCGCGGGGCGCAGGTCCTGATCGACTCAGGCTTGGCCCCGGCACCAGGCGGTTGGCTGCCGACCGACCGGGCCAGCCTCCAGGTCGGTGGCCGCCCGAACGTCTACGCCCTTGGTGACGCGACCGACCTGCCCCTGTCGAAGGCCGGCTCGACGGCCCACTTCGAGGCGCCGGTCGTCGTCGAGCGGATCGTGGCCGCGATCGAAGGTCGGGCGGTTCGGCCAGACAAGGGCAACTACCTTGGCAAAGTGATGTGCTTCTTCGAGATCGGCGACGGCAAGGGCACCCTGCTCCAGTTCGACTACGACCATCCACCCCGGCCGCCGCGGCCAAACCGGCTGTGGCATCTGGGCAAGATCGTGTTCAACAAGACCTACTGGCATACCGTCCCGAAGGGTCGCGTCTGACCCGCTCGGTCCGATTCAGGCGACCCAGACCGACCGGCGGGTCGTCCGGACCACCTCGGCGACCAGCGCGGGCGCGAACGCGATGAGCGCGATCAGGCCGAGATCCAGCGCATCGAGCCTGGTCGCCCGGAACGCCTCGGCCAGCGCGGGCAGGTAGGGTATCAGGAGCTGGACGATCCCGGCCGTGATGCAGGCCAGGGCCAGGAAGCCGTTCCGACCGAGGGTCCGGATGGGGTGGACCAGGCTCCGGTTCTCATAGGCCCTGACGAGCTGGCCGAAGACCAGCACGTTGAAAGCAAGCCAGCGGGCGTGATCGAAGCCGCCGCCGTGCCATTCCATCATTGCCAGCGCGGCTACCGCAGTCACGCCGCCGGCGAACGCGATCCGCGCCAGCAGGCCGCCGGTGAGGAGGGGCACGTCGCGGGGCCGCGGTGGAAGGTCCATCAGGTCCGGCTCCGGGGGCTCGCGCTCGAACGCGACCGATGCTGCCAGATCGATGAACAGCTCGAGCCACAGGATCTGGATCGGCAGCAACGGCTGACCGAACCCGGCCAGGGTCGCGATCAGGATGAACCCGAGCAGCGCGACGTGGGTCGAGGTCAGAAAGACGATCCCCTTCTGGACGTTGGCAACGATCCGCCGGCCTTCGCGCAACCCCTCCATCAGGGTCGCGAACGAATCGTCGCCGAGGACGAGATCGGCGGCCTCGCGGGCGACCGCCGTGCCACTGCCCATGGCCACCGCAACGTCCGCGTTCTGGAGCGCCGGGGCATCGTTGACGCCGTCCCCGGTGACCGCGATGGTTCGCTGGCCGGCACGTGCCGCGAGGACCAGCCGGAGCTTCTGCTCGGGGGTTGCTCGGGCGACGACCTGGAGCTGTGAGAGGGCCGCCTGGAGAGTCGCGTCGTCCATCTCCGCGAGCTCGGCGCCGGTCATGGTCCGGCCACCGGTGAGCCCCGCCGAGCGGGCAATTGCGGCGGCCGTCGCGGGATGGTCGCCGGTGACGACGATCGTCTGGATCCCCGCCCTGGCCGCCTCGGCCAGCGCCTCCGGGATCCCTCGTCGGAGCGTGTCGGCGAAGGACAGCAGCGCACGGGGCTCCCACGACCCTCCATCGGACCGTCGGGCCAGCAGGAGCAGCCGCTTGCCGACGCCGGCCGAGGCATCGACCGCCTGCCCCCAGGGGCCGCTGCGACCGGCCTCGGTGAGCCCCAGAATCGCCTCCGGCGCGCCGAGCGCGAGCTCCTCGACGACGCCGGCGCGACGCGCCCGAGTCCAGGCGTACGGCGCATCCCCCCGCGGCGAGCGCGCCTCGATCAGCTCGGCGGCGTCAAGCGTGAATGCCTCGGCACCGCCGATCGCGGCCACCAGGGCAGCGGTGAACGAACCCGTCCGGGCGCCCGGCTCGACGTGCCAGGCGTCCTCCTCCGCCCGGAGGGCCGCGATCAGGATCGTCCGCCGCGCATCCGGGTCGACGATCGGGCCGTCGGACCCGATGAGGGCGTCGAGTGACGGCCGGTTCTCGGTCAGGGTCCCGGTCTTGTCGGTCAGGATCAAGTCGATTGACCCGAGCGTCTCCTGGGCATTGAGTCGGCGGACGAGGACACCCCGACGGAGCAGCCGGAACGCTCCCAGGCCAAGGATCACCGCCAGCAGGATCGGGGGCTCCTCTGGGATGGCCGCGATTGCGGCCGAGATGCCAGCCAGGACGGCGGCCCCGAGCGAGGCGCCGCGCAGCAGCCCGAGACCCATCGTGATCGCGATCAGGACGGTTGCCACGACGAGCAGAATCCGGACCAGCCGGTCGAGCTCGCGCTGGAGCGGCGAGCGGGCCCGATCGCCCGAGGTCAGCACGCCAGCGATCCGGCCGACCTCCGTGTTCGCCCCGGTCGCCACCACGATCCCTGCCCCGCTCCCGAGGATCACCGCGGTCCCGGCATTGGCGATCGCCCGCCGATCGATCAGTGCCGCCGCCTCGGGATCGGGTTCGGTCGCCAGTTCGTCCGGTACCGACTCACCGGTCAGGATGCTGCGGTCGACGGTCAGCGCCTCGGACCGGATCACCCGGAGCTCCGCCGGGACGACATCGCCGACCCGGAGCAGGACCAGATCGCCGGCCACGAGCTCGCGAGCAGGGATCTCGCGAACGGTCCCGTCGCGGCGAACATGGGCCGTCGGCGCGGCGGCCGTGCGCAATTCCTCGAGCGCCCGCTCCGCCCGGTAGCCGGTCACCAGGTCCGCACCGACGATGGGCAGCAGACCGGCCAGGACGAGCACGCCATCGCGAACCTCGCCGAGGACCAGGGCCAGCACCCCAGCGACGGCCAGGAGGATCACGAATGGCTCGGTTGCCGCATCGAAGAGCAGCCGCAGCAGCGACGGGCGGTGCGGCGGATCGAGCTCATTGGGGCCGTTCCGGGCGAGACGCGCCGCGGCCTCGGCGGCGGTCAGTCCGCGATCCGGGTCGACGTCCAGGCCGCGAGCGACCTCGGCCGCCGGCAGCGCATGGGCGGCCGAGTATCCAGCGCGAATCGTCACGACCCCATCATCGACCTGCGCTGCCCGGTCGTGCAGGCCGGAAGGTGACCTGCTCGGGCGGCCGAGGGTCCCTTCGCGAGAGGCCGATCGGCCCCTCGATCAGGGCCGCTTCGGACTTCGCCAGCATCGACCGTCGGCCCACGCTGGCGGCATGAACGCGCCGACGACCGTCGATCGATCCGGGCGCGCCAGCGGGAAGGCTGGGCATGGGTCGGTCTCCGGGCCGCGCTATCCGGGTACGCCAGCCATCGTCGATGGGTCCGAGGCGATCGCATCGGTCGAGACGCGCCTGTCCGAGATCGCCTGTGCCTATCCGATCACCCCGTCGACCACGATGGCGGCCGTCTTCCAGTCCGCCGTGGCCAACGGGTCGACCAACCTGTGGGGCACCCCGCTCCGGTTCATCGAGCCCGAGTCGGAGCACTCCTCGGCATCGGCCGCGGAGGGTGCCGCGCTCGCCGGCGCGCGGGTCACCAACTTCACTGCCGGCCAGGGGTTGATCCTGATGAAGGAGGTCCTGTACGTCATCGCCGGCAAGCGACTGCCGGTTGTCTTCCACATCGGGGCCCGGGCGCTGACCAGCCAGGCGCTCAACATCCACGCCGGCCACGACGACGTGATGGGTGTCGCCGACACCGGCTGGGGGATCCTGTTCGCGCGCAACGCCCAGGAGGCGGCCGACTACAGCGCGATTGCCCGCCGGGTGGCCGAGGCCACCGAGGTGCCCTTCTTCGTCGTCCAGGACGGGTTCCTGACGACCCACACGATGGAGTCGATGCGGCTGCCCGAGGATGAGCTCCTGCGCGACTTCGTCGGCGACCCGCGAACGAAGATCCGACGCTGGTTCGACCCGACCGAGCCGTTGATGACCGGGGTCGTCCAGAACCAGGACAGCTACATGAAGGGTCGGCTTGGCCAGCGCGCCTTCTACGACCGGCTGCCCGGTGAGCTGAATCGCGCGTTCGCCGACTGGGCCGAGCTGACTG
>Ga0080064_1003701_pt1 | contig 21336 bp, 15 predicted proteins | sample Subgrocontami54m_FD_69260 | JGI IMG/M metagenome (GOLD analysis project Ga0080064, IMG submission 69260) | Subsurface groundwater microbial communities from S. Glens Falls, New York, USA - GMW46 contaminated, 5.4 m (SPADES assembly) (version 2) ...
TGGAATATAAATATCGACTGGTTTTGGCGACTTAGAATCAAAACCTCCACATTTCCCTGGATTGGCTTTACAATAATCATAACATGAGCCTGGGGAATCACAGTTACCCATCTCCTTTTTTGGTTCAAATTTAACATCTGTTCCAGGAGTGTAGTATAGATAAGGTGTATAGCTGTCGGTCGGTCTGGAGGAGCTAGCGTCAAAACTTCCACATTTCCCTGGATTGGCTTTACAATAGTCATAACATGAGCCTGGGGTCGTACAATTTCCCATTTCGGGTCTTGGCTGAAAGTAACCGGATGGGACTTTTGTTGAGATACCTACAGGCGGTTGATTCTGACATGATGCGCCATCCCAAAACTTGTCAGTGCCCGCACATTCTCCTGCTTTTTTAGTATCTGATATTGCCGTGCAAACACCACCAGGCCCATGATACTGCCCGGCCGGACATGCTATAGTAACATAAACGCCGCTTGAGCCGGGGGCATAGCTTCGGCAACTTGCAGGATTTTTATCGCAGTAGCTTCGGCAACCTGCTTCGCTAGTACATCCACCCGGACCGGTATAGGGTCCGCTGGAAACAGTACAAAGTCTAAAATTAGCCGGATCAGAACAGAAAGCGCTGCAAGTACCGGGAGTCTGGCAGCCGCCAGGGCCAGCAACAGTTGTTCCCCCTGAAAGTCCTACTTGATTTGCAAAAGAAGTACATTTTGAAGCATTTGCCGGATTATTGCAGAAAGTTGAACAGGTTGCGGCTGAATCACAACCCAGAACTGTTTTAGCGGTGGTTAGATACTCCTTTTTATTCGGCTCTGCAACATAGCCTCCAGGAATACTGCTTCTTTTTGCATAAGAACTACAAGTGTCATAGTTTTGAGGTTTGGAGCAGGCATCCATACAACTGGCATGAGAATCACACGCTAACTCTTTTTTTGTGTCCTTCCACAATGTACCAGTTCCGTAAGTTGTCACATCCTCCTGATAAAAACCATTTTTCTTGGCAAAAGTTGCGCAGTTATTGCGATTTATAGGATCTTCGCAATAATTAGTACAGTCTTTTAAATTTTTACAACTACCTAATTCTTTAACAGGAAAGCTAACATTAAGACTTCCGCTTGTTGTGGTGGCTGGTTTGGGCGAAGGGCTTTGTGAAAAAACAGAAGTTGTTACAAAAAATAATAGAAATATCGCCGCTAAGGTCAGGAATAATGTTCTGATAGGATTTAATATTAAATTTTTACTTATTATCATTTTATTTAGCAACTACAAATGGATTCTTATAAGTTTCAAACGGATTAACATATTGAGTCTTTTTATCAAAAGGATTTTGATATTTGGTTTTAATGGAAACTTGTGGTCCTTGTTGAAGGAGGGGTATATTTTGAAGAGGAAAAGGATCTTTGACAATTCTAAAGCGCACCAACGCAATATAAATTATTCCGATAGTCAGTAGAGCCAATGGTAATCCAATAAGCATTTTCTTCTTTCTGCTACTCACTTTTTCCACTAAATCCTCCACTTATTAATTTAAGACATATCCCGTACTCTTTGTCAAGAGGTCTATAGTATATTTAAAAACTTAAAGAATTTATGCCTGATAAGCATTGGTTGTTAAATGGCTGTTCAAGTTTTTGGCAAAGTATTTGTTTTTGCTTCACATCAATTGGATCCGAAACAATTTGTCCAATTACTCTCTGATAACATTCGCTTTTTAAATTCGGGGGAACATTTTGGCAAATAAATATGGCCTGGTCTCTTCCTCCAACAGAGTAAAATGATCCGGCATTCACTACCAAACAATTATCATACCAGTCCTTTCCTTCCTGCTGGCAAAGTTGAAATGATTTGGCGGGGTCCCCCAGAGTTAAAGGATGAATTTGTCTTGCCACATTATCCATGCACCACTCCACGTATTGTTTATTGTCAACTGCTTGGCAAAGTTTTGAAGTTTTAACCATGTCTCCGTTATTCATTTGATAAATCCTGGCTGCTTGGTTTAGCCAACATCCTCTTTGGTATTTCTCCCCAAAATGGTTGCAGGGAAAATACGGATCATCCGATAACCAGTCTCTTTTTTGCTCTTTATTAGTACCCCAATCATGAACCCCGAAAAGGTTTTCCATGAAAGCGCCGTTATGGCAGGATGATAAAGCCTCTGGAAACTTAGCTTCTTTTTCGTACAGAGAATCACAAGTTTCCAAAGCTTTGGGCAAATCATAATTCCACATAGCCATGATTGCATGTCCGGCAGCATGGACACACTGAAAGTAGCGGACTGCAGAAGCCTTACATTTATCTGTCATCTTTTTAATCGCTTCAAAACCCTGATCGGATGCTGCTTCAATTATTGTCCCATGGTAACAAGCATACAAAAAGTAATCTTTGCACTTTAGGATAGAATCCAAACCGTATTTTCTGTAAGCGTAAAAGCCAATTTGGTGTACAACCAAATGACCCTCTCCGGTGTGAGGCAGTGGAGAATGTTCTAAAATTTCCAAAGCCTGCTCCACATCAACCCTTTCCACCAACTTTCTTGCAGCTTTTAATCTTTTTTCTTGGTTACTAGGATCTAAAATGTCTTTCATCTCCGGGACATCTTTATATTCGGTTATGGATGCGGGGGGAATAATTTTGGAAGGGGCATATTTGGATAAAAAAAGGCCTACTATTATTAGAACCACCAGCAATTCTATTAAACGTAGAAGTTTATGGTAAGAATTCACGATTCAAGATTACCAGCTTTAATCTAAATTTGCAATAATTCTAAACTGTAAATTATTCTCCCAAGTAATCGCGGAGTTTGTTTCCGCGGGAAGGGTGGCGAAGTTTTCGTAAAGCTTTTGCTTCAATTTGTCTAATTCTTTCTCGTGTTACCGCAAACATTCGTCCAACCTCCTCAAGCGTTTTGGGCTTTCCATCTTTTAAACCAAATCTTTCTTCCAATACTCTTCTTTCCCTATCTGACAATGTGCTAAGCACCTGCTCTACCTGTTCTTTAAGCAGTTCCCGAGATGCCGCGTCAAAAAGCGTTGGCGCCGCACTATCATGTATGAAATCGCCAAGCCTGCTGTCATCCTCGTCTCCAACCGGAGTTTCAAGACTTGCCGGCTCTTGTGAAATCTTGATAATTTCCAAAGCTTTTTCCGGATCAATCTCCAAAACCTTTGCAACCTCCTCGGGCGTTGGCTCACGGCCTAATTCCTGCATTAATTTTCTTGAAGTTCTTAAAAATCTATTTATATTTTCAACCATGTGGACGGGAATTCTAATTGTTCTTGCCTGATCCGCGATTGCTCTTGTTATACTCTGTCTAATCCACCAAGTCGCATAAGTTGAAAATTTATAACCTCTCCTCCAATCATATTTTTCAACTGCTCTTATCAATCCCTGGTTTCCCTCCTGTATTAAATCCAAAAGCGTTAAACCGCGCCCTACATATTTTTTTGCAATTGAAACAACCAAGCGAAGATTGGAATTGGTCAGAATTTTCTTTGCCTCCTTGTCTGCTTTTTCAACTCTTTTTGCCAAAGAAATCTCCTGCTCAAAATTAAGAAGAGGAATTCTGCCAATCTCTTTAAGATACATTCTTACGGGATCTGAAACTGTTCCCTCTGTTAGAACAGTCAATGCTTCCAGCTCTTTTTCCAGATCCTCAAGAGGTTTTTCTCCTTCCTGATCTCTTACGACGGTCTCAAATACATCTACATCCGAACTCAAGAGCTTATCATAAAGATGATCGAGTTCGTTAAGATGTTCTTCCGGTTTTGGAAAAATCGATAAAATTTCATCCTGCGTAATGTATCCTCTTTTTTTAGCAGATGCAACTATATCCCCCAATACATTTTGCTCTTTCTGTTTCTTTTTTTGCTTCATAGCATGTGTATTTTACCACATTTTTTCATTGAGAGAGGAGAGAAATTAAGGTCGAGAGCTCTTTTTGTAATCCTTCCATTTGTTGGGTATTTTCCTTTCTTTCTTCTTCTTTTAGATTTGCAGTTATAGATTTTATTTTATCTTTTATGAAAAGGAGTCTTAATTCCCTGGCTTTCTTTTCTATTTCTTTCTCATATATATTTTTATCTGCAAATTTTGGCAAAGGAAACAAAAAACATTTATCAAATATATTTACCAACTCCTCCGGTAAAGATTGTAAAAAGCTTTTACTGTCAAACTTATTTGACCTTTTGAAATAACTGTCAAGATTATCAATTATTTTCCGATACGTTGGCAATTCAAACGTATAATCTTGTAGAATCTTTTTTGTTTTTTCTAATGCTTCTTTTGGATTTTCTTCCTGAATGATTAGCGACAAAAGATATTCTTCCAAAATTTCCCTCCGTGTTCTATTCTCTTTTTTCGCAAACACAATATCTTTTTTCACAATCTCCTTTTTTTCAATTCTTTCCATTTCTCTAATTAGGCTTTCGTAGGAAGTGTCCAAATCGCTACTTAGCTTTTTGAGGTAATGCTCTTTAACAATCTCGTTTTCTATATTCATCACAAGAGGCAACAGTTCGTCGCTGATTTTTTTCTTACCTTCAATTGTATTTTTGTTATTGACCGAAATTACTCTTTCAAAAATATAACCATAAACTGAAACATCATTTTTTAGAGCTTTTTTAAAAGCAATCGGATCTTTTTTAATATATTCATCCGGATCTTTTGCCTGATTTAGCGCAACAGCTGTTATGTTTAATCCTTTTTTCTCCAAGACGGCAAGGCTCCTTTTTGTTGCTTCAAATCCGGCAGCATCCTGATCAAGACAAAGGGTAACTTTTTGTGTAAAACGGGAAAGAAGAGCCGCCTGATTTTCTGTTAAGGCAGTTCCTTTTATCGCCACCACATTTTTGATCCCCTCTTTAAATGCGGAAATAACATCAAACTCTCCCTCAACTATAATTGCCTGATCCTGATTCTTAATTTCATCTTTTGCCATATTTAATCCAAAAAACATACTGCCTTTATGATAAACAAGGGTATCTCTGGTATTTATATATTTTCCGCCGTCCGCGGAATCATCTATTGCTCTTCCTGAGAATCCAACTACATTGTTTCGATGGTCAAAAAGAGGAAACATTACTCTTCCTCTGAAAAAGTCCAAAACTCTTGGACCGGAACTTGTCCTGAGCGGAGTCGAAGGATAAAATGACAAACCTGCCTCAACTAAATCTTCTTTTTTATAACCTTTTTTATCAACAAGATACCTTGATAAAACATTTCCCTGGGAAGGAGAAAAGCCAATCATAAATGTATTTATGAGAGGCAAATCAATTTGTCTATTTTTCAAAAGATATGATAAGGCCATACTACCGGCAGGATGCTTTGTTAAAATAAAACTGTAAAAATTCATTGCCATTCTGTTTAATGTATAGATTTTTTCTTTTTGTAAAGACAAACCGGTTTGATAAGAAGAACTTTGGAGTTCAACGCCGGATTTCTTTGCCAAGCTTCGAAGCGCTTCTACAAATTCCAGTTTTTCATATTCCATCAAAAAGGTAAAAATATCTCCTCCTTTATGGCATCCAAAACAATGCCAGATTTGACGCTCCGGAGAAACTACAAATGATGGGGTTTTTTCATTATGAAAAGGGCAAACGGATTTAAAATTTCTGCCCATTTTCTTAAGGGGTATGTACTCTGAAATAAGACCTACTATATCTATTTTTTCTCTTATTTGCGCAACTTCATCCATAGTGAGACCCGCGCCTTGCCGGCGAGGCGGGCTAATTGTACCATTTTGCATAAGCTTACACCAACTTCTATGTGTTGCTTTTAATCTTAAGTTATATTAAAATCCAACGGTATGGCAACAACACTTGTGATTGGATCACAGTGGGGCGACGAAGGCAAGGGAAAAATAATTGATTACCTCGCAACTAAATCCGATTACGTAGTTCGCTTTCACGGAGGAAACAATGCCGGCCATACAGTAATTAACGAATATGGCAAATTTGCCATGCATCTTATCCCCTCAGGAATTTTTAATCCTTCGACAAAGGCAATAATTTCAGGCGGTGTAGTTTTGGATCTTGAAGTTTTGCTCTACGAAATCAAAATGTTGGAAAAAGTTGGATTAAAAATTAAGGGCAGATTATTTATTTCGCCTCGATGCCATCTCATAATGCCTTACCACAAAATTTTAGATAATCTTTATGAGCAGGCGAAAGGAAAGGCAAAAATCGGAACAACGGGAAGAGGTATCGGACCTGTTTATTCGGATAAGGTAAGCTACAACGGTATACGAATTTATGATTTACTGGACAAAGAAATTTTTTCCCAAAAACTTGAAATTCAACTCCTTCTAAAAAACAAGATATTAGTGGCGCTTGGCGCTTCTCCCTTATCTAAAAAAGTAATAGAAAATAACTTTTTCAGGCTTATTGATTCCCTAAAGCCGTTTATTTTTGAACCGTATTCTATGCTTGCAAAAGCAAATCAGGAAACAAATATTCTTCTTGAAGGGGCACAAGGAACTTTTTTGGATAATGATTGGGGTACTTATCCTTTTGTAACAGCATCTAATACAATAACAGGAGCGGCAGGAACAGGAGCGGCTATAAATCTTAAAAAAATAAATAAAATTATCGGGGTTACAAAAGCATATACTACAAGAGTTGGCCTTGGAGCTTTCCCAACAGAACTTCTGGATAAAACTGGTGAACAATTAAGAGAAGAAGGCGTGGAATTTGGCGCAACAACAGGAAGAGCAAGGAGATGCGGATGGCTTGATTTAGAGCTAATTCGCTTTGCATGCCAAATAAACGGATTCACAGAACTTGCGATTACAAAATTAGATGTTTTGGATAGGTTAAAAAAAATAAAAGTTTGTACGCATTATATTTTTAATGGGAAAAAAGTAAGCTATATTGATGGCGACGCAAACTTTTTAGCAAAAGTTAAACCTATATACAAAACTTTCGAAGGATGGCAAAAATCAACAAAAGGAATAACAAAATATAACGACTTGCCTCTTCAAGCAAAACAATATTTGAAAGAAATTGAAAAATCAACTGGAGTAAAAATAAAATACATCTCAACCGGAGCAAAGAGAAACGAAATAATAAAACTTTAATGAAAACTTTTGATTTTAGTTCTTACCTCTCCCCTTTCACGTGGCGTTATGGAGAAGGTAAAATGAGACAAATTTGGTCGGAGGTTTATAAAAGAAAACTGTGGAGAAAAATTTGGGTAGAACTTGCAAAAGCTCAACGCAAGCAAGGCTTAGTCAGTAAAAAAGAACTTGAGGATTTAATAAAATACCAAGATAAAATAGACATAGACAAATCTCATGAAATAGAAAAAGAAATTCGTCATGACCTAATGGCAGAAATAAAAACATTTGCCTCATATGCAAAAATAGGCGGAGGCAAAATTCATCTTGGCGCCACTTCTTATGACATTGAAGATAATGCGGAAACTATTAGATTTAAAGAATCCCTAGAATTAATTGAGCAAAATTTGAAAAATTTACTTTCTGAATTTAGTCGAAAAATTAAAGAATATAAAAGTTTTCCCTGTATGGCATATACGCATCTTCAACCCGCAGAACCAACAACTTTAGGATACCGATTTGCAAATTATGCGCAAGATTTGCTACTTGATCTCAATTTGTTAGATTTTGTTAAAAACAATTTAAAAGGAAAAGGAATAAAAGGAGCAGTTGGAACAAGTGCCAGCTATGTAAGACTTACTAACGAGAAAAAAGCCGAGTCTTTGGAAAAAGAGATTATGGAGAATTTAGGGATTGATGCGGTAGATATTTCAACCCAGATTGCGCCCCGCAAAATTGAATATTTTATTTCAAGTTTTCTGTCTTCAGTTGCGCAAACTTTAAATAAGTTTGCATTTGATATCCGGATAATGCAGTCACCGGGATTTGGAGAATGGCAAGAACCATTTGGAGATAAACAAGTTGGCTCATCTGCAATGCCTTTTAAAAAAAATCCGTGGAAATCTGAACAGATTTGTTCCCTAGCAAGACTGGTTACTAATCTTTCAAATATTTCAAAAGACAATGCCTCCAATATGCTTTTGGAAAGAACGCTGGATGATTCCGCAAATAGAAGAATCTATTTACCGGAAATGTTTTTGGCAATTTCGGAAATGCTGACAAGCTGTCGAAATATTCTGGAAGGATTAATAATAAACAAAAATCAAATTGAAAAAAATTTAAATATCTACGGACCATTTGCTGTAACAGAAGCTATTTTAATGGAGACGGTAAGGCAGGGAGCTGACAGACAAAAGATGCATGAGGTATTGCGCGAACTTTCTATGAAAGCCTGGGATGAAATTCGTAGTAAACAAACAAACCCATTGACCCATTTAATTATGTATGATAAAAGAATAATGCAGTTTATAAAAATTGGAGAATTAAAAAAACTGTTTGATCCAAAAACACATATTGGTCTTGCCCCCAAAAAATGTCTTAAAATGGTAAAAAATATCCAACAAATCTTACAATGAAAAAAGCTCAGGTCGCCATTATTGCAGCATCGGACTCGGATCTTCCGGTTATGGGTGATGCAGCGGCAATCCTTGAAGAATTCAATGTCCCCTACGAAATAACTATTTCCTCCGCTCACAGATCTCCGCAAAGAACTGTTTTGTATGTTTCAAAAGCTCACAAAAACGGTGTAAAAATTATAATTGCGGGCGCTTCTCTCGCCGCCCATCTTGCAGGTGTAATTGCTGCTCATTTTCCTCTCCCGGTTATTGGTATTCCGCTGGCTTCGGGGGCGCTTTGCGGAGTGGATGCGCTTTATGCAACAGTGCAGATGCCTCCGGGAATTCCTGTTGCTACAGTTGCAATAAACGGAGCAAAAAATGCAGGACTTTTGGCAATACAAATTTTAGCAACTTCGGATAAATCGCTCGAAAAAAAACTCATTCAATACAAAAAAGGGCTTGAGTCAAAAGTTGAAGAAAAAGCTTTACATCTCTCAAAAAAGGGCTGGCAGAGCTTCTTGGAAAAGAAATGAAAAACAATATCTTACAAACTGTCAATCTGCCAAACTACGGAAAAAAATATCAGGGGAAAGTCCGCGACTATTATATAAAAAAAAGGGAACGGATTATCATAACCACAGACAGGGTTTCCGCATTCGACGTAGTTTTAGGTTTCATCCCCCACAAAGGCCAGGTTTTGAATGAGCTTTGTGCATTTTGGTTTGGCAAAACGAAAGACATAATTCCTAACCATCTAATATCTGTTCCTCATCCCAATGTAATGATTGTTAAAAACTGTAAACTTATTCCGATTGAAATGGTTGTAAGAGGATATATAACAGGTGTTACCGGAACATCCATTTGGGGATCTTACCAAAAAGGAGAAAGAATTATTTATGGACTAAAATTCCCCAATGGTCTTTCCAAAAATCAGAAATTACAAAAACCAGTCATTACTCCAACAACGAAAGCAAAAAAGGGACACGATGAAAGATTAACAAAAGATGAAATTATAAAAAGAAAAATAGTTCCGGAAAAGATCTATAAGCAAATGGAAAAAGTATCTTTGAAACTTTTCGAAAGAGGAACCAGGATAAGTGCAAAAGCTGGAATTATATTGGTTGACACAAAATATGAATTTGGAATTTATAAAAATAAATTGATTCTTATTGATGAAATTCATACACCGGACTCCTCAAGATTTTGGGTTAAAAAAACTTATAAGCAACGCTTTAAAAAGGGATTGGAACCGGAAAATTTTGATAAAGAATTCTTGAGAATTTGGTATGCAAAACGAGGATATAAGGGCGACGGGAAGCCCCCAAAAATGCCTGAAAAATTTATTACGCAGGTAAGTAAAAGGTATATTTCTATCTATGAAAAACTCACAAAACAAAAATTCATTAAAATACCAAAGAATAAACAAATCAATAAGAAAATTATCGAAAAATTAAAATTTATTGCTTAACCAACTCAGTCCAAAATCCGAGACGCTTCTGGAGGCAATTTTATTTGCATAACTTAAAGACCAATTTAGAGATTTTTCCTTTATTAATCCACACAGGAAACCTGCTGCAAAAGAGTCCCCTGCACCTGTTGTATCGACAACATTTTCTATCTTTTTTCCTTTTTGAAATATCTGCTCTTTTGAAGTTGTAACAATTGCTCCTTCTTTTCCCATTGTACAAACAATAATTTTTGGTCCATATTTTAATAAATATTTACTCCCATCTTTTGCATTTTTATTGACAAGTTTTTTAATTTCTTGTTTGTTTAAAAATAAAATGTAGGTTTTTTTAATAAGGGGTAAAAGTGCTTTAAAACCTAAATTAATATATAAAATGCTAGGAGAAAAGCCTATTAATGGTTTATTAATTTTTACAAATATTTTTTCAAGTTTTTTTAAATTTTTTTTAGGATCTGCCAGAAAAGGACCAACATATATAAATTTTGAAGTATTTAGAAAATCATAATTAATATTTTTAAAAAAATCATTATCTCTCGGATTTACCTCGGAAAGAAAAGTTCTATATTTTCTGCTATGGCTTAGCAAACATGTACATCTAGACATGTTGCCGCTTCTTATTAAATAAGATTTATCAACTTTATTAAGTTTTTCAATAAAATAATCTCCATCTTTGTCGCTTCCAACTACACCATAGTATGCAACATGCATATTAAGCGCTCCTAAAACTGCAATTGTATTTAAAGAAATACCGCCTGGACTTTTTCTTAAAATTGAAAGTTTTTCAAAAATATCTTTTGGGGAAATTGTAATATCTTTAAATAAAAAATCATCTTCAGGTTTAAGATTGTATTTGTCTAAAGTTTTTTTATCTACATCAAAAAAATAATCAACAAAACAAGATCCAATACCTATAACATCAAGCATATTAAGGCAGTAAAGCGCCTTTACCTCGTATTTCTCTTTTCATCTTTTGATGTGCGGAAGATAAATCTTTTGATAAATTAGGTCCTCCAGCATGAACAATTGCTCTATTTCCTAAAATCCTTTGCGCTTCTTCAACTACAAATCGCATATCAGAATTTCTTCTAAGAAGATCTGTAATAACAATAAGCGGCTGGCCAACATTCTGTGCGATTACTCCAATTTTTGCCGCTTTAGCAGCTTCTGCGCCATTAATACCTATTGACCAAGGAGACTCATTTAACATGCGCCTGTCATTAAACCCATCTCCAATTGCAACATTAACAGATCCTGGATATCCATGCCTCGCAAACAACTGATGTGCTACCTCTGCCTTTCTTTTGTCTCCTATCACATCGCACTCAGCCATTATAGACGCAAGTTCTGTAGTATGTCCGTTTGCCAAAACCATCTTTCCTGTTCCATCCCAAGAAACGCCTAGCGTATTTACGTAGAAATTTTCAATTCTTTCTCTTAAATTTCTTACGTGCTTTTCTTTTTCTTCGTCATTTGCGTTGTTTAAACAATCAATAATCGTGAAGCTCTCATCAAGAAATTTTCTTGTCGTTTCCATTTCTTGGGTCCATCTTCCAACCCTAATCAAACGTTTTCTTGCCTTATCGATTGGAAAATCAGTTCCAACAATGTCATCAAGTCCTACTTTTTTAAGAACAATATCTTTATGAACCTCTCTCCATGCCGTAGTAACGCCTACAACTAAAGCTCCTTGACTTTTTAAGAATTTCACGTATTCTTCTGACCCGGGAGTCCTCAAGGATTTTGCCGCTACCCTTACAATCATTTCTTCTGTAACTCCGAAATATAAAAGTGCTGGCATGGCAAGAACAATGTCTGATCCTTCTTGCCCTAACCCTTTTGTATCAAAATTTTCTTCAAACCAATTGTATGTTTCACCATAAAGTGTTGCCCCATGATCAATACCATTACCATTAACTATGGGGCGAACAAAAGTAGACATTACATCTAAAGCAGTATCTCCCAACAAATGAGGACCTTCCAGATCAGTAACTACAACAAGAGAAGATTTTATCCGTTCAGGAGAAACGAGTCCTTCATACCTCCTTGGTCCTAATTCTGATAAAGCCATAATTTTTATAAGCAGGAAACACAGTCATTATATTCATCCTCACTACCAATATCAATAAGTAATTTTGTTTAAACCTTATAATAATCATCTTTGGCAATTTAAAGTTATGATATAATCCCACTAGTTTATTTATGCCAAAAAATATCAGCCTCATTTATTCCAAATCCGGAGTAAATTATCAAGATTTAGATCCTGCGAAAAAGCTTGCGCAAGAAGCGGCACAAAAAACCTCAAAAAATCTTAAAGAAAATGGATATGAAGAGATATCTGATACGCGTGGAGAATCGGCATTTGTCTGGAAGCAGGGAAATATATTCATGGTCTCTGTCGTTGAGGGGCTTGGAACAAAAAATCTTGTTGCAGATATTACTTCAAAGATTACGGGAAAAACTTATTACGATATTATTGGTCATGATACTGTCGCAACAATAATAAACGATTTAATTTCAGTTGGCGCAAAAGCACTAACTATAAATGCGTATTGGGCGGTAGGCAAAAGCGATTGGTTTAAAAATATAAGAAGGACAAAAGATTTAATAAAAGGATGGCAAAGTGCATGTAATTTGGCTGGTGTTACTTGGGGCGGTGGAGAAACACCAACCTTAAAAGGAATAATCCAAGAAGAATCAATAGATTTAGGTGGATCCGCTGTTGGCATAATTTCTCCAAAGAAAAATCTGATTACAGATAGAAAATTAAAAATTGGTGACAGAATACTTCTTTTGAAAAGTAACGGAATTAATGCAAATGGATTATCATTAGCAAGAGAAATTGCAAAAAATCTACCAAAAGGATATGCAACAAAACTTTCAAGCGGAAAAATCTATGGAGAAGCACTTCTTACAAAAACAAATATTTACGCAAAATTAATACAAGATTTATTAAAAAATAGAATTGATATTCACTATATTTCAAATATCACAGGACATGGATTTAGAAAAATAATGAGATCCCGTCAAAATTATACTTATGTTATTGAAAATATATTTGATCCGGAAGATTTATTTTTATTTATCCAAAAACATGCTAACCTTTCGGATTATGAAATGTACCAAACATTTAACATGGGCATGGACTATGCATTATTTGTTCCAAAAAAAGATGTAGAAAAAACTTTAAAACTTATTGCCAAACATAAATTTGAAGCAATTCATGCGGGATATGTTGAAAAAGGCAAAAGACAAGTTATTATACAACCGAAAAATCTTATCTTTAAAGGAGAAAGCTTAGATCTCCGTTAATTTTTAATTTTTCATTTTAAATTTTTAATTTATTACTACTCCCACTCCATTGTTGCCGGGGGTTTGGTAGTAATGTCATAAACAACTCGGGAAACGCCGGGAACTTCATTAACAATTCTTGAGGAAATTTTTTGTAAAACATCGTACGGAATATCTGCCCAGTTTGCAGTCATTACATCTTTTGATTCTAAGATTCTAATCGCAACAACTTCACCAAAAAATCTCCCATCTCCTTTTACTGCCGTTGACAAACTCTGGGTTAGGATAGGGAAAGATATAAATATATTTTCTAAAATTTTTGCTTTTCTTAATTCATCAAGCACGATTACATCTGCCTTAATTTCTTTTCTTAATCGCTCATTTGTTACTTCTCCTCTAATTCTTATTGCGTATCCTGGCCCCGGAAAAGGTTGCTTATAAATAAATTCTTCCGGCAATCCTAATTTTCTCCCAATTTCCCGAACTTCATCTTTATAGAAATCCCTCATTGGTTCCAAAAGTTTTAATTTCATTTTTTTAGGAAGCCCTCCAACATTATGATGACTTTTGATTTTTGAAGAATGTTCTGTTCCCTGACTTTCTATCACATCAGAATAAATCGTCCCTTGCAATAAAAACTTAACATCTTTTCCCTTTTTAATATTTTTTTTCATTTCTCTTTCAAAAATTTCTATATAAAAATTGCCAATTATTTTTCTTTTTTTCTCCGGATCAGTAATTCCTTTTAATTTATTTATCATTTCTTTTCTCACTTTAACTATGTAAGGCGTCATTCCCATAATCTTAAATATTTTTTTAACATGATCTTTTGTATCGTCACGCATTAAGCCATTATCAACATAGATTGGTATAAATTGCTTGCCAATTGCTCTTGATGCTAAAATTCCGGCTACAGCTGAGTCTACTCCTCCTGAAAGAGCTCCAATTACATAACTTTTGCCAACTTTTTTTCGAATATCGTCTTCTATTTTTGAAATATTAAAATTGTATTTTTTTATGTCTATGTCACATATCTTAATAAAGTTTCTAAAAAAATCTGTGCCAAATTCCGTATGCTCAACTTCCGGATGAAACTGTACCCCATAAATATTTTTTTTAAAATTAGCAGCAAAAGCAAAAGGAACGCTATCTGTTGATCCAATTACCTTAAAACCATTAGGCAATCTAATCACCTCGTCGCCGTGTGACATCCAAACCGTAAATTTATCCGGCAATCCTCCTGCAATTTTGACTTTTGAGGTTTGGATTTTGAGTTTGGTTGGTCCATATTCTTTTTTACCGGCTATAACTTTTCCCCCCAATAAATGCGCTGTTAATTGAAGTCCATAACAGATCCCAAGAATGGGAATTCCCAAACTAAAAATCTTTACATCAATTGTTGGGGCTCCCTTTTCGTACACCGAAGACGGCCCACCTGAAAAAATAATCCCTTTTGCCTTGTCCCGCGAAGTCCCGCTTTGCAGGATAAAATGGGGGGCTTCTTCCGGAGAAACAATTTGCGCTTCAACCCCCAAATCTTTTAGCCTGCGCGCAATAAGATGGGCAGTCTGAGACCCAAAATCAACAACGTAAATCATTTATAGTTTTCTCCCGGATTTGTTATAAGAACGCTATGGGAATGGCTTTCTTTAAGGGAGGCTGAAGTAATTTGTATAAATCTAGCTTTCTTCTGCAACTGCATAATATTTTTTGCTCCTATGTAATACATACCTGATTTTATTCCCCCGATCGCTTGATTAACTATATCTACAACTTTTCCTTTTATTGGAACTAATCCCTCAACGCCTTCTGCAACAAGAACGCGATCTTTATAATCTTTGCCGTGAAACTCTCCTTCCGATCTTATCCTAGCTCCTTTTTTCATTGCTCCAGATGACCCCATACCTCTATATTCCTTAAATAAGTAGGTCTCTTGTGAATGATTGAATATGCTTTGGAAACGGCTTGGGGTCTCACTCTTCTTAAGTCTTATTGTTTTCCCCGGAGATTCGGCAGCGCAGGCGAACAGGCTTCCCATCATTACACTTGATGCTCCTGATGCTAAGGCCTTAACAATATCCCCTGAGTATTTAACTCCTCCGTCTGCAATAACCGGCACATTAAATTTTTTTGCAGCTCTTGAAGTTTCTATTATTGCTGTAATTTGAGGTACACCCATTCCTGAAATAATTCTTGTTGTGCAAATAGCTCCAGGCCCCATCCCAACACGCAACCCATCCGCTCCTGCTTTAATCAGAGCTTTTGCCCCGTCTGCGGTTGCAATATTTCCAGCAATGACTTCCATATTTTTGTAATTTTTTTTAATATGTGTTACCGCGTCCATTACTCCTTTGGAAAAACCATGTGCCGAATCAACAACTAGTACATCCACCCCTACCTTTACCAAGACTTTCACCCTTTCTTTAAAACCTTTTCCTGCGCCAACAGCCGCTCCAACCAATAATTTATTTTCTTTTACTTTAGCAACCTCGCTTGCTTGATCTTCTATTATTAAATTTCTGTGGATAATTCCAATTCCTCCTAATTTTGCAAGTTCAATTGCCAATTCACTTTCCGTAACAGTATCCATTGGGGCTGAAACAAGAGGAATTTTAATTTTTATATTTTTTGTAAGCCGTGTCGAAAGATCTATTTCCTGTCTTGAGAAATCTGCAAACCCCGGCAAAATAAGAACGTCATCGAAAGTCAAAGCTTGGGGAAAAGAAATTTTGTAGGGCTCCATAATTTACTTTATACCGTCTCACTGCTTTTGTCAAGAAATATTATGTATACTATATATTATGCTTGCTAAAGTTAACTCTTCCGCGGTTATTGGTCTTGATGCCGTGCCAATTGAAGTAGAGGTAGACATTGCAACACAGGGTCTTCCGTCTTTCAAAATAGTCGGTCTTCCCGATAAAGCAGTTGAGGAAGCAAAGGAAAGAGTTTATTCTGCAATAAAAAATAGCGGCGCTAGTTTTCCGGCAAAAAGAATTACCGTTAATCTTGCTCCCGCCGATCTTCCCAAAGAAGGACCTTCTTACGATCTTCCGATTGCTCTTGGAATTCTAATAGCATCCGGCCAGCTTAATGCCAATATAAATGACTCTATGTTTACGGGAGAATTGGCGTTAGATGGAAAATTGCGGCATACAAACGGAGTGCTATCTCAAACTTTACTGGCAAAACAAAAAAAGATAAAAAAAATATTTGTCCCAAAAATTAATGCAGCCGAGGCGGCAATTATTAAGGGTGTTGAAATTTATCCCACCGAAAGTCTCCTCTTTTTATTTAATCATCTTTCAAATCAAGGCTCAATTTCTCCTCAAAAGACTATGTCCTTGAAAAAATATTTGAGCAGAGAATCATTTGATCTGGATATGAGTGAGATAAAAGGACAGGAGCAAGCAAAAAGAGCTTTGGAAATTGCAGCTGCCGGAGGACATAATTTAATTTTTAAAGGGCCGCCCGGAGCAGGAAAAACACTTCTTGCAAGAACACTACCTTCAATTTTGCCAAGATTGACGCTTAATGAGGCAATTGAAGTGACCAAAATTTATAGCATTTCCGGCCTCTTAGATAATAAACCTCTAATTACACAAAGGCCTTTTCGCTCCCCCCATCATACAACTTCCCATATTGGAATTATCGGGGGAGGAACAATTCCCAAGCCCGGGGAAGTTTCGCTTTCCCATAGAGGAGTTCTTTTCTTGGATGAATTTGCCGAGTTTCCAAGGCAGGTCCTAGAGGTTTTACGTCAGCCTTTAGAAGACGGGCATGTTACTATTTCCAGAGCTAAAGGAAGAATACTTTTTCCTGCTAAATTTATGCTTATTGCCGCACAGAATCCTTGCCCGTGTGGTTATCTTGGAGACCCGGTGCATCTTTGCAAATGCTCCCAATACCAAATCTTACAATATCAAAAACGAGTATCGGGACCCATGCTTGATAGAATAGATATTCATCTTGATGTTCCGGCCGTAAAGGTAGAAAAATTAACCATTAATAATAAAGATCAAAAAAATGAAACATCAATTCAGATAAGAAAAAGAGTGCAAAAAGCGCGAGACATACAAACTAGACGCTTTAAGCATGCTACAATTTCATCAAATTCAGAAATGTCAAACAAGGAAATTAAAGCATTCTGCGATCTTTCCAGCGAATGTTTAAACTTAATGCGTCTTGCTATTGATAAAATGCATTTGTCTGCCAGGTCATATAATAGAATTATTAAGCTTTCAAGAACGATTGCAGATCTGGAAGAAGAGAGGATCATTAAGCCAAACCACATTGCAGAAGCTCTTCAATACAGGCCTCGTATTGAGAATGTATAAAAATGAAAAGAATAAAAATACTTATCATAATTTCTATATTTTCTCTTCTTTTTGTTGAATATTTTCATACGATTTATGCTATTACCCAGGATTTAGGAAGACATTTAATTAGCGGACAAATTATTTTACAAAATCATTCTGTTTATAAAGCAAATTTATTTTCCTATACCTACCCCAACTTTCCATTTATAAATCACCATTGGTTATCCGAAGTTATTTTTTATTTGCTTTTTAAAGCTTCCGGATTTAACGGCTTACTTTTATTAACGGTTTTATTGGCTGCTTCCTCCTTTGCCTTAATATTTTTTAAATCTTTGAAGAATAACTTTTTTGCCTTAGGACTTGTTTCCGGCTTGTCTCTTGGAATACTTTTTGAAAGAACAGATGTAAGGCCTGAAATATTTAGCTTTTTATTTCTCTCAATATTTTTGGCTATTCTCTACAAATTTAGAGAAAAATTCACTCGCTTAATTTTTCTTTTGCCATTCATAGAACTTCTTTGGGTCAATATGCACATATATTTTCCAATTGGTATCATTCTGCTTGTATTTTTTATAATTGACAGTATTTTTAAAAACAGATCATTCAACTCAAGATATACCGGAATATATTTAATAGTACTTGTGGGCTGTGTTTTGGCAACGCTATTAAATCCAAACGGAATTTCTGGCGCTTTCTATCCTCTTTCAGTTTTCCAAAACTATGGATATCCAATTGAAGAAAATCAAAATATATTTTTCTTGTGGTCTTTATTTCACAATCAAAACATAGTCTTTTTCGTAGCGTCCCTAAGTTTACTTTTTATAAGCCTTATTTTAAACATATCAAAAAGTAAACCCATCGACTGGTTTATTTCTATATTTTTTTCTATCCTGGCAATATTATCCATTCGCAATTTCCCTTTGTTTGTTTTTGCTACTTTTATTCCTTTTGTTACCAATTTTTCAAAGTCATTTGAAGAGCTGTTTAAATTCAAAAAGATAATGGTTGTTCTTATTTTTCTTCTAATAGCTTGGCAGTTGATACGCGTTACTTCGGAAAAAACATTCGGTTTTGGCATTGATCAAGGTGGCCAAAACGCGGCTGATTTTTTCATCAAAAATAATCTTAAAGGACCAATTTTCAATAATTTTGATATTGGCAGTTATTTGGATTACAGGCTTTATCCAAAAGAAAAAGTTTTTGTTGATGGAAGACCCGAAGCATACCCTGCTAGATTCTTCCAAAACATTTATATCCCTATGCAGCAAGATATTAATTTATTCAAAAAAGAGGACGAAAAATATAAATTTAACACCATTTTCTTCTCTCATAGAGATCAAACGCCATGGGCGCAATCTTTCCTGAAAAGAATTATTAATGACGAGCAATGGAAACTAGTTTACTTAGACGACTTTATTGTAATTTTTGTTAAAGATAATGAACTGAATAAAGATATAAATCAAAAATTATCCATGGACAAAAATAATATTCATTTAAGTCAATTTAATCCCAGTAGTATTGACTATCTACTTGGCATATTGGGCTTTTTTACTAAGACCGATTTATTGTCTGAGCAAATAAATGTATACCGGCAGATCATTAATATTAAACCCAATTTTTGCCCTGCTTTACAGAATTTATATATCCTTTATTCAAAACAAAAGAATCCTGCGGCATCTATTTATCTTCTTAAATTTCACCAATCCTGCAGATAATCCTATGCTACAATAATTATACAATATGGAAAAAGGATTAACTTCCAGAGAAGCTCAAGAAAAACTAAAAATTTTTGGTAAAAATGAAATAGAAAGCAAAGAAACTGCATCGTCTATTTCTCTTTTCCTGTCCCAGTTTCCAACATTTATTAATGCCATTCTTGCCGGAGCAGCGCTTCTTTCTTTTGGGGTCGGTTTCCCAATTGACGGAGGATTTATATTAACAATTATCGTTCTTAATGCTTTTTTTGGATTTATACAGGAATATAGGGCAGAAAAATCATTAGAAAAGCTTAAAAGCTACGTAAAATCATTTGCACGAATAATTAGAGACGGTAAAGAAATCCAACTTGCCGTTTCAGATATTGTCCCTGGGGATCTTGTGGTTATTTCCGAAGGAGATCGCATACCTGCAGATGGGAAAATTATAAAGGGCACATCAATGGAGATTGATGAATCAATTCTTACCGGTGAATCTTTGCCTGTTATTAAAAATAAAAACGACTCTATATTGTTGGGCACAATGGTAACCAAAGGAACGGGAATTTTTATTGTTGAAAGTATAGGTATGTCTACCCGCTTTGGTAAAATTGCAAAAACTCTATCTACTTTGGATTCTGATAAAACCCCCCTTCAAAAAAGACTCGATTCGCTGGGCAAACTTCTATCTGTCTTTATTATCGTAGCTGCCGTATCAATTATCCCAATTGGGCTAGCGCAAAATAAGCAAATTCTTCCATCTCTTCTTCTTGCAATAAGTATTGGAATTGCCGCGATTCCGGAAGGACTGCCTGCAGTAGTAACAATAGCTCTTGCAATTGGGGGAGCGAAAATGGCAAAAAAGAATGCAATTGTCAGAAAGATGAGTTCTATTGAGACATTAGGAGCAGTACAGATTATCTTAATCGATAAAACCGGCACTCTTACTCAAAATGTAATGAGGGTAAAGAAATTTTGGATTAATCCTAATCAAACTCTTCCTAATCTTATCAAGGGATGTGTCTTTGGAAATACCGCCTCTCTTATTCAAAAAGCTGAAAGTGCGGACTTTGATGCGGTAGGGGACAAAACAGATGCGGCCTTATTGATATTTGCAAATGAAAAATCAAAAAAGTTTGGGGACATAAAAAATCATTCAAAAATAATTGAAGAATATCAGTTTGACTCCGATACCAAAACCATAACCACTATTATAAGTGAGAATAAGCATCAAATTGTTTTTGTCAGAGGAGCTCCGGAATTAATACTTGCCAAAAGTAAAATCTCCCAACAAGAAAAAGATAAGATATTAAAGCTTCTTGAAGGTTACTCAAAAGAGGGACTTCGTGTGATCGGATTTGGGACAAAAACCATTAGCAATTTAAAATATTTATCAAGAACGGACGCGGAAAAGGATCTGGGATTTATTGGATTTATCGGGATATATGATCCTCCAAGAAAAGAAGCAAGGCAAGCGGTAATGGATGCAAAACTTGCCGGAATTTCTACAATTATGGTCACAGGAGACAGTGAATTAACTGCAATCGCAATCGCAAAAGAAGTTGGTCTTCTTGAAGATCAGGATGATGTTGCAACGGGGGAAGAAATCGAGAAGCTCACCGATAGCGAACTTGAAAAAATAATTACCAAAACCAGAATTTTCGCCCGCGTTAAACCTGAAGACAAACTAAGATTAGTAACAATACTTAAAAAAATGGGATATGTGGTTGGAGTAACCGGAGATGGAGTCAATGATGCTCTCGCCTTAAAGCGTGCGGATGTTGGTATAGCTATGGGTCAAAACGGCACCGACGTTGCAAAAGAAGCAAGCGACATAATATTAACAGACGATAACTTCTCCACTCTTGTTGGGGCAGTCGAACAAGGAAGAACAATTTATAACAACATTTTGAAATCTATAACATATTTACTTTTAGGAAATCTTTCGGAATTATGTCTGGTATTTTTTGCAAGCATTTTTGGTTTGCCTTCTCCTCTTCTTCCAACACAAATTCTTTGGATCAATCTTGTGACTGATGGCCTGCCCGCTTTGGCGTTGGCATCGGATATCAAAGATCCTCATGTATTAAGAAAAAAACCAAGAGATCCTCAATCGCCTATA
>Ga0080064_1003702_pt1 | contig 21331 bp, 21 predicted proteins | sample Subgrocontami54m_FD_69260 | JGI IMG/M metagenome (GOLD analysis project Ga0080064, IMG submission 69260) | Subsurface groundwater microbial communities from S. Glens Falls, New York, USA - GMW46 contaminated, 5.4 m (SPADES assembly) (version 2) ...
GCTTGGCCCAGACAGAAATCAACACGTAGATCAAAAACATTCCGGTCAGCAGAATTCCTGGGATTATTCCCGCAACGAGCAGCTTTCCTGTCGAAATCTGCGCAAGCGTCGCGATGATGATTGCAAGGACGCTCGGTGGAATGATCGGATCAAGGCTGGCTCCGCCAAGAATCGTACCCACGGAGAGGCGCGTATCGTATCCACGGCGAATCATCGAGGGGAACAGCGATCGCCCCAGCATGCCCGCAACGGCCATCGCGGCGCCGGACAGGGCGCCAAGTATGGCGGACAGCAGAATGCAAAGCACATATTGGCGCCCGCGAATGCGTCCGATCAGGCGGTCAAGTGAATCGAACAAAACCTCCATCGCACCCGAGCGAAATAAAATGTCGCCCATCAATATGAACAGGGGGACGGCCGCGAGCGCGCTCGTGTTCGCGGTCGTGAAGATACTGGCGGCGAACAGTCCGAATGCGGCGGGGCCCATGAACACCAGCACGCCTGCAACATTCAGAAGGAGGAAACTGACGAAGATCGGGACGCCGATCGCCAGGAAAACCAGCAGCAGGGAGACGCCCGCGCTAAGGGCAACCCACCACGTCATGAAATCAATCCTTGTGGGCGCACGGCCGCTTCCGGTCGCGCCGCATGGCGGACAAAATAGATAGCGGAACTCGCCATACCGTAAGGTATGACAACTGACAGCCACCACTTCGGGATCGGAAAATAGGTGTTCGTTGTAATCCCGAACGTGAAGTCACTCCACGCTGCTTGAGCCGCTATCCAGGCCGCGACTCCGCAGGTGGCGGCAGCGACGACTTGAACGATCCGCCTCAGCCGGACAGCGCCGCGGGGAGAAAGAAAATCCTCCATGAGGTTTAAGACGATATGTGATGAAGTCCGTGTGAGTTCAGGCATCGCTAGAAAAATCGAGGCACAAAGCGCGTAGGAGGCAAACGGGCTTGCCCAAACAGTTGGTGCATTCAGAAAATATCGCGAGACCACTTCATAGCAAAACGAGATTGCTATGACTGCAAGCGAAAGCATCGCCGCGGAAAAACTGACGGCGGACAATCCATCGTGCAGCGCCGCAATACGACTTGGCCAGCCGCCGGGCGAGCGTGCACTGTCTGGTGGCGGCATCGTGTCACTCGATCCGGGTCGACCGATCCCGACTTGCCAAACGCACCTTGTGAATTATCGGCAGCTGGGCTGTCGGTGCGGCCTCACGGGCAAGGAATCACACTTATCGCAGGAGTCCCTTGCTCTTTGCGAATTCACGGAGTTGGCCAATGTCTTTCGGGTTCCGCGGCATGGTGAAATCCAGCACGCCCGTGGTCCATGCCTCGGCAAGCTTTGCTTTTTGAGTAGCCCCAATCTCCGTCAGCTGCGCGCCTTTGGCCAGCAGGCCCGCTTGCTCCGCCGCAGCGAGCTTGGGCCACTCGACATACCAGGCGTCTTCCATTTTCACCGCTTCGGCATCCAGGAGCTTACGCTGGGCGTCGGACAGACCGTTCCAGGCATTCAAATTCATGAACACCGAATGGATCACCACGCCGAAGCTTGGCCGCATGATATGTTTTGCGACTTCGTACCAGCGGTAGCCCAATGGACCGATCACCGGCCAGGCCGCGCCGTCCACGACCCCCTTCTCTAGCGACGTATAAATTTCCGCCGGGGGAAGATTGACCGGAGAGGCTCCGAGCATCGACAGGATACCGGCATAGGATTGTGTCGCTCGGATCTTGCGGCCTTGCAGGTCACCAGCCGGTCCAACCGGAGCTCTCAGAATGATGTTGTACGCGCTGCCCTCCGGCACCACCGGCAGCATGATGAGCTTCAGTCCGAACTTTTGATAGTGTTTGTCGATTTCAGCCTTAATTCCCGATTGGCGCCATTTGGCGAGATCCCCGGATAGGCCTTCGACGGCGATCAAATAGGGTGTTGTCCCGAAATGATATGCGCCATGCGAGAACAAGATTTGGAAGACGTTGGACCCGGTCGGCTGGAGTTGCTCGAAAGGCGGAACGGTTTCAGGTCCGCTCAGGTTGAACTTCATGTCGCCTTTCGACGCCGTTTCGACATTCTTGAGGAATTGCTCGAACAGCGCGGCGCGCGGCAGGTAGCTCTGATCCCAGCTGGACAGTGCGCGAAACTCTATGGCGGAGGCGGGGCCTGCGGCCAGCGACCAGACGGCAGCCAGAGAGACGATCAATCTCATTCGCATTTTACCCCCCCATTATCCTGTTTCATGCGGTGTCTGCGCGACCTCGCGTTGACAACGCAGTCTTCCCTGTATGAAGAACGTTTGACTTAACCTAACATTGAATGGGAAAGCTTTTGGTGTGTCAAGCTGCCGGCCGGTCGCTTCAACGCCCGCAAAATCTGGCAATATCGTCACAGGCTGCGGCGTTGGCCGCCGGCGCTCGGCCGCGGTCTGGACTGGACGGGAGGCACATTTGAAAACGACGATATCCGTTGCGGGGATCGACCTTGAGCTGATCGACGCCGGCAGCGGTTTTCCGCTGCTATTCCTGCATGGCGGGCAGGGATTGCTGCCCGATCATCAATACGTCGATCTTCTCAGTAAGAAATTCCGGGTGATCGCGCCCTCCCATCCGGGGTTCGGGAAGTCCGGCTTGCCCGACTGGCTGGATAGCGTGGACGACATCTCATATTGCTACTTGGAGTTGATGGATAAATTGATGCTCGGTCAGTTTAACCTTGTCGGTTGTTCAATCGGCGGATGGCTGGCCGCGGAGATCGCCACAAAGGTCCCGGAACGAATTCGCAAGCTGGTGCTGGTTGGGCCTGTCGGCGTCAAAACCGGGCCGCCGGACAAGTTGGACATTCCCGACATCTTTGCAACGCCGCAGAACCAGCTCCAGACGCTCTTGTTCCACGATCCTTCAAAACAGAACCCGGATTTCTCGAAGATGTCCGATGACGAGCTTGCCGTGCTGGTGCGCAATCGGGAAACGCTCGCGTTACTGACATGGGAGCCCTACATGCACAATCCGAAGCTCAGCCACCGGTTGCATCGCGTGATTGCCCCAACGCTCTTGCTGCGCGGGGCGCATGATGGCTTGTTGTCGGCAGAGTATCTCGAAGCTTACGCACAATTACTTCCTGATTCACGAATCGAAACCATCGCCGATGCCGGACATGCTCCGCAGATTGAGCGCCCAGAGGCATTTACCTCCGCGGTTCTTTCGTTTCTGAATTCGTGAATCCGAAAAAACAGCAATCCGGGGACGCCGCCATGAGGGCCTGGCACTTCAGCGAAAACGCCTATCCTTACCTGCCTCCGGCGGAAGAATATGAATCCATTCGCGTGACTTTGCCCAACCGTCTCTACGATCCGGAGAAAGGCGCCGCGCTCTACGACCGGTTCATAGAAGAGTGGCTGGTAGCAGAGAGTGAAGGCATGGAGATCATGCTCAACGAGCATCATCAGACGGCGACGTGCGTCAATCCCGCAGCGCCGTTGATGCTTGCCGCCTTGGCGCGACTGACCACGAAAGCGCGGCTTCTCATTCTCGGCAACCCGATATCGAACCGGCGGCAACCGGTCAGGGTCGCTGAGGAGATGGCGATGATCGATGTTCTGTCGAGAGGGCGCGTCGAAGTGGGTTTTGTCCGCGGCGTGCCGTATGAAATATCCGCGGGTAACAGCAATCCGGTGCGCTCAAACGAACGTCATTGGGAGGCGCTCGACCTGATCATCAAAGCCTGGACGACCCACGACGGTCCTTTCAGCCATGAGGGTCGATTCTTCCACCATCGCATGGTGAACATCTGGCCGCGTCCTTTTCAGCAGCCGCACCCACCCGTTTGGGTGAGCACGACGAGCCCGGGTGGGGCCGCGCGCGTCGGCGCACGCGGTTTCATCCAAGCCACGTTTCTCACCGGGTTCGGCGGCACCAAAGCCGTGTTCGATGCCTATCGCCGTGGCTGGAAGGAGGCGGGCCGGAAAGGCGACGTTCCATTGGACCGCCTGGCTTATGCGGCGCTTGTTTACACGGCCCCCAGCGAAGCCGAGGCAAAGGCGGGCGCGGAGAAACTCTTGTGGTACGTTACCGCAAACAAGGTCCCGCTGCATTTCAGCAATCCGCCGGGCTACGTTCCCATTCAGGCAAACGTTCAGATGTTGCGCGGCGGAGAGCACCCGCTCAGCGCGTTCGCAAAGACCGCCAGCGTTGAAAGCGCCATTGAGGGCGGTCTCATGTTCGCCGGCACACCGGATCAAGTCCATCGCCAAATCAAGACGCTGTATGACCGTGTCGGCGGCTTCGGACATCTGTTGATCATGGGCCAGGCCGGGTTTTTGGATCATGAGGAGACGGTTCTCGGCATCCGCACGTTCGCGCGCGACGTCTACCCTCGCCTGAAAGATGGTTGCTAGATCGTCTGTGCCGCGCGCGTCGGCCCGCCTTGACTTGTGCAGGCCGCATGCGGGATGTTTAGGCGCAAAAGCACTGCATGGAGGCTTCGAATGCGCGGCCATCACGACATAGGCGGGGCCGAAGCTGGTCCAGTCGATCGCGAGGAGCATGACCTTGCTCTGTGGGAAAAGCGCGTCGATGCCATGATGATGCTGCTGTCTCAGAAAAATCTTTTCACTGTCGATGAGGCTCGTTTCGCGATGGAGAAACTGCCGCCCAACGCATACGAGAACCTGAAATATTACGAGCGTTGGATGGCGGGAATTTGCGATTGTTTGCTGCGGCGTGGGGTCATTTCCGCTGATGAGGTTGGACGGAAAATGGCGGAAGTTAAGGCACGCCAAAGTGAGTCTGCGTGAGCGCTCCGCTAGAGACCGAGCCGCCGCTCGCGCGCTTTCGCGTTGGCGATCGCATCAGCGTTCGGCGCGCGTATCCGCCCGGCCACATTCGAACGCCGTGGTATATCCGCGGCTGCGTTGGTATCGTCGATGTTTTGTACGGAAGTTTTCGCAACCCCGAAGAGCTTGCATTCGGCAGGCCCGGCTTGCCGCCGCAGCCGCTGTATCGTGTGCGATTTCAGCAGACTGCGATCTGGCCGGATTACGCTGGCGCGCGTCACGACACGATCTGCCTCGATCTGTATCAACACTGGCTTGAGCCGGCCTGAGGAACGCACGCATGTCCGATAAGCCACCGATCGACGACGCGCATCATGCTCACGATCATGGCCATGAGGGCTACGATCACCACCCTGCCCGCGCCGATGACGATGAGCACCTCTCCTACTATCAGATCATGGAAATCGCGGTCCGCGAGCTGCTGATCGAGAAAGGCGTCTTTGCAGCAGACGACGTGCGAAGCGCGATCGACCGTATGGACGCCCGCACGTCCGCGCAGGGCGCTCGGATGATCGCGCACGCGTGGGTCGATCCCGATTATAAGACAAGACTATTGGCGGACGGGAGTGCGGCCGCAAAGGAGCTCGGAATCGACGTGGGCCCGATGCGTCTCGTCGTGGCCGAGAACAAGCCCGATCTTCATCATCTTGTCGTCTGTACGCTGTGTTCTTGTTATCCGCGCATGGTGCTTGGGATTCCGCCGGATTGGTACAAAAGCCGCAGCTATCGGAGCCGAGCGGTTCGTGAACCGCGTGGCCTGTTGCGGGAATTCGGTACCGAGATCGCGGACGGTGTCGAAGTGTGCGTGCTCGATTCGACGGCGGACATGCGGTACCTGGTCATGCCCATGCGTCCCGCGGGAACCGAGGGCTGGAGCGAGCAGCAATTGGCTGAATTGGTGACCCGCGACAGCATGGTCGGCGTCACGCGACCGACCTTATAGGTCACGCAGGCCACGATCGAACTTCGGCCGCCCCGACAACTCAGGCAAAGACCAGGCGGCCTTGCTCGTCGCGGATCAGGCCTTGATTGCCTTTCGATGAAGGCATGTTCTTTGGCCCGATTTCGATTTCGCCCGCTTTTGCGAAGCCCTTGAAAGTATCGACTTCGACGACGCCCTCGCTGTCGGTGATCACGGCTTTGGGCGCCTTGCCCTTTGCCACATCGTCCATCGACTTCCGCCAGATCCGTCGTAGCAACGCCACACCAACATCCGTTGATACCAGATGCTCGGTTTCTCGCGGCGGGATTGCTCCTTGCATTTCCTGCATGACAAGGTCTTCGAGCGGCGGCCGCCCCTCCCAGGCCGGATATTTCCGGTAATCGTAATCCTTTTTCACGACCGTGCCGCGATCGACTACTACACCCCGCTTCACGTTGCTGCCTTGCGGGAAGTAGGAGCCACGGAAATTGCCTGAACGAAGCAGCGTGTATCGAAAAATCTCGAAATGGGTATCGTCGATGATCCTGAGCATGCCGCCGGATTCACGGCGATCCGCGGTGAAGTCCGGTGCCAGACCCGCCGTAATCCCGCCGAACCGCCAGTGGGTGGGAAGCGCTATGCTCCAGGTATTGACATATTTGAGCTCGGGATCGGAGGTGCCATGGATGACCACGCTCTTCATCCCGAAATGGGTTTCAATCACGTGAAACCCTAACTGGCGCCAATCCGTGTTGACGGTGAAATTGCAATATGGCCGCATGTCGTCGGGCACCGTACCCGGCACCAGCATATGGAGCACGTAGGAGTGTCCGATATCGGCGAAATTTTCGAGAAAATTGAGATAGTTGTAGTTTCGGAAGTCGCCGCGATCGAGGATAATCTCGCCATCCGTGCGGGTGAGGATATCGATCTTCGGCAGCGGCGGCGGATTATGCTTGTCCGCGCCCATATAGCACCAGACCACACCGCCCCATTCTTCGACCGGGTACCAAAGATGCGATATCTGGCCCATGGCCCTGCTGCCGGCGCGCTCGAGCGGCATCGCAACGCAATGACCGCGGTGGTCGAAAGTCCAGCCGTGATACGAGCATTGCAGCCCCTGCTCCCTGATTTGCCCGTATTCGAGTGACGTGCAGCGGTGCGGACATCTCATGCCGACCAAGCCGACGATCCCGTCAAGACCACGGAAGGCGACCAGATCCTCTCCCAGCATCCGCACGCCATAGGGAAGATCGTTGAGGTCTCTCGACAGGCAGACCGGATGCCAATAGTGGCGCAGCATCTTCCCGGCTCTGGTATCGGGGCCGGTCTTCGGAAACTCTCGCAAGAATTCGCTCCTCGCGGAATCATTCGTCTCCATTCTTTGCCTCCGCCCTTCGCGCCTTGGCGGCGCTGCGTCTTTATGGACACGATACTCCGCTGGACGACCGGATGATGTCAATGTTAGCCTGCTCTCGCGTATTGCACATTGCCGAGCTGCACTTGCGCGGTGGTGAATGGGTGGCCAACCTGCGCGAAGCCAAGCGGAGAAGCGACGCACGAAGAAAATTCTTGAGCTGAGGTGTGGTCGTAGTTTTAAGAACGATGTCCAAGGGGAAACTTATGTCATTCTCTTATAAGATGGCGCGGATCGCTACGCTGGCCGGCTTGGCCGCGGTATTTCTATGTAGCAATGCGATAGCCGCCGACCCGATTCGCGTCAAAGTCGCATCGACGAACAAGGAAGTCTTCGACAACCTTCCGCTATACGTCGCGCTCCATGCGGGCATGTTCAAGAAGGAAAATCTCGCGGTCGAAATCACGCATTTCGCCGGCGGAGGCGAAGTAGTACGGGCCATCGCCAGCGGTTCGATGGATATCGGAATGGTTGCGACGACAGCCGCAATTATCGCCGTCGGGCGGGGAGAATCGCTGAGAATGATTTCAGCTTATTCCGCGCCGGCGTACGGAATCTTGTTCGTCGTGCAGACTGATTCGCCAATCAAGACCGTCAAAGATCTGGTCGGCAAGAAGGCGGGTATTTCGCGTCCGGGCAGCGTTTCCCATACCGGCCTCAATGCCGCTCTCCAGGCGCACGGAATCCAGGGGCAGGTTGAAGCAGTTCCGGTCGGCGGATCCGGCGACGGTTGGGCGGTGCTCAAGTCGGGGCGCATCCAGGCGACCCATCATACCGCTCCCGATGTCTACAGCCTGATCGATCGCGGTGAAGCCCGCATTCTCTTTCAGCTCTCGGAATTCCTGAAGAACTACCAGCAAGGCGCCTTGGTGGCGTTGGATGGCTACCTCGGCAAGAACGGAGAAACCACCAGGAAATTCCTCAGGGCCGTAGCCGAGGCCGCGAAATTCATCGATCAGAATCCGGCGGAGGCTACCAGGATCGGGGCCAAGGGGATGGGGACGCCCGAGCCGGCGATGCGTGCAACTATCGATGCAATGCCGGCCGGCTTTTTTCGTATCGGTGTGCCCGAATCCAAGAACTTCGAGGCCTCGATGGCCGAGGCACTCGGAAGCGGCGCGCTCAAGACCGCGCCCGCCTACGACAAGGTCGTTGACCGGAGATTCCTGCCCTGACGTCGGTTGCACCTAGACGAGTCCGACGCCTCCCCAGGGCCGATAGTAGCGCTTCGAAATGACCGCAAAGACCGCGACGAAATATCAGGTCTTGGCGATACAGCTCATCGTTGGCGTCGGCGTGATTGCTTTCCTGTTCTTTGCGAGCAGGTTCAATTCCTTTCTGCCCTCGCCGATCGCCGTGTTTATTGCCGGTGGCGATCTGCTGGCCCGCCCGGAGCTGTACTGGAATCTGGGTGTGACGCTCTATGAAGCGTTGACCGGCCTCCTGATCGCTACCGTGCTTGGCATCGGCGTCGGTGTATTGGCCGGTGCGAACCGCGCCGCCTCTGAATTCCTCAGTCCGATCATTCTGGCGCTCTATTCCGTTCCGAAGATCATATTTCTTCCTGTTCTGCTGATGGTTTTCGGTGTCGGCCTGCCGCCAAAAATCGCCAATGCGGCGCTGCACGCGTTCTTTCCGATCGTGTTGAACAGCATGGTCGGAATGAGCGCGGTCAACCGCCTTCACCTCAAAGTCGCCCGCTCCATGGTGGCGTCGCGCTCCCAGATCGTTTTCAAGGTCTTCCTGCCGAGCATGGTGCTCCCGGTGTTTGCCGGAGTGAGGCTCGGGCTAGGTCTGTCGGTAATGGGCGCGCTTTTGGCCGAGCTGTTTGAAGCGCAGGCCGGCGTCGGCTACCTCGTCCATCAGTTCTACGCAAAAGGCCTGATTGCAGAGATGATCGTCCTCATCATCGTCGTGTTCGTAGTCATCCTGTCGATCAATGCCGGAATGCAGCGCATCGAGAACCGGCTGAACCGTTGGAGAGGCGCGTGAGCGACGTCGAGCGGCGCGAATGGAAGGTGCTGCTGGAGGAAGTGGATGAAAGGGGCCTCAATGCGAATTAGCCGCAAGATCAAGACTCGGTTGGGCCATCTGGTAGTCGCGGTCTTGTTCGTTGCCGCACTCGAGACGCTGGTGGGGAGCGGCGCCGTCAGTCAATTGGTGATGAGCCGTCCCTCGCAGATCTGGCTGAGGCTTTGGGAGGACCTTGCGACCAGCGAGTTGTGGCTGAGTCTGGCGACCACCGTGCACGAAGTGTCGATCGCGTTGGTCTTGTCGTTACTCGTCGGAACGTCGCTCGGCTACGCGTTCTATTGCTTCCGGACGTTCCGTCGCGCCGCCGAGCCGCTGCTGGTCGCGTTCTATTCGGCGCCTGCCGTCCTGCTCTATCCGGTGTTCATGACCTTGCTCGGACAAAGCAGTGCAACGGTCATTACTATGGCAGTCGTGCTCGGCTCGGTTCCAATCGCGATCAACGTGGCGGTCGGATTCGCCGGCATCGAGCCGATCTGGCGGAAAGTGGGGCAAAGCCTGAATGCAACACCGCGCCAGATGCTGCTGCGGATCATGATTCCGGCCGCCACACCGGTCATCGTCACTGGATTCCGCCTGGGGCTGACATTTGCGTTGATCGGTGTCATCGCTTTGGAGTTCCTGACTTATTCCGGCGGCCTGGGAAGGCTTATTTCCTGGAGATATTTCATCTTCGATACCAACGGCGTCTATTCGGGGATTGTGATCGTGGCTGTCCTCTCCATCCTCGTGAACTCGCTGCTTGGCACGCTTGAGCGGAAGGTCCGCAGCCGCTGGGTCTAGTGTATTGTCATGAATGCCGCGGCACGGAATGTCCCCGGCATTACGCCGGTTTGATATTGGCCGCCCGGATCACCTCGCAGAGGGCCCTTGAAGCGACCCTCGCGCTATTGCCGTCAGAATGAAGATTATCGGATGAACCGGCAGCTTGGCCCGCAACACTACTCGGCGGCTTGGTCCAATCTTTCGGCATCGTGAATCCGCCAGACCACGACTTGATCGCGGCCCGACCGCTTCGCCTGATACAACGCCTCGTCGGCCTGCTGCATCAATGCACTCACGCCTGAGGTTCTGGTCGAGGCACCCGCAACGCCAATGCTAACGGTAACGCTCACCATCTGACCATCCACGGTCGGTGTACTCTCGCGAACTTGTTGGCGCAACCGCTCAGCTAACTGCACTGCCGCTACTTCGGTGGTTTCCGGCAGCATGATCGCAAATTCCTCGCCACCCACACGCGCCACTATATCGGACTCCCGCTTTTCAGCGCGGCACAAGGCTGCAACATTTTGGAGTATGCGATCTCCTGCGGCATGGCCAAGTCGGTCGTTGACGGACTTGAAGTGGTCTATGTCGATCATCAAAATACTCAACGGCCGCATGTAACGTTGGCAGCGCGCCAGTTCGGCAGTGGCAAGTTTTTCAAAATATCTCCGGTTATAGATGCCGGTCAAAAAATCGGCGGAAGCAAGCGTTTCCAAATCGCTTGCGCGTTGCACCGACTGATCGCGCTCCTTCACGGCGAGGGGCAGCCAACGCAGTAGCAAAAGACCGAGAACGACCAGCCCAGCAATGATGTTGAGAAGCTTCGGAATGATTAGCAGGACCGGCGCGCCCATGACGGTCGCCACTTCCGGCGACAAGAACCCGTACACGCTCCCAAAGTACAGGCCAAAATAGACGTTCTCGAAAACATTTCTGAGCGTATCAATGCAGAGAGCCGCTAGGAGCAATCGCGTCGCGCCGAATGCTCGCGGATTACGGACGTAGAAAAACGCAATTGTGCCCAAGACCGTCAGCCAAATGGCGACGATCACCCAGTACGTCAGTGCCGCAGCAACGTTCATAGCAATATACCCACTGTCGCGCTGCTACAGGTTTACGATTAGCCGGATTAACGTGCTCCTCAAAAGGAAGGTGTAAATAATTTGACGGTTGATGCTTTCTTTCACTGTTCACATCCAATTGCCCAATAGGAGCAAACAAAATGGAATCTAAAAATAGACGCATCATTTACTTATGCCCTACGTTCGATGGTGACGGAAAGCAAGGCAGCTGTGTTGCTATTTGGAAAGGCGAACGTAGGGTCCACATGACGCAGATTCATCAACAGTTGTCGCGCGAGAAACGTCGCAGCGTGCAGCGTCGCAGGACGTTGAAGCCCGCAAAGATCGTGTTCAATTCAGAACGCGTTCAACTTCATCGGCCGAGAGAACGGGCGGCAATGCGTCAGGCCTGCGTCCCAGCGGAATGTGTTCAGATACTCCGCTCATTTTGAGTGTCGTACCGCAAAAGCACCAAAGGGCACACATGATTTGATTGATGGCCTGCACGCCGAGGCCGCGCGAAACCAGATGAAGCTGATACTCGCGTACGTTCCCGAACGTCAGTTTGTCCGGCGAGCGTTTGAAGTGGAGGCTGAAGTTCTTGACTGCGCGGACTAGGACTTCTGAGTCAGCGGCGGCATGTTGCGAATCGTCATGTCGTTGATCATGCGTTGTCGCAGCGGCGAGATTTGCTGAACCATGGAGCGCTCCTGTCTGTTGAATTGCACCGCGCAATCCTTCCAGACCGGATGTTCAGCCGCGACGGCACCTCTCTATCGTCATCCAGGCGCAAGGGTCGGAAAAACTTATTTTCCGACGTTAGCGAAATGGCTCTGTTGTGCCATATTCCCTATTGGCAACACCAACGAAAGTTCACGATGGGTACGTCCCAGATACAGGGCCGGCTGTGGGGTGCAAGGGCTGCAGATTGGGCCGAGGCGAATGAGCCGGCTTGGGAGCCGCTCTTTCGGTCGGCTTTAGACTGCCTTGGCGTGAGACCAAGTGCAAGATTGCTCGATATTGGTTGTGGTGCGGGCGGAACGTTAATCATCGCTCACGCATGCGGCGCTCAAATCTACGGGCTCGACGCGGCGGAAAATCTCGTTGCTATCGCCCGTCGCCGCTTACCCGAAGCGACCATTGAAATTGGAGAAATGGAGGACCTGCCCTTCGAGGATGACATGTTCGATATCGTGTGCGGGATAAATTCCTTCCAGTTTGCAGGAAATGTCGCGCGCGCCCTCAGCGAGGCAGGCCGGGTGTGCCGGCCCGGCGGCACTGTAGGCATGCTTGTGTGGGGTCAGAGAAAGGATTGCGACATTGTGAATGCGGTCATGCCGGCAGTCTTTGCATTGCTGCCCCCGGCACCTGCGGGGTCTGCACCACCCATGCAATTTGCCGACCGCGCCGTGGTTGAAGAATTAATGCAACAGGCCGGACTCGTGCCGTTCAAACTCCACGAACTGGCGGCCGCGCTTATATTCCCGAACAGTGCAACCGCGGTCCGAGCCATCATGTCTGCGGCCGCGCGCGCCATTCACCACGCCGGCGAAGATGATGTACGCGAAGCAATCGCTGGTCGGCTGGGACCCTTTACACGTGACGACGGTTCTGTCGTATTGAATAATCGGTTCCTCCTTACGCTGGCGACCCCGTTTAGAAGCCACTGATTTACCGGTTCTCTCGTAAACGAAGATCATCGTCGAAGCTGCACTCTTGCTCCTCTCCCGCGGAGCGGGTTAGTGCAAGATTACTTCCGCGTCCTATCGCTAGTCACGGGTGCTCATCGCGTCGAGCATCCTGTCTGTCAGATTGTGCGTTCGTGCCATCCGACAGGAGTACACTCATGACCAAGCAGATGACGCCACTGCGGCGGCGCATGATCGACGATATGGCAATCCGTAACATGTCGTCGTCCATCCAGAGCGCCTTGAATTGGCTTGGTCAGATCCCGACTGGTCAAGCGCGTTGAAAAGATGACATCCGTCGACGCGAATTTGAAGGAGCGGATATTCGAAGTTCGGTCTATATGCAGGCGGATTATGTCTCCCTGTATGTTCAATAGAAAACTTTCGCCTTGCAATCCTCGCGAGCGGCATGAAGCGTCCCCGAATTGCAGGAGATATAGATTTTCGCGCGGAGACAAGCGATCACGAAACGAATTTCGAGCCAAGTTGCCGCCGCCTTCCATCGCGTCCGCGCGTGACGCAGTAACGCAGCCGCCAGCTCCACCGACCTATTGAGTTTGCGATAGAGCCAGGCGATTGTGGGCGCACTAACTTGCTTGCTGTGAAGGGCTTAGGTCGGTATTCTTCATTGCCCTTTGCGTTTTCGATCGGATCGAAAACGAAGCCACCGTATCGCCTTTTAGCATTAAGGGGGGAGCGTCGATGCGCACTGGTCTTGGGAATTCTCTGGGTACGACTTTCGGCATCACGCTCGCATTGGGGTTCAGCACCTTCGCCCTCGCACAGACGCCTGACGCGACAAAATGGGCGGACGTGCAGAGAAAGGCCAAGGACGAGGGACAGCTCATTGTGGCCGGCCCACCTGCCCAGGGACTACGGTCGGCCCTCAGCAAGGCGTTCAAGGATCGGTACGGGATCGAACTCAATTATCTCGGCATGAATTCGGGCGAGGTGATCACGCGGATAGACACCGAGTCGAAAGCAGGAAGAGGCAGTATTGACGTTTATCTCGGCGGCACCTCGAGTTGCTGGACGATGGCGCAGCGTGGCCAGATCGAGAACATGAACGGAAAGCTGATCGATCCCGAGATCCTGCAGCCATCGGTGTGGAAGCTGGGCACACCGAAATTGAACGAGCCGGGGCCTGCGACAGATTTGCCTGCGGACTTCAAGTGCTCCTTTCAGGCCGCCGAATGGGTGATGACCGACCTGTTCGCCAACACGACGATGATTAAGCCAGGCGAGATCGCGTCGTGGAAGGATCTGCTGAAGCCGCAATACAAGGGCAAGATCGCAGCCTACGATCCGCGCAGGTCGGGTCCCGGTCAAACGCCGGTCGGCTATCTCGCGGCGCTGTTCGGCCATGAATACCTGAAAGAACTCTATGTCGGGCAACAGGTGAAGCTCACCGCCGATAACAGGCAGCTCGCAGAGTGGGTCGCGCGGGGAGAATACCCGATCGGTATCGCTCTGGTGCAATTCGCAGTGGAGATCTACCGCAAGCAAGGATTGCCGATCGAGCGTATCTATCCGAAGGACGGCCAGGGCTCGCTTACCGGCGGTTTCAGCGTCGTGCAGCTCGTCAAGAATGCGCCGCATCCCAACGCGGCGCAGGTCTTCGCCAACTGGTTTGCGAGCAAGGAAGCCCAGACCATCTACGAAACCCAAATGATGGAGACTTCGCTTCGCACCGACATTTCAGGCACAAATGTCCCGGACTATGTCCGCCCGAAGGCTGGGGTTGCGTATCCAGTCGATGACTATTCCTATCGTCACTTCTCGACGATTCGCGTGCCCGCCGTGGCGGCGCTACAGAAAGAATTGCAACGCTAAGAAATCTTGGGTGTGCCAAATAGCGAATTTTTCCGCCGACATAACTTCGGGCGCAGTGTGACGACGTCCAGATCGAACAGTTCAATTGAAGTGGTATGGCACGCATTGGGTCTGCCGCTGTCGATCCGCATTGCCCCCTTTCGGATCGACCGCGGACTTTGCATGTTTTCGACTTCCGAGCGGCAGTGCCCGAATTGACGGACAGAAACGCCATCCCACAGCCAGCCGAACCGGTCCTGCGGGTTCGCGCCCTGAGCAAGACCTACGGTACTACCCGAGTCCTAAGTGACGTCTCCTTCGACTTAATTGCCGGAGAAGTTCTCACGCTCCTCGGCCCGAGTGGCTGCGGCAAGAGCACGACGCTGCGCCTGGTTGCCGGGCTCGAGCAGCCAGATGCGGGCGAGGTCTGGATCCGTGGCCGCCTTGTCGCTTCCGGAGCGGATCACCGCGCAATGGTCCCGCCGGAAGGGCGCAAGGTTGGGCTGGTATTCCAGTCATACGCAATCTGGCCGCACATGACGGTCACGCAAAATATAGCTTATCCATTGAAGGTGCGACGCATCGATCGCGACACCATTGCGAGCAAGGTTGCCGAGATCATTCGCCTTGTGAAACTCGAGGGGCTCGGCGACCGCATGCCGCCGGAACTGAGCGGCGGACAGCAGCAGCGGGTCGCGCTAGCTCGCGCGCTGGTCTATGAGCCCGATCTTCTTCTCCTCGACGAACCCCTGAGCAACCTCGACTCAGTTCTGAGAAAGGAAATGTGCGCTCAACTGAAGATGCTTCAATCCCGTCTGGCGACGACCGTATTGTACGTGACGCACGACCAGAAAGAGGCGATGTCGTTGTCGAACCGTGTGGTCGTGATGAATCAAGGTAGAATCGAGCAGATCGGTTCTCCGAACGCCGTCTACGAACAGCCCTCCTCGCGGTTCGTGCAGGACTTCGTCGGTCAAACGATCAGGCTGCGCGGTACGGTTGAAGCTGATGAGCCACGGCTACGGGTTCGGATTGGCGACAGCGCAATCGAAGTAGGCAATGGGGAAAGGATGCTGCGTCCCGGTGCCGCCGTCGAGGTCTCGATGCGTCCCGAGGACGTTGTGCTTCAGACCGCGTGCCCCCCCGCAGGCAATTGCCTCGCCGGACACATCGTCGAGGTGATGTATTACGGCGACCACTTCGAATGCGCGGTCCGAATCGATGGGCCGGAACAGCAAGTGGTGGTCCTCAACGCCGAGAAGCGGCAGAACGCGGCGCCCGGGAACCGGATCTTTCTCGGCATTGACCAAACTCGGGTGAAGTTATGGCCGCTGTAAGCGTCGCAGCGCCGCCCTGGGCCGCTTCATTGCGCCTGCAGCTCTTTCTCGGCATGGCCTTCCTCGCCTTCGTCGCACTGGTCACCGCCGCGCCGGTGCTCGTCGTAATAATAGGCGCCATAGACGGCAACGCGTGGCATGAGACATTTGTCGAAAGCTCCGTCAGTCGCAGCGCGATCGGCTACAGCTTCCTGCTGGCGCTGCGAGCACCGATCGCGGCGCTCATCGGATTCTTGATTGCTTGGCTCCTGATCCGTGTCCGTCTCCCGGGCGGGCGATTCATCGAATTCGCGATGTGGGTGACTTTCTTCATTCCGCTCCTTCCGGTAACGCTGAGTTGGATTCTCCTCCTGAACCCGCGTTACGGTCTCATCAATAATGCGCTGATGACGCTCCCGTTCATCGATTCGCCGCCTTTCGACATCTACTCCATCGGCGGGATTCTCTGGGTGCACATCGTCGCCTCGTCCGTACCGGTCATGGTCGTGCTTCTTGGACCGGCAATCCGCCAGCTTGACGCTTCGTTCGAGGAAGTCGGCCGCGTCTGCGGTTCCGGCCCCTTTGCCGTATTCCGGAAGATCACACTACCGATTCTCGCTCCCGCGATTCTGACTGGCACCCTCGCCGGTTTCATCAAGAGCCTCGAGGCCTTCGAGGTCGAGCAGCTGCTCGGCCGGCCGGCCGAAATCTACGTCTATTCGACCCGGATCTACGATCTTGTCTCCTGGGAGCCACCCAACTTCCAGGCCGCAATGGCGCTCAGCACCTTCGTGCTATTCATCCTTCTCTTCATTGCGGTGGTGTATCAGCGTCTGAGCCGGGGCAACGATTATGTCACCATCCTCGGCCGCGGCAGCAGCTTCCAACAGCTGCGGTTCGGCCGGGTACGCTGGCTCATTTCAGCCGCGCTCTGGTTGGTGGTCGTGGTCTCATTGCTCGGTCCGCTGGTCATGCTGGTTTGCGGCTCGTTCATGAAGGTGTTCGGTTTTTTCAATATCCCCGCGCCCTATACGCTCGACCATTGGTACGACGTTCTCGGCGACACCACTTTCTCGAGCTCACTGACAAACTCGCTCATAATGAGCGGCGGCGCGGGCCTCGGCGGTGTGTTGATTTACGCCGTGACCGCCTATCTTATCGTGCGGTCACGCCTGCCCGGTCGAAGCATCGTCGATCTGTTGGCTTGGTTACCCTGGTCGATCCCCGGAATCTTGCTCGGCGTTTCGGTGCTGTGGCTTATCCTCGCGAGCCCCTTGCTGTCATTTCTGTATGGCAGCCTCACCTCCCTGGTCCTGATCATGATTATTGCGCAGATGCCGATCGGCGTTCACATGATGAAAACCTCAATCGGCCAGATCGCGATTGAACTCGAGCACTCCTCGCGCGTCTGCGGCGCCGGGCAGCTACGAACGTTCTTCTCCATCGTGCTGCCGCTGATCCGCCCGATGTTGGTCAGCATCTTCGTCATCGTGTTCATCTCGGCACTGCGAGACATTTCGACGGTCATCTTTCTGGCCAGCGCTAGGACCCAGACACTCTCGCTCCTGATGATGCAGTTCGCGGCCTCCTCAAATTTGGAGGCGAGCGCCGTCATCGGCGTTATCACCACTGCGATCGTTATCGTGGCGGCGCTGCTTGCTCGCCGCTTCGGTCTTCAGATCACGGTGCAGCGCTAGATCCCGAAAAAGCCTGCCCCGGACTTGATCTGGGGTGGGAACCGGTTTTCGGATAAGACCATGCTCAAACAAAAAGCTAGACCATGATCCGATTCAAAATCGGATCATGGTCTAGACTTGGATCGGCTATTGAATGAGGCATTGACCGCATCCCGTGTGGAAACCCCGGATCGGCTCGTACATGACTCGCTCGGCCTTTCGGCCGGTAAAGGCACCAGCGAGCATGATCCAGCTTCGGACCTCGCCTGAGGCCGATCCGGTTGCTCTGATCTCAACGTCGGAGAGCGCCGCGAGTGCTTCGCCTCGCCCGGCGCAAAAATCATCGAGAAAGCGGTGATCGAAATCCACGTCGATCCAGCCCTGCTGCGTAGTGCCGACGGAATGGGACAGTCCACCCGTGGCGATAATCGCCACACGCTTGTCGGCATCCCATCGGCCAATCGCATCGGCGAGCCAACGGCCGACGGCGTAACAGCGCCTCGGACTGGGCAATGGTGGCGACGCGCAGTTGATGGAAATTGGGACCATCGGATAATGCCCGTCGGGGTCCAACTTGGAGAGCGGGACCATAAAGCCGTGATCGACCTCCCAGCTTTCAGCCACAGCCCAATCCACGCCCTGGTCGAGACCGCACTCGACAAGGTACCGGGCGAAACCAAGGTGGCTCGGCACTTGGCGGTACGGGATGCCGACATCCCGCCTCCGGGCCTCGACCGGACCCGAAAACGCGTCGAACATCCCAATGCCGAAGGCCGGCATGTTGTCGATGAAAAACTTATTGACGTGGTCGGCCGAAATGATCAGCGATACGTCAGGCGCCGCATCGGCAAGCGCGCCGGCAAGACGGCGATAGCCTGCATCAAAAGCCGCGACCTGCTTCGGATCACCCAGATCCCGCGCGTTGATTATATGCGAGAGATGCGATGTCGCCAAACCAAGGCAGAGCTGTGCCATGTCCTCCCTCCTCTAGCCTTTGGCCGCGATGGCGGTCGGAAACAATTCGGGCGCGAGGCCGTGCAGCAAGTAATACCGGTAGACGAGATTGGGCAGCAGGCCGAGGTCGAGCAGGCGTTTCCAATCCATGTCGAGAAGCGCCTGCCGCTCCTCTGCGCTCAGCGAATAACCAGCGAAGAAATCGGCTTTGTTGGTAATCAGCTGTCGCGCGTTGGGCTGCCGCGTGAGATCGATGATCGCGCGGTTGATGGCGTAACGCGGCGAGCCAGGCGGCAGGTCCGGCGATGGGCTGCTCACTCTGCCGCCTTGAGAACGAAGCCTTGCAGATGCTCGATGGTTTCCGCGAGCGTGACGACCGTCGCATATTTCGTGTTCATGTCGTAGAGGCTGACATCGTGAAAGAATTGCGAGCGATCGAAGCAGCCATCGGCTACCACGAAAACCGGATAGCCGTGCGAGAACCCGTCGATCACGGTTGCGCGGACGCACCCGGAAGTTGAGGTTCCCATGACGATCAGCGAGTCGATGCCATGACGGACAAGATAAATGGCCAGCGGTGTCTCAAAGAATGCGCTTGCCTTGGTCTTGCGGATGACAAATTCGTCGTCACGCGGGGAGATCTCATCCGCAATCGGCGTCGAGTGCACGCGCCGGGCCCGCTCGGCATCCTCGTTCTTGACGGAGCCGCCGCAATTCGCTTTGTAGTCCGGGTCGCCCTTCGTATAGATGACCGGGATGCGCGCTGCCCGCGCGCAATCCAATACCTTGCGCATGCGCGGCAAGGCGTCCCAGGCGGAATTACCGCAACTCGTATTGTATTCGCCGATCGCCTCCAGCACGTCCTGCGGCTTCGAGCCGGTGAAGGAGCGGACCACATCGACGATGAGCAAAGCTGGATTCCGGCCCCAGGCTTGCGGCCCACCGAAATCGGCACTCTCGAGAATCAGACGATCGCGCTCGGGCACGACGCTCTTCCAGCTTTCCGTCATGATGATCTCCTGTCCGGGAGGCACTAGATTTTGGCCGTCGAGCTCGGCCTTTTCTGGATGCCGCGATTGTGTTTGCCCGCGAGCTTGCGCCATTCCGTGATCACCAGATCCGGCCGGTAGAGGTGTTCCCGATTCCAGCCATCCTCGTCGGCATAAAACCGTTCCATTGCTTCGCGCGCGATCACGTCTTCATTGTTGAATTTGTGCGTCACCAAGTCCTTCCAGACGGCGTCCATCTCTCGGATGAACTGTCCAACCTGAGTTTGGTCAGTCACCCGCCTGCCCCAAGTAACGATATAGTGGTGCGAATGCTCGTCTTGCGGCACGTACCACTCAAACTGCATGGTATCCGGGGCCGGAAACGGATTCACCTTGAGGCCGCACGGGAGCCACAGCGAGGTGTCGGTAACATTTTTCGAATCCGTGTTGATCCCCGGCCGGTACTGGCTTTCAATCTTCACGCCCTCGATTTCCATCTCCCATATAGAGGTTTTCCGCCCCGACCCCTTCAGCACACCTTTCGGCGCGCCGTCGGTGTCGATCACCATTCCCTCGCGGGTGGTGAAGTAGCTTGCGAGCGGCAGCGCCCTCCTGGCGACGTTGACGAGCCCGGAATTGCGATGGATGTATATGTGCGAAGCATCTACGCCGTTTTCGGCCGCGAGGCGCCAGTTGCTCTTGACGACCTCGTTTTCGCCATTCGGATAGATCGCGAGGTCTTCGTCGAGAAAGCCGGGCTGCAGGTCGAGGGCGATCGGAGGGGGGCCCCCGTCCCCGATGAAGGCAAAGACAAGATTCTTGTGTTCTTCAACAGGATAGGCTTTCAGCGCGACCTTGCCGATCAGCGGGCTTTCGGGGTCGGTAATGATCGCGACCAGCCTGCCGTCCCGAACATCGTAGGTGAAGCCGTGATACCAGCAGCTGATGGTGTTCTTCGTGTAGCATTCTGGGCGCACCGAAAAAGGCACGCCACGATGTGCGCAGCGGTCCTCGATGGCATAAACCCGGCCATCGATGCGCTTGAAAAGAATACGCTCGCCTAGCATCTCCTGTCCGCGGCATTCGCCTTCCGCCAGCTGACGGGTGAAGAAAGCTGGATACCAGTGATTGCGGAAACCGAGACTCGCCTCGAAATAGCGCCGCCATGGCCTGCGAATGAAGTCGTCTTCCGCAACAGAAGTGGTCTCGCGCTCGACTGATGATTCTGTCTGTTGCACCATTGCCGCTCTCTTGTAGAATCCTACCCAGGTGAGTTAGCCGACGCTCATCAGTTGATCAGAAAATCGAGCACCAGCCGGTTGAACTCGGCCGCGTGCTCGACCTGAGCCCAGTGGCCGCACTTGGTGAAGATGTGCATACGCGCATCGGGCACGATCCGGGTAACCTGGAGACCGACATCGAGCGCGCCGAAGCGGTCATCCATGCCCCAGACGACGAGCATCTTGGCCTTCAGCTTGTGCAGGTCGGGGCCAAGGTTCTCACGCAACATCTCTCCCTGGCGCTTGCCGAACAGTTCTACGACCTCCGGGTCGAGGCTCGCCTGGTAACGCTCTTCGAAGGTTTCGTCGGTCAGGAAGGAGGAGTCATAGACGATGGTTTGTAGCAGCTCGCGGAGCTTCTCGCGGCTGGGGCCGCTGCCCTTATAGTAGCGCGCGATCAGCTTGATGCCCTCGGCCGGGAAGGGCGCGAGGATCGGCTGCATCAGCCCACTGCCGATGATGACGAGGCGGGTCACCCGGGCGGGATAGTCGAGCGCGAGCTTTGTCGCGACCTGGCCGCCCATCGAATTGCCGACGACATGCGCCTTGTCGATGCCGAGAGCCGACATGAAGCCGT
>Ga0080064_1003704_pt1 | contig 21329 bp, 16 predicted proteins | sample Subgrocontami54m_FD_69260 | JGI IMG/M metagenome (GOLD analysis project Ga0080064, IMG submission 69260) | Subsurface groundwater microbial communities from S. Glens Falls, New York, USA - GMW46 contaminated, 5.4 m (SPADES assembly) (version 2) ...
CCAGTTCGGCCGCCACCGCATTCCCGTCGCCATCAACCGCCGCTAGCTGCGCGCGGCGGCCGCCGCGAATCTCAGCGCCCCATGGGCGTCAGCGGCTCCCCGGCGATCCAGCCCCTGATGTTCTTCAGCGCGTTCTGGTAAAACATTTTCAGATTCTCGTCGACGACATAGCCGAGATGCGGTGTGAGCACCACGTTATCGAGGTGCCGCACGATGTGATCTTTTTGCAGCGGCTCGGTCCAGAACACGTCCAGACCCGCGCCTGCGATCCGCCGCGCCTGCAGCGCCCCGATAAGCGCCTGTTCATCGATCAGCTGGCCGCGTGAAGTATTGACGATATAGGCCGTGGGCTTCATCGCGGCAATCTCCGCCGCTCCGACGATGCCCCGCGTCGCGGCATTCGAAACCAGGTGCAGCGACACCACGTCGGACTGCGCGAACAGCGCCTCCTTCGATACGCGGCGCACCGAAACTTCAGCCGCGCGCTCATCGGTGAGGTGCGGACTCCAGGCGATGACGTTCATGGCGAACGCCTGACCGTATTTCGCGACGTATTTGCCGAGACGGCCGAGGCCGAGGAGACCCAGCGTCTTGCCCGCAAGCGACTCGGTGATCACGCTCTCCTGCCACCCGCCCGCGTGCATCGCCTTGTCGGCCTGCGGAATACGCTTGACCAGCGCCAGGACGAGCGACCAAGTGACTTCCGCAGTGGAACTATTGCTGCTCGCGGCGCCATGGGCGCTGCACAGCGCGATCTTGCGGCGCGCGCACGCTTCTGCATCGATGCTCGGATTACGCGCCCCGGTGCTGACGATGAGCCGCAGATTGGGCAGCGCATCGATCACCTGCGCGGGAAACCGCGTGCGTTCGCGCATCGCGACGATGACCTCGTAGGATTGCAGCCGCCGCACGAGCGCGTCCTTGTCCGCGAGTGTGTCGGCGAACGAATTGACTTCAGTTCCCGCAGGCAGCGAGCTCCAGTCCGCCGACTGCATGGCAATTTGCTGGTAATCATCGAGAATGGCGATTTTCACGGGGTTATTCTCCTTGAGTTCGACCGGATTTCGGACATTGTATGTCCGCACGCCACGAAAATACACCGGGGGCGTTCGAGCGCGAATCGTCGCGGGAGTCCACGAGCGCCGCCGCGATACTGTCCGCGGCCAGCGCGACCGAAGAGATCAGTGCTTTACGCGCTGTGCGGGCGCACCAGCCGCGGAGCGCTCAAGCGCACTGAATCGTCGGTCGTGCGGAATAAGCGGGTAAATTCACCCGCCGGCACCGGCCGGCTGAAGTAATAGCCCTGGTACTCGTCGCAATCGAGTTTCGCCAGGAAGGCGAGCTGTTCCGCAGTCTCCACGCCTTCGGCCACCACCTCGAGGTGGAGGCTTTTCGCCATCGCCACCACCGCCGTGACGATGCCGGCGTCATCACGGTCCACCGTGAGATCGCGCATGAAGGACTGGTCGATCTTGAGCTTCTGCACCGGGAAGCGCTTGAGGTAGGCCAGGCTCGAATAGCCGGTGCCGAAATCGTCGACCGAGAGCTGCACGCCGAGTTGATGCACTTCCTGCAGTATGGCAATGGCTTTCTCGGGACGCACCATGATCATGCCCTCGGTGATCTCGAGCTCCAGAAAGCGCGGATTGAGACCGGCGTCCCGCAGCCCCGCGGCGACCATTTCAAGCAGGTTTTTCTGCCGGAACTGGCGCGGCGAGAGGTTCACCGACATCAGCAGCGGCGGGTATCCCTGCTCCTGCCACGCCTTGTTCTGGGCGCAGGCTGTCTTCAGGACCCATTCGCCGATCGGCACGATCAGCCCGGTCTTCTCCGCCAGCGGGATGAACTTGGCCGGCGGGACGGGGCCCAACTCCTTGCTGTTCCAGCGGATCAGCGCCTCGACGCCCGTGATGCGGCCGCTTTTCACCGCCACCTTGGGCTGGTAGTGCAGCACGAATTCCTGGCGCTCCAGCGCGCGCCGCAGCAGGTATTCCATGTCGAGGTTGACGGCGGCAGGCACGTTCATCTCGGGCACGTAGAACTCGTAGGTATTGCCCCCCTCCTCCTTGGCGTGATGCATGGCGGCCTCGGCGGCCTGCAACAGCGCATCGACACCGTCCACGCCGTGCGGATAAAGGGTGATGCCGGTGCTGGCGGTGACATAGATTTCCCGCCCGTCGATGACGAGCGGGTTGGAGAAGACGTGCAGAATTCTCTCCGCCAGCGCCGTCACCCGGTCCGTGTGGGCGATATCCTCCAGGATGATGGTGAACTCGTCGCCGCCGAGACGCACGATGGTGTCAACCTCCCGCAGCGACTCCCTCATCACCTTCGCCACGGCCTGCAGCACTTTGTCCCCGGCCGTGTGCCCCAGGGTGTCGTTGATTTCCTTGAAGCGGTCGAGACCGAGGACGATCATCGCCATCGTCAGGCCGCTGCGCTTGGCCCGCGCCATGGCGTGCGTCAGCCGGTCGCGGAAGAAATTGCGGTTGGGCAGGCCGGTCAGCGCATCGTGCCGGGTGAGATAGTTGTTGAGCTGCTCCTGGCTTTCGCGCGTGGCGTTCTCCGCCTGAACGCGTTCCTGCATTTGCTGCCGCAGCAGTGCGTTGGCTGCGGAAAGCTCGATGGTGCGCTTCTCCAAAGCGACTTTGGCCGTGCGCAGCGCAAACCCCGACACCAGAACCGCGATGATCGCGACACCGATCGTAATAATTACCAGCCCTATCTCGTAAGTACCGGCCATGCCCCTAACCGTCGTGTTTTATGACACCGCCACGTTACGTCAGGCATATACGGACATCCAGGACTTTTCTAACGGGCTGTCACAACAATCTGACAGACGGCAATGCAGGCAAGACAGACGGCAATGCAGGCGACCATAACGGATTTTCCCGATGCCGGCGTCGCCGGTTCGGACCCGGCCATTTCGGACGCCTGTATAATGGCGCCTTTTTTGCAGAATGTTGATGGCAGCACCGCCTCCCGGCCAACGCAGCCGGGTTGGCCCGTTCCACGGTTCCGCCGATGCGCTCGCCATCGCCGAACTGGCGGGAGGCGTGCGCCCGCTGCTCGTGATCACCGCCAGCGCTGCCGACGCACAGCGGCTGCTCGAAGAAATCCCGTGGTTCAATCCGGCACTCAAAGTCCACCTGCTGCCGGATTGGGAAACTCTCCCCTACGACAGCTTCTCGCCGCACCACGATCTGGTCTCCGAGCGGCTCGCCACGCTGTATCAAATCACGCAGCAGGCGTTCGACGTCGCGCTGGTGCCGGTCACGACCGCGCTCTATCGCCTCGCACCGGTCGAATATCTCGCGGCGCGCACCTTTTTCTTCAAGCAGGGCGAAAAACTCGCGGCCGACGAGCTGCGCAGGCAGCTTGCGATCGCCGGCTATTCGCACGTGAAACAAGTGCTGTCGCCCGGCGAATTCAGCTTCCGCGGCGGGCTGATCGATCTTTTCCCGATGGGCAGCGCGCTGCCCTATCGCATCGATTTGTTCGACGACCAGATCGAGTCGATCCGCAGTTTCGATGTCGACACCCAGCGCAGCATCTACAAGGTGAACGAAGTGCGGCTGCTGCCGGCGCGCGAATTTCCGCTCGACGAGGATGGTCAGACGCTGTTTCGCGGCAATTTCCGCACGCGCTTCGAGGGCGATCCGACCCGCTCGCGGCTATACAAAGACGTGAGCAACGGCATCGCGCCGGCCGGCGTTGAATATTATCTGCCGCTGTTTTTCGAGCATACCGCGATCCTCACCGATTACCTGCCGCCGGCAACCACGCTGGTCCTGCACCATGACGCGCAACCCGCGATCGAGCAGTTCTGGCGCGACACGCAGGCGCGCTACGAAATCCTGCGCGGTGACCGCGCCAATCCGGTGCTGCCGCCGCACGAATTGTTTCTCCCCGCTGATGCCTTCTTCGGCGCAATCAAGCCGTTTGCGCGAATCGAGATGCGCGCAGTCGAAGGTTCGGAGTCAGGAACCGAGAGTTCTGATCCAACACTCATCACTCGTCACCCATCACTCATCACTGCTTCTTTGCCGACGCTGGTGGTCGACCGCCGCGCGGACCATCCGCTTGCCAGCGTGCAGACGTTCCTGAAAGGTTTCGACGGCCGCGTGTTGCTGCTTGCCGAAAGCCTCGGCCGGCGCGAAACCATGCTCGAGTATTTCCGGGAATATGGCCTGCAGCCTGCCACGTGCACTGGTCTCGGCGAATTCCTCGCGGGCGAGGCGCCGCTGATGCTCGGCGTAGCACCCCTCGCCGCCGGATTCGTGCTGCCGGCGCGCCGGCTCGCACTGATCACCGAAAACGAGCTGTATGCGACGCAGGTGCGCAATCGCCGCGGCCGCGACGCGCAACGCAAAACCACCAGCGAGGGGATGCTGCGCGACCTGTCGGAGGTCAAGGTCGGCGACCCGGTGGTGCACGAGCAGCACGGCATCGGCCGTTACCTCGGCCTGCAGAATCTCGACTTCGGGGAAGGCGCGACCGAATTCCTGACGCTCGAATACACGGACGGCGACAAGCTCTACGTGCCGGTGTCGCAGCTGCACCTGATCAGCCGCTATAGCGGCGGGCCGGCCGAAACGGCTCCGCTCCACGCGCTCGGCAGCGGCCAGTGGGACAAGGCCAAACGCAAGGCCGCGAAACAGGTGCGCGATACCGCGGCGGAGCTTCTGCATCTCTACGCCCAGCGCGCGACCCGCCAGGGCCACACGTTTCGCATCGAGCAACATGACTACGAAGCATTCTGCGATGCGTTTCCGTTCGAGGAAACACCCGACCAGCTCGCCGCCGTCACCGCGGTACTCGACGACCTGCAGCAGGGCAAGCCGATGGACCGGCTGATTTGCGGCGACGTCGGCTTCGGCAAGACCGAGGTCGCGCTGCGCGCCGCATTCATCGCGGTCAACGAAGGCAGGCAGGTGGCCGTGCTCGTGCCGACCACGCTCCTGGCCGAGCAGCACTTCAATACCTTTACCGACCGCTTCGCCGACTGGCCGGTCAAGATCGCCGAGCTGTCGCGGTTCCGCTCGCAACAGCAGGTGAGCGCAACGCTCGCCGCACTCGCCGAGGGCAAGGTCGACATCGTGATCGGCACCCACAAGCTGCTGCAGAAGGACATTCACTTCAGGAACCTCGGGCTCGCGATCATCGACGAGGAGCACCGCTTCGGCGTGCGGCAGAAAGAACGCCTGAAAGCATTGCGCGCCGAAGTCGACGTGCTGACGCTGACCGCGACGCCGATTCCGCGCACTCTCGGCATGGCGCTCGAGGGCCTGCGCGATTTTTCGGTGATCGCGACCGCGCCGCAGCGCCGGCTCGCGATCAAGACTTTCGTCGCGCGCACCAGCCGCGGCCTGATCCGCGAGGCGGTGCTGCGCGAACTGAAGCGCGGCGGCCAGGTGTATTTTCTGCACAACGACGTCGACACGATCGCCCAGACCGGGGAAAACCTCGCGCGGCTGGTGCCGGAAGCGCGCATCCGCATCGCGCACGGCCAGATGCGCGAGCGCGATCTCGAAATGGCGATGCGGGATTTCTACCAGCAGCGCTTCAACATCCTGCTGTGCACCACCATCATCGAGACCGGCATCGACATCCCGACCGCCAACACCATCATCATCAACCGTGCGGACAAGTTCGGCCTTGCGCAATTACACCAGCTGCGCGGACGCGTCGGGCGCTCGCATCACCAGGCTTACGCCTATCTGCTGCTTCCCGATGAAGGCAACATCACGAGCCAGGCCAAGAAGCGCCTTGAAGCGATCCAGCTGATGGAGGAGCTCGGCGCCGGCTTCTTCCTCGCGATGCACGACCTTGAAATCCGCGGCGCCGGCGAAATGCTGGGCGAATCGCAGTCCGGCGAAATGCAGGAAGTCGGCTTCAACCTCTATTGCACGATGCTGGAAGCCGCGGTGAAATCGCTGAAGGAAGGCCGCGAACCGGACCTGGCGGCGCCGCTTGGCATCACCACCGAGATCAATCTGCACGCGCCAGCGCTGCTTCCCGATGAGTACTGCAACGATATCCACGAACGCCTCGTAATCTACAAGCGGCTCGCCAACTGCGACAACGCCGGCGAGCTCGAAGCGATGCACGAGGAACTCATCGACCGCTTCGGGCCGCTGCCGCCGCACGCGAGGACGCTGCTCGACAGCCACCGCCTGCGGTTGCTCGGCAAGCCGCTGGGGGTGGCGCGCATCGATGCCTCGGAATCGGGCCTGCAGTTGCAGTTCATACCGAACCCGCCGCTCGATGCGGGGCGCGTGATCGGGCTCATCCAGCGCAACAAGAACTATCGATTGGCGGGACCCGACCGCCTCAGGATTACTGCCGATCTGCACGAGATCAACGACCGCGTGGCGCGGGTAAAGCAGATTTTCAGCGAGCTTGCCGGCTGATGCGGGCACCTTCAACGCAGTAAACTGTCTTATCGAGCATTACGTAACCGGATGACAATTTCTCTGAGGATCGCTTCGCTCATGCGATCTGTTTCAAACGCCGTCACCGTAGGGCGCGGATTCATCGCGCCATCGGCCCGGCGCAAACCATTCGGCGCGATGAATCCGCGCCCTACGACTGCTCGTACGGCTGTCACGCAATTACGTAACTCTTGAATAATCTCTCACCTCAGACGGAAATCACTCCATGCATCTGATCCGACCCTTCGCGGGCCTGCGCCCGGCCCCGGGGCGCGCCGCCGAAGTCATCGCGCCTCCCTACGACGTGCTGTCCACCGACGAAGCACGCGCGCGGGCCGCCGGCAAGCCCTGGAGCTTCCTCCACATCTCCAAACCCGAGATCGACCTGCCGGTGGGTACTGATCCCTACGCGCCTCAGGTTTATGCCAAGGCAGCGGAAAATCTGGGTCTCATGTCAAGTGCAGGAATCCTCGTGCGCGATGCGGCGCGCTGTTACTACGTCTATCGCCTGATCATGGGCGGGCACACGCAGACCGGCCTGGTCGCGGCCGCCTCGATCGCGGACTACGACACGAACCGCATCCGCAAACACGAGTTCACGCAAGTGGACAAGGAAAACGACCGCGTGCGCCAGATCGAAGCATTGAATGCCCAGACCGGCCCGGTCATGGTCGCGTATCCGGCTGCGCCGGAAGTGGACGACATCCTGGTGCGTTGCTCGGCCGGCGCGCCCGACGCAGACGTAACCGCTGACCATGGCATCCGCCACACCCTGTGGGTCGTGCACGACGCCGCAATCCAGTCACGACTGACGCTCGCCTTCGACGCCCTGCCCGCTCTCTATATCGCCGATGGCCACCACCGCTCAGCGGCTGCCTCGCGTGTTGCTGCGGTCCGCCGCACCGCCAACCCGCGCCACACCGGGGAGGAAAACTACAATTATTTCCTGACCGTGATCTTCCCTCACCACCAGATGCAGATACTCGCCTATAACCGCGTGGTCGCCGACTTGAATGGCATGGACGCCGCAACTTTCCTGGCGCGTGTGGCGGAAAGTTTTTCCGTCGCAATCAGCGCCGCGCCGGTGCAACCTGCCAAGCCCGGCGAATTCGGCCTGTATCTCGCGGGGCAGTGGTATCGCCTCGCAATCCACCGTGAGCTGATTCCCCTCAACGATCCCACAGCCCGCCTTGATGCGAGCCTGCTGTCCGACCACCTGCTCGGGCCGGTTCTGGGTATCAAGGATTTACGCCGCGACAAACGCATCGATTACGTCGGCGGCATCCGTGGTCCGACGGAACTGGAGAAGCGCGTCACGAGCGGCGGAATGGCCGCCGCGTTCGCGCTCAATCCCACGCGCATGGACGATCTGATCACTGTGGCCGATGCCGGCGAAGTCATGCCGACGAAGTCCACCTGGTTCGAACCCAAGCTCGCGGACGGACTCGTTTCGCACGTGCTCGATTGAGCACGTTCGTGTCCGCCCGTGATGGGTATCGCTGCGCTCAACCCATCCTACGCAGCTTTGCTAGCGGCGCCCCCGGCGCTTGGCGGCCGCCGGTTTACGTGCGCTCGTCTTGCGAGCGCCCGCCCCGGTGCGTTTTTTTGCTGCCGCAGATTTGCGAGCCGGACTCGCTTTGCGGGTAACCTTTTTGCTGCGTTTCTTCACCGCAGGTTTGCGTGCCGGGCTCGTCTTGCGGGAAACCGCTTTGCTGCGTTTCTTCACCGCCGGTTTTTTCGCCTTCTTGCGTGCAGCGCTTCGCGGCTTGGCCGGCGCGGTGCCGCCGTGAAACAAATTCAGCGCCGAACCCTTGCGGAACCACTCGAGCTGCGGCCCGCTGAACGAGTGATTGAGCTGCAGCGTCTCGGTACTGCCGTCCGCGTGTTGCACGCGACACTCGACAGGCTTGCCGGTTGCCAGGTTCTTCAGCCCGACGAGGCTGATGCGATCGTCCTCGCGGATGCGGTCGTAGTCCGCGGGATCCGGGAAAGTGAGCGCCAGCAGGCCCTGTTTCTTGAGGTTGGACTCGTGGATGCGCGCAAAACTGCGCACGATCACTGCCGCGCCGCCGAGCAAACGCGGTGACAGCGCAGCGTGTTCGCGGCTGCTGCCCTCGCCGTAATTGCTGTCGCCAATCACAACCCACTTGATCCCTTTGGATTTGTAGTAGCGGGCGCTGTTGGCGATCGGTTGGCCTGTCTGACCGGTGAGTACGTTCTTGCCTTTGCCCGCCTCGCCGGTATACGCGTTGGTCGCGCCCATGAACATGTTGTCGCTGAACTTGTCGAGGTGTCCGCGGTAACGCAGCCACGGACCAGCGGGAGAAATGTGGTCGGTCGTCGTTTTGCCCTTGGTCTTCATGAGCACGGGCATGTCGGTGAAGTCCCTGCCGTCCCACGCCGGCCACGGCTGCATCAACTGGATTCTCGTGCTGTCGGGGTTGACCTTCAGCTCGACGCTGCTGCCGTCTGCGGGCGGCGCGATGTAGGTCGCGTGTCCGCGGTCGAAGTTCCTCGCGGGAACTTCAGGCGCGACCCGCGGAGGATCGAGCCGGAACGGCTCGCCATCGGCGCCGGTGAGTGCGTCGATAAGCGGATTGAACGACAGCCGCCCCGCCAGCGCGAGGGCGGTCACGATCTCGGGGCTGGCAATGAAATTCATCGTGGTCGGCTGGCCGTCGTTGCGCATCGGAAAATTGCGGTTATACGAAGTCACGATGGTATTGGGAACGGCCGAGACTTCCTTGGCCCTGCGCCACTGGCCGATGCACGGTCCGCAGGCATTCGCCAGCACCGTGCCGTTGATATCCAGCAGCGATTGCATCTGTCCGTCGCGCTCGATCGTCGCGCGCACCTGCTCCGAACCCGGCGTAACCAGGTAAGTCACGGCCGCTTTGATGCCGTGTGCCTTGGCCTGTTCCGCCACATCCGCCGAGCGGCTCATGTCTTCATAGGAAGAATTGGTGCAACTGCCGATCAGCGCGGTCGAGATCTGGTCGGCGAAACCATTTTTGGCATCGGCCACCTCGGCGGCGAGCTTCGAAATCGGGCGCGCCCGGTCCGGGGAGTGCGGGCCCACCACGTGCGGCTCGAGCGTCGACAGATCAAGCCTGACCACGCGGTCGTAGTATTTCTCGGGATCGGCCTCGACTTCCGGGTCCGGTTCCAGCAAGTGCCTGTACTTTTCGATCAGCGGCACCAGATCGCCCCGCGCCGTCGCCCGCAGGTAGGTGGACATGCGATCGTCAGCGGGAAACATCGAAGTCGTCGCGCCGAGTTCTGCGCCCATGTTGGTAATCGTCGCCTTGCCGGTGGCGCTGATCGTGCGCGCGCCGGGGCCGATGTATTCGACGATGGCGTTGGTGCCTCCGGAAACGGTCAGTGCGCCCGCGACGTACAGAATGACATCCTTGGGAGACGTCCACCCGCTCATCCTGCCCGTCAGGTATACCGCGATGTGTTTCGGGTACAACACTTCCCACGGCAGTCCGGCGATCGTCTCGACCGCGTCGGCGCCGCCCACCCCGACCGAGCATGCCCCGAGGCCGCCAGCGTTGGGGGTGTGCGAATCCGTGCCGATGATCAGTTCGCCCGGAAAAGCATAATTCTCCAGCACGACCTGGTGAATGATTCCCGCCCCCGGCCCCCAGAAACCCGCGCCGAATTTGGCCGCCGCGGAACGCAGAAAGTCATAGACTTCCGTATTTTCCGCGAGCGACTCGCGCAGATCCTGCGCGCCTTCGACTCGCGCCTGGATCAGATGGTCGCAATGGATGGTGGTGGGCACCGCAACCTTGTCGCGCCGCGTCTGCATGAACTGGAGCATGCCGGTCTGTCCGAGCACGTCCTGAAAAACGACACGGTCGGGACGCAGAAACAGATAGCTTTTGCCGGGCGCCAGATCCTGCTTTTCGGGATCGTCGAGGTGTCCCAGCAGTACCTTGTCCGCCAGGGTCAGCGGTTTACCCAGACGGCGGCGGACCACCTTGAGATTGCGCTCCATGGCCGCATAGACCTTGGACACCATTGCAGGGGTTGATTCGATGGTAGTAGCCATGCTCTAAGTCCTCCCAGACTTGATTCAACGTGAAATCAACTGCTGGCGATAGTCCCGGCCAGCGCAAACCAGCGGCGGGAACGCAAGCCGACCCGCGATCCTCGACCAGATAACCGGACATTGCGGCTGCCGAAGCAGCGCGCCGCTACGCGCTTGCCTGAGTGACGGGGATATCCGCCTGAATTTCGAAGACGAGCCGCTGGTGCGCCTGCCGCAGACTGAATTCTACCGCGTCCGGCGACCTTCCATGCGCGAAAATGAATCCCAGGTAGCTCGCGCCTTCCGGCGGCGGCGCAATAATCTGACCGGGACTGGCGGTGATCCGGATGTCGCCTATGCCCGCGACCTGCAGTGCGGCTTCGACGTTGCGCGCGCCCAGAAAAATACCGCGCCCGGGGATCGGGATCATCATCACCCCGCTGGCCTCCCCGGGTTGCGTCTGCGGCAACGGCCGGTCAAGCGCGTGGCGCAGGATCAGTTCTTCGAGACTCATGCCCAGCGCATGCCGCAACATCCTGCCGCACAGCCCGCCGATGGAACGCGCGGCAATTTCCAGCAGCCAGACTCCTTGTCCGTTCACGCGCATTTCGGCATGGATAGGGCCGCTCACGAGCCCGGCAAGTTCACAGGCGCGTTGTACGCTCAGCGCAATCTCGTCCTGAACTTCCTGCGGCAGGCGCGACGGTGTCACGTACAGCGTTTCCTCGAAATAGGGGCCGTCCAACGGGTCGGGTTTGTCGAACAGCGCCAGCACGCGCAGCCGCCCGTCCTGCAGCAGTCCTTCGAGCGCATGTTCGCGGCCGGGAATGAAGCTTTCCACGACCATGCCGAGCCTGGCGGCGTCACGATCTGCCTTGGCCTGGATACCGCGCACCCATTGCACGGCTTGCGCGTAGGCCTGCGGTGTGTCGGCACGTATCACGCCGCGGCTGGCGGCGAGCCGGCGCGCTTTGACCACGACAGGAAACTGCAGCGGCGGCGGTAGTGTCACGGCCCGGGCGTCGTTGCCGAGATGACAAAATTCCGGACAGTTAAGATCGACGGTTTGCAGCAGGCGGCGAAACGCCAGTTTGTCGCGGGTCAGGCGCACCGCCGCGGGCGGATTGCCCGGCAAGTGCAGGTGGTCACGCAGCAGCGCTGCCAGTTCCAGGCCGGTGTCGTCGACCGCCAGCACCGCGTCCGGCTTGCGCCCGAGCGCGGCCATTACCTGCTTCACCGCGACTTCAGGCTGATCGAACGGCACCGCCTGAATCGGACTCATGCCCCAGAGCGGCGCGAGTCGATGGCAGTTATCCGCGGCAGCGATGATTTCCACGCCAAGTTTTTCGGCGGCCGCGAGAAAATCCGCATTACGGTAACTGGCAACAGGCAGCAACAGCAGGACGCGCTTCATGGCCGGGCGCTCAAAAACTTTGCAGTTGCTGCTCGGTGGGCTCGGCGCAGCAGTACCAGGGCTCGGACAGGCGTGCGACCGGCTCGCCGGAATCCGTCGCGGCGAGTTGCGGCGCCGCGATGCCGAGCGCGTCGTGCGCGAGTTGCCAGATCTGCCCGAATATGTCGCTGCGCGAGCATCCCTGTTGATCGCCTTGCGCCGCGCAGGCCTGCACTGCCTGCTGCAAAGCGTCCACGCGGGGATCGGTGTGCCGCCATGGATAGCCGAGCAATTTCGCATCGAACGGCTCTATCATTTCCCGGAAACCGGGCAACTGCAGCAAATAGGAGCCTTCCGGCACCAGCAGGCGTATGCAAAGCTGAATCGGCGGCACCGCCTCCGCTAAACGCAAACGCACCAACGTGCGCAGCAGGTCAAGGTAGCCCTCCAATGTTGTCCAGGGCGTGAATGGCACGAACGTTGGCGCCAGGAATATGCCGGCGTCGCGGCACAGTTGCAAAGCGCGTTCGAAGCCGGTGCGCGTGTGGTTCTTGGCGAGGTACTCCAGCACCTTGTCGTCCACCGACTCGACCGCCGCCGTGATGAACAGACATCCCGCCGCGCGCAATTGCGAAAGCAGTCCGGCGTGGTCGATGAGATGCTGAATCTTGATGGTCGCGTCGAAGCTCAGGACGGGGAATTTAGCGTGCATCGCCGCGACCACTTTCATGGCATGACCCGGACCGTTGAAAAAATCCGGATCGCCGAAGGAGATATGCGCGGCACCCGCCTGCACCTGCTGCGAGATGTCCGCCAGCACCACCTCGACCGGCACCACGCGGAACTTGCCCTGATAAACCGGTACCACCGGGCAGTGACGGCACAGGTGCTTGCAGCCGCGGCTTGCCTCAATGAATCCCACTATTTTTTTGCCGCCGTCCGGCAATATCAAATGGGCGTAGCGCTGCAGAGGCGGCAGGCCGGACCGGTCGGGCGTGACAAATGCGATCCGGGCAAGGTTCACCACCGGCTCGAGCTGCGCATCGCACGCGTCACCGGCAAGCAGCCGCCGCGCCAGGCTCATCAGCCCCGGCTCAAACTCGCCGCCCAGTATGGTTTGCACGCCGAGGCCGCGCAGCAGCGTCTGATTCATCGGCGCATACAGGCCGTACACGCACAAATGCGCGTGCGGCGCCATTTCACGGATGCGCGGGATGGCCTCGACCGCGATGCGGGTGGCGGTGTGCATGCCGACATACAGCGCGGCGAGCTTCGCGCCGGCAAGCCATTCCGGAGCAAGTTTTTGCAACGAGAGGTCGATGCATTGCACGTCGAATCCGGCCTGCTTCAGCCATGCGGACGGCTCGGCCAACGCGAACGGCTGCCGGCCCAGCTCATAGGGGTTGATCAGTACGACCTTGAAGAGCGCAGCGGGGCCGGGCCGGTCTTCTTCGCCCGCGCTGCTTAGCAGGCAGGTATCGTCGCCGCGATTCATGCGCGGCTATTTCGACTTGGGACGTTCAACGGATGCGCCCGGCAGCGGCTCGCGGCTTGCGCCGGCTTCCGCCATGCGCTGCAGGTAGTGTTGCCACATCTCGTCCTGATTGATGCCCAGGCTATAGAGGTAATCCCATGAATAGATCCCGGTATCGTGTCCGTCGGAAAACACCGGTTGCACCGCGTACGTGCCAACCGGCTCGATGCGGGTGATCTCGATATCCTGCTTGCCGATTTGCAGGACTTCCTGTCCCGGCCCGTGGCCGCGCACTTCCGCCGAAGGCGAATAAACGCGCAGGAACTCGCAGGGCAGCCTGAACTGCTTGCCGTCGGCGAAAGCAATTTCCAGCACGCGGGATTTCTGATGCAGCTTGATTTCAGTCGGGGTCGGAGTGTCTTTGTCCATGCCTGCCATGAGGTTTCCTTTGCGTGGTTCAATCCCAGCGGTCGTCCCGCACCTCGATCACGCCGTCTTCAACGCGCACGGGGAAAGTGGCGGCCGCTTCGTACGCCGGCGCGGTCAGCGCGGCGCCGGTCCTGATGCAAAACCGCGCGCCGTGACGCGGACAGATGATTTCAGCGCCTTCGACGCTGCCGCCGGTCAGCTGTCCGCCGTCATGCGTGCAGACGTCTTCGATCGCAAAGTAGCGGCCGTCGAGATTGAACACCGCGACCTGCGCGCCGTCGACGTCAACGCTCCTGCATTGTCCGGGCGCAAGCTCGCCGGCCCGCGCCACGCGCACCCAGTCACTCATTTAAACAGCGACGACTTCGATGTCGGGCTCGATCGACTTCACCAGGTTCTCGATGCCGGCAAGCGTGCCCGATATCGAGCTCGGGCAGCTGCCGCATGCGCCCTGGTAATGCACGGTGAGGGTGTTGCCTTCGAGGCCGATCACGTGCAGATCGCCGCCGTCACCCTGCAGATACGGGCGGATCTGCTCGTCCAGCAATTCATTGATTTTTTCGAGCCGCTGCCGGTCTTCCGGGCTCAGGTCGGCAATCACGGCAGTCGACGCGGCAGCCACCGACGCCGAGTGCTCGTCCGCCGCCGGTGCTGCACGGATCGGATCGGCGAGCTTGCGCGTCAGCTCGTGCCAGTCGGCGCCGCCATCCTGGGTGACCGTAATCCAGTGATCGACGTAGAACACGTTGGTCACGTGCTCGAATTCGAACAGCGCGTGCGCCAGCGGATCGTCCCGCGCCTGCTCCGCATTGTCGTACGAACGCGTGATTCCCCAGGTCAGCGGCTCCTTGAGGATGAACTTCATCGCGTTCGGATTGGGCGTGCCTTCGATTTCGGCTATTCGTGGCATCTAGGCGTCCCCGATCGGTGCGTGCATCGGATCTTCATCGGCCTCGGTCGAGGTGCTGGCGACCGAATTGAGCGCCGCGTGCAGCGTGTGCCATGGCAGAATGGCGCATTTGACGCGCGTGGGCAGGTCGTGCACGCCGGCGAACACCGCCAGCCGGCCGAGATGGTGCGGCTGGCGCTGCAGGTCGAGCTTGCCGGTGGCCATATCGCGGAATTCCTGGATCAGTGTTTCCGCGTCCTGCCGCGTCTTGCCTTTGACGGTGGCGGTCATCATCGACGCGGAAGCCTTGCAGATCGCGCACGCCTCGCCCTGAAATGCGATGCCGTCGATGGCGTCCCCGTTCAGCCTGAGCGCGAGGCCGATATGATCGCCGCACAGCGGATTGTGCCCGGTGGCCGAGTGACTCGCGTGCTCCAGCGTTCCGAAATTGCGCGGCTTGCGATTGTGGTCGAGGATGACCTCCTGGTACAGGGATTTGGGATCGGCCATTACGCAAATACCTTCTGCACCACGCGTATGCCCGCCACCAGCGCATCGACTTCCGCCAGCGTGTTGTAAAACGCAAACGAGGCGCGCGACGTCGCCGGCACCTTGAACCGCTGCATCACCGGCTGCGCGCAATGGTGACCGGTGCGAATCGCAATGCCTTCCTCGTTCAACAGCGTGCCGACGTCGTGCGGATGCACCCCGTCGACCGCAAACGACAGCACCGCGGCCTTTTTTTCCGCCGTGCCGATGATATGCACGCCGGGCATCCGGTTCACCTGCTCCGTTGCGTAGTTCAGCAGATCGAGTTCATGGGCCGCGATCTTCTCCATGCCCGTGGCCGACAGATAATCGACCGCGGCGCCGAGTCCGATGGCAGCCGCGATCGGCGGCGTGCCGGCCTCGAATTTATGCGGGATCGTGTTGTAAATGGTTTTCTCGAACGTAACCGACAAAATCATGTCGCCGCCGCCCTTGAACGGCTGCATGTTCTCGAGCAGCGCCGCCTTGCCGTACAGCACGCCGATGCCCGTCGGGCCGCACAGCTTGTGGCCGGAGAACGCGTAGAAATCGCAGTCGAGGTCCTGCACGTCGAGCGGCATGTGGGGTGCCGCCTGCGCGCCGTCGATCAGCACCGGCACGCCGCGCGCATGGGCAAATGCGATCATGGGCTTGACCGGATTGACCGTGCCCAGCGCGTTCGAGACGTGCATCACGCCGACGAACCTGGTGTGCTCGTTGAAGAGCTTCTCGTATTCGTCGATCAGGAGTTCGCCGGCATCGTTGACCGGCACGACGCGGATTTTCGCGCCCTTCTCCTCGCACAGCATCTGCCAGGGCACGATGTTCGAATGGTGCTCGAGCGTGGTCAGGATGATCTCGTCGCCGGCGCCGATGAACTTGCGGCCGTAGCCGTGCATCACCAGGTTGATCGCATCCGTGGTGCCGCTGGTAAAAATCACTTCGCGCTCTTCGCGCGCGTTGATGAAGCGCGCAAGCTTGCAGCGCGCTTCATGGTATTCGGCGGTCGCGACCTCCGACAGATAATGAACCGCGCGGTTGATATTGGCGTGCTGCGAAGTTTGGTAGCGCACCAGCCGGTCGATCACCGGCTGCGGCATCTGGCTCGAAGCGGCGTTATCGAGATAAACCAGCGGCTTGCCGCCGACCTTGAGACGGAGAATGGGGAAGTCGGCGCGAATGCGCTCCACGTCCAACCCATCTGCGTATCGCACGTTCATGACTCGCGGTTGGTTTGTTCGAGCACCGTCTGCTCGAGGCGACGCCTGAGGGTCGCGACCGGGATGCGGTCGATGATTTCAGCGCCGAACGCGTAGGTGAGCAGATTGCGCGCCGCCGCGTCCGTCAGCCCGCGGCTCGACAGATAAAACACTTCCTCGGCATCGAGCTGGCCGACGGTCGCGCCGTGCGCGCATTTGACGTCGTCGGCGAAGATTTCGAGTTGCGGCTTGGTATCGACGTGCGCCTTGCTCGTCAGCAGCAGGTTGCGGCTCGATTGCGACGAGTCCGTGAGCTGCGCGCCGGGGCGCACCACGATCTTGCCGTTGAACACCGCGTGCGCCGCGCCGCCGACGATGCATTTGTGCAGTTGGCGGCTCACGCCGTGCGGCTGGGCATGGTCGATCGAAGTATGAGTGTCGGCGAGCTGGCGGCCTGCAATCAATGCCAGGCCGTCGATCGCGCACTCGATGCCTTCGGCCGCCTGCAGCACATTCAGGTTATAGCGCGAAATGCGCGCGCCGAGCGCCACGCTGACCGACTGGTAGCGGCTGGCATGCGCGAGCTGCACCGCGCAGTTCGCGATGTGAAACGCCTTGCCGCTTTCGCGCTGCACCCGGATGTGGCGCACGCGCGCGCCGTCGCCGACCGCGATTTCGGTGACGGCATTGGTGAAATAGACTTCGTCCTGCAAGGCGACGAAATCCTCGATCACGGTAATTTCGCTGCCGGCCTCCGCCACTACCAGGCAGCGCGGATGCGCTGCCACATCCTGCCGGGTCGCCACGAACAGCAGATGGATCGGCGCCGCGGCGGCTGCGTTGCGCGGCGCGACAATCAATGCGCCATCCTGCAGGAATGCGGTGTTGAGCGCGGCAAATGCGTTGTGCTGGAATCCGGCATAACGGCCGAGATGCGCCTCCAGCGTTGCGCTCTGCTGGCTCGCCCCTGGCGCGAGATTCTCGACGATGACGCGGGCTTGGTTGGACGACAGCTGAGGCACATGGACCCCATCGACAAACACGAGGCGCGCCGCGGCTTCGGGAAGACTGTATTGTTCGATATCCGCCAGCGCGAGCCGGGTCGCGCTGCGCGCCGGCTGAAACGGTATCCGGGTCAGCGGCGAGATGTCGGTGAAACGCCAGTCCTCGTCGCGTGTCGTCGGCACCGTCAGCGCGCCCACGCGGTCAACCGCATCGGCGCGCAGCCGGTTGAGCCACGCGAGCGAGCTCGCGGGCAATTGCGGCTGGCCCGCAAGCAAACTCTCGAGATAGCGGTTGCTGGTGGTGACGCTCATGCTGTGGCGCGGGCGGTCGCCTTGTATTCGGCGCTGACCCAGTCGTAGCCGCGCGTCTCGAGCTCGACTGCAAGCTCTTTGCCGCCGGTCTTGATGATGCGCCCCGCCTCCATCACGTGCACGTAATCGGGAACGATATAGTTGAGCAGGCGCTGGTAGTGCGTGACCAGCACGATCGCATTGTCGCGGGTGGCGAGCTGATTGACGCCGCCGGCGACCACCCGGAGCGCGTCGATATCGAGTCCGGAATCGGTCTCGTCGAGAATCGCAAGCTTCGGCTCGAGCAGCGCCATCTGCAGGATTTCGTTGCGTTTCTTCTCGCCGCCCGAGAAGCCTTCGTTGACGCTGCGGTCGAGAAAATCCGGATTCATCTCCAGCAGCTTCATCTTCTCGCGCACGAAATCGTCGAATTCGAGCGGGTCGAGCTCGTCCTTGCCGCGCTGCGTCTGCAGCGTGTTGTAGGCAAGCCGCAGGAACTGGCTGTTGGCCACCCCCGGTATCTCGATCGGGTACTGGAAGCCGAGGAATATTCCGGCGCGCGCACGCTCTTCGGGCGCAAGCTCGAGCAGGTTCTTGCCTTCGAAATCGACGCTGCCGCCGGTCAATGTGTAGGCAGGATGGCCGGCGAGCAGTTTGGCGAACGTGCTCTTGCCGGAGCCGTTCGGCCCCATGATCGCGTGCACTTCACCGGTCCTGACCGTGAAGTCGATGCCTTTGAGGATTTCGATGCCGCTCACGGTCGCGCGCAGTCCGCGCACTTCCAGCAGCGTTGTGCTGTCCTGGCAGATCATCCGACACTTCCTTCGAGTTTCAGGCCGAGCAGCTTGGTCGCCTCGACCGCGAACTCCATCGGCAATTGTTGGAATACATCCTTGCAGAATCCGTTGATGATCATGGACACCGCTGCTTCGGCACTGACGCCGCGCTGCGCAAAGTAGAACAGCTGGTCTTCGCCGATCTTCGAAGTACTTGCCTCGTGCTCGACTTTGGCGCTGTGGTTGTGCACCTGGATATACGGGAACGTGTTGGCCCCGCACTGGTCGCCGACCAGCATCGAGTCGCACTGCGAGTAATTGCGCGCGCCGTCGGCCTTGGGCGTGATCCGGACCAGCCCGCGGTAGCTGTTGTTCGAGTGGCCGGCCGAAATACCCTTGCTGACGATGGTGCTGCGCGTATTCTTCCCGATGTGGACCATCTTGGTGCCGGTGTCGGCCTGCTGGTAGTTGTTGGTGAGCGCGACCGAGTAGAACTCGCCGACCGAGTTGTCGCCGAGCAGCACGCAGCTCGGATACTTCCACGTAATCGCCGAGCCGGTCTCGACCTGCGTCCACGATATGCGCGAATTGGCACCCTTGCACAGGCCGCGCTTGGTGACGAAGTTGTAGATTCCGCCCACACCTTTGGCGTCGCCCGCATACCAGTTCTGAACCGTCGAGTACTTGATGTCGGCACGCTCCAGCGCGACGAGCTCCACGACCGCCGCGTGCAGCTGGTTGGTGTCGAACTTGGGTGCGGTGCAGCCTTCGAGATACGACACCGACGCGCCCTCCTCGGCGACGATCAGCGTGCGCTCGAACTGCCCTGACGACTCGGTGTTGATGCGAAAATAAGTCGACAGATCCATCGGGCATTTGACGCCCTTCGGAATGAAGCAGAACGAGCCATCCGTGAACACTGCTGAATTGAGCGCCGCGTAGTAATTGTCGCCGGCCGGCACGACCGTGCCGAGGTACTGCTTGATCAACTCGGGATGCTGATGAACGGCTTCCGAGATCGAGCAGAAAATGATGCCGACTTCGGCGAGCCTGGCCTTGTAGGTGGTCGCGACCGACACGCTGTCGAAAATCACGTCGACCGCAACTCCCGCAAGCTTCGCACGCTCGTTCATGGGCACGCCGAGTTTCTCGAAAGTGCGCAGCAACTCGGGGTCGACTTCATCCATGCTGGCGAGCTTCGGCTTCGCCTTGGGTGCCGAGTAGTAGATGATGTCCTGAAAATCAATCTTCGGATATCTGACGTTCGGCCACCTCGGCTCGTCCATCCTGAGCCATTGCTGATACGCCTTGAGCCGGAACTCGAGCAGCCACTCAGGCTCGTTCTTCTTGACCGAAATCATCCGGATGGTGGCTTCGTTAAGTCCTTTCGGCGCGACATCAGACTCGATTTCAGTGACGAAACCGTGCGGGTAAGGCTGATTGACCAGATTTTGCAGTGCCGTGCTCATGATTATTGCTTCGCATTTTCCTTCACGCTGAAGCTCTCGCCGCAGCCGCAGGTCGCGTCGACGTTGGGATTTTCGAACTTGAACACCTGCTTGAAGCCTTCCTTCACAAAATCGAGCCGCGAGCCTTCGAGAAACGCCAGGCTGTCGGCATCGATCATGACCCTGGCGTCGTGTGCTTCGAACAACTGGTCGCTCGCGCGCACTTCGTCAGCGTAATCGAAAGTGTAAGCAAAGCCGGAACATCCGACTTTCCTGATGCCGACCCGCAGGCCGAGCCCTTTGCCGCGCTTCGCAAGCTGGGCGCGGATTTGTTTTGCCGCATTTTCAGTCAATGTAATAGCCATGATCGTTTATCGTGGTTCGTGGTTTCAGACTGCCATCGCAGTCAGCCGTTTGAATCTTCCGAGCACCCCTTCGAGCGCGCGCAGGAAAGCGTCGACCTGCTGCGGCGTGTTCTGCACCCCGAGGCTCAGGCGCACCGCGCCGCGCGCGAGCTCCGGCGCAACCCCCATCGCAAGCAGCGTTGCGGAAGGTTCCGGATTGGCGCTCGAGCATGCCGCGCCGCTTGCAACGGCGTATCCCGCCTTGTCGAGCTCGACCACCAGCGTCTCGCCCTCGATCCCGGGAAACGCAAAATAGCTCGTGTTCGGAATACGCGGCGCACTGGCGCCGAAGATCACCGCACCCGTGCCCTGCAGGCCGCGCTCGAATTGAGCACGCAGCGCGGCGAGCCGCGGCGCGAGTTCGCGCAGGCGTTGTCCGGCAAGCTCGCACGCCGCACCGAAGCCGACGATACCCGCTACGTTCTCGGTGCCGGAGCGCAACCCCTGCTCGTGTCCGCCGCCGCTGACGAGCGGCTTCAACTCGATGCGCTTGTCGAGCACGAGGGCCCCCACCCCTTTCGGGCCGTAGATCTTGTGTGCCGACAGCGTCATCGCATGCACATCGAGCGCGGTGAAATCCACTGCGATCTTGCCCAGCGCCTGGACCGCATCGGTGTGCATCCACGCGCCGGCAGCGCGCGCCAGTGTCGCGACTGCGGCGACGTCCTGAATCACGCCCGTCTCGTTATTGGCGAGCATCACTGAAACCATGCCGGTGGGTTGATTGAGCGCCTGCGCCACGTCAGCAATATCGATGCGCCCTGCGCTGTCGACCGCGAGCTTGCGCAGCTGCCAGCCGGCGCGCGCGAGCTCCTGAGCCGGCTTCGCCACGCACGGGTGTTCGATCGCACTGACTGCCAGCCGACCCGGTTTCAGCATTCCGGCAGCGCCCTTGATAAACGCATTATTCGATTCGGTGCCGCCGCTCGTGAAAACCACCTGCGCCGCCTGCACGCCGACGAGCGCCGCGACCTGTTCGCGCGCCTGGTTCACCGCTTTGCGCGCAAGCGTGCCGAACTCGTGC
>Ga0080064_1003705_pt1 | contig 21328 bp, 19 predicted proteins | sample Subgrocontami54m_FD_69260 | JGI IMG/M metagenome (GOLD analysis project Ga0080064, IMG submission 69260) | Subsurface groundwater microbial communities from S. Glens Falls, New York, USA - GMW46 contaminated, 5.4 m (SPADES assembly) (version 2) ...
TAAGCCTACCAGTACTAATGGTCAAGCAGTAGATTAGAAAAAACAATTTCCGCTTTGAAGAATTGGTCCTGATCCGCAAGGAAAGGGGAAAGTTCTTCAGGGCAAAATTCTCTTCACTTTTCGAGGAGCCATCCAAAGGATGGCGACGAAGACCCGCCACAAAAGCGCTCTTCAAGCCGTGTACGAATAGTACTGGAAAGGCTTGAAGGAAGCTTAGGTGGGTAACCATCCTTAAAGAAGCAATAATTTTTTGCATTGGAGTTTTTCGGTCTCTTGAGCGGTATGGTCCCACCTCTTCCCATTCCGAACAGAGCCGTGAAACGTACCAGCGCCTACGATACTTGGACTAGTTTTCCAGGGACAATGGGTCGAGGCCGGAGAATTCGAATGCAAAAAGAGAAGCCGCCGCAAGGCGGTTTTTTGGTGTTTAAAGCTATGGCTAGTTGCAAAACACTTCTTATAGGCTTATAATAGCGAGGCTATGAATGTCGAAGCAAGCCTCCCACATGTATCCAACGAATATGGACGATTACAATCTGTACTGATGAAGCCGCCTGGCTTAGAAGCGACGAAACGCACTGATCACTGGGCTTTTGATATGGCATCATTTCCTGGTGTCACCTACAACCGTCTTGGTGAAGGCGCTACTACCGAACACGCACAGCTAGTAGATCTGTTAGAGAGTCAAGGTGTACAGGTGGTGAATGTTCTTGATGAAGTAGATGCAGCACTAGACGTAGCAAAAAGTAAAGGTATACTCGACGGTTTCTTAACTGAACATTTTCCGGTGCTACGTAGGCTTTCTAGGAGAGACAGAAATGATTTGGCAGCAGTAGATATCTATGGGGGAGGAAAATATAATTATGCCACACATGGCGTAGCCCCAATGCCGTTTAGTGATTATACCCGTGATCCTCTTGTGATAACTCCTGATGGCGTACTGGTCGCGAGACTTTTTGGGCAAACGCGAGGTAAGGAACCGGTATTGATGCGATTTATGTTTGACAATAGTCCACATCTTCAAGGGCACAAAGTCATCTACGATGCCACTGCTCAAGAGAATGGCCCGTACTTTGAAGGAGGAGACACCTCAGTATTTGATCAGAACACCATAGTCATGGGGGTAGGTGGTGCATCAGAGCCACGTGCGGCAGAAGAGATAGCAACAGCTACCGGCATGGATGTTATGGCGGTGAAGACAGCAGAGCTTCCCGAGAGTTTTCTTCCAATCATTTCGAATGTAGGGCTGCATTTGGACGCATTGCTTACTATAGTAAGTAATGATCTGGCGTTTGCTACCCCATATTTTCTAGAGAACGAGTTTGGTCCCGGTCCGTTTTATGCTTTCATCGATCGATATGTAGCGCTTGCTAAAGAAGAAGGACTTTCTAATGAACAGATTGAAAATCTTCTTGCGGCTAGAGCACGCATGCCTGAAGATATTGGTATGGTGACGATCTATGAGGGGGGAAGTGGAAGAAAGAGAGAAACAGGTCAACGACTCGTTACCCATCTCCGAGAAGAGCGAGGAATGACTGTCGGATATACAGCGGGCAAACCTGAAGAAGATCCACGTGATCAGGTGGAGCATCTGGTCTATGGTGGTGTTTTTGATGCATCGCGATTCTTAATCGCTAATGGTCTTAGTATTGCGCCGAATCACTTTGTAGGTCCCTCTGATGACGCAGGAGCTTTTCATGAAGCGTTACGAAGAAAGGGCGTACAAGTGGATGGTATTTCTTTAGCTGAATTACGCAAAGGTGGAGGAGCTGTTCATTGTTTGACAGCGCCATTGAAAAGAGCATGAAAGGATTGTTTCGGCGATATAAACGATCGAAATTAAATAGAGAGCAAATCAGGCAAATGGCGGGTTTTGCAATGAATTTGAGTTTGGTTTTTTTTGGCAGTGTGATTACACCAATGTTTTCCGGCGTTGACAAGGTATCTGTCTTTGCTATACTTTGGGGAGTCTTTTTAGGACTACTTGGATTACTGACAAGTTTAGTTCTCACAAGGAGAATCGTATGAATATTTATATAGATCCATTATCAGCATTTTATGTTTCAGGCGCTATTGCTCTGCTGGCAGTAGCAATCATCGTCTATCCCACGCTTCGTTACGGAGCGAAGAAAAAAACCCATAAACGTACCTCGGTAACCTAAAGAAAACTCGCCTGCCCGACGAGTTTTCTTCCCTGCCCAAAATGAAATTACTTTAGATAAATCCTGGGGATTACCCTTTACCACGTTATTTTTGGGTTATAAAGCGTATTCCCCGTGTGATTCTGCTTGTTTATTGATAATAACCTCAGCCATATTAGTCAGCTTTTCATCCTCTGCTTTTTCTTCTTCCAGCGTTGTTACGAGAAGATTCAGTGCATTGTCATAGCCGAGTTGTTTTGCATACGCTGCTGCTGTTCCATAGCCTGCTATTTCATAGTGCTCGATTTTCTGTGCTCCAGCGATAATTGCCGCATCAAGCGTCGGTGATGACTCATTTTCTTGAAGGAGTTCAGCTGATTCCTCAATAATTCCTTCCATCCCCAGACATGTTTTTCCTTGTGGCTCAATACCTAATTCATGGCAGAGCGTTTCCAGACGTTTTATCTGTTTTTCTGTTTCCATGAGGTGTTCTTCCATACCTTTTAGCAGTTCAGGGTGAGAAACAGCTTCCATAACTTGCGGAAGAGCCTGAGTTATTTGCTTTTCAGCATCATAGAGATCCTGGATCTCTAAGACGAACAAATCATGTAACTTGGTAATCATAAGCCCAGTCTAAAGAATTTTTTTAAGAAGTAAAGCCAAAAGTCGTAAGAGGGCAGTAAGAAAGCATGTTGCATTGGCTTCCCGAGCCTTCTATAGTTAAACCATGACGCCGAAAAAGATCACCAATAGAGGAGAGATTACCAAAGCATGTTTTTCTATTCTTTGGGAAGATAAAGAACTGTTAGTATTTTCTCTGCTATCTGGTCTCGTCAGTCTTTTGTTTTTTGGTCTTCTTATGGTTTTTTTGTTCGGTTCCTTTTTACTGCCTCTTTTGAATATGTCCAATACAGAAAATGCGATCGTTGCGTTTGACCCCATGGTTTCTTTCTTAGTTTTTTTCTTTGGCGTTATCGTCGTACGACTTCTTGCCTTTACGGCAGAAATGTTTTTTATTGCTGCAATGATTCTTTCGGTAGACGAACGAATGGAAGGAAAAGATCCTCGATTTTTTCCTATCCTCAAGAAGACATTAACAAAACGGAAAGCCCTCCAAAAGGCTCTCTTGCATTGCCTTATTCCCTTGAAGGCACAGTTTTTCTCTCTCTGGTATGTAAAACAGTTTTTACTACACGAGATACTCCTTCATGATCGGTCAGTAAAAGAGGCGGTAGCCAGAACACAAGAGTATCAAGAGCAAGCCTGGGTTCGTGATTTGGTCGTCAGCCTAAAATGGAGTGGCGTTCTTGTACCTTTCTATCTTCTGGGATTATTCATTATTCCCATCTCAAATACAGCACTCACGTATACAGGTCTTATTGATGTGAATAATCCTGTTCAGCAACTGTTAAGTTATGTTGTCTCTTTTCTGGCGATGCTTTTCTACTTTGCTATCCTTTCAATAGTTACGGCAACACTTGAGGTCATTTACCAGACAATACTCTATAAGGTCTTTGTTGAGCATACGCCTATGGCTGATGTGAAAGACTTAGGGATGAAGTTTGTTATTCGAAACGTCACTACCGGAACAGAAAAACAGATACCACTTTAAGTATTGACGAGGTAGGAGAGAAGTGGTACGCTCTCTTAATGAGAGCGTTTCGCATCGGCTACGTCTTTACTCTGAGCTTTTTACTTATTTTAAGTGTTCTTATGCTTACCCTTGGTTACTACCGGGCTCCGGTAGGTCCCAAAGCTCCAGAATATCCTACTTCCACAGCAACAGCTCCGATACCATCCACAACGACATCAGACAATCTGACAACCATGGATTATAATTCTCCCTATACGGAGTATGAAAAAGCAAAAAAACAGTATGATCAGGATCAGAAGACTTTTTTACAAGATAAGATCGTTCCCTATGCTCGAAACGTCGTCGTTTTCTGGGTCTTGATGCTCGTCCTCTTCGAAGTAGCAGGTGTCATTTTGGTAAAACAGTTCTCAGAAGTCGTCGGTGCAGGGTTCGCCTTCAGTGGTGTCTGGGCAGTCATCTTCGGGCCATTTGGAGGAATACTTTGGTTCGTCAATTCTATGGTTTCTAGCTTTGGTAACCGAGCAAATCAAACAGTCTCAGCAGATATTATCTTTCAGTCAGTCGGTATTATGGCGCTTCTTGGGGTCATCGCGATGACCGCGACAGGTTTCTACTTCTTCCGAAAAACTCGCTAAAGAAAGCCTCTTGCATTTATTCCTCAACAATTAAATAATAAAGACGGTATGGCTGAACTTGATTCTCCAGTTCCTGCCACAGATGCTGCGTTTCAACAGACTGTTCCTTCTGTTCCTTCAAGAGAAACCACGATACCAGCATCTTTACGACAAGGTGGTCCAGTGCTTGTTATCGGTGGAGAGGCGACATTTGAAAATTTTGGCCTTTTTGCAACATTGCGAAAGCCTGGTTCTGCGATAACAGTGTTTACAGGATCTACAGAATGGCCACAAGACCAATTCAACAGAGCTTCCACATGGTTTCAGGATCATGGTGTGACTAGGATTCATCATCTAGGAGCCCATACCAGTGAAGCAGATGGCGTAGACATGATACTCGACACGGGTGGTGTTTTCTTAGACGGAGGAAATCAGCTGCAAGGATTGGCACTTCTTAAAGAGCGGGGGTGGCTTGCACCGCTCAAACAAGCGCATGAGCAAGGTATCCCTGAGGGGGGTTCATCAGCGGGTGCGATGATACTGGGTGGTCCAGTTATGGCATATCGTCGGCGGATCGTCGAAGCAGGAGGGGTGCTCGATATCAGTCTCGATACGCATAGACAGCGGGGTCGAGATAAACGTCAGGACGATCTTGTGAAGGTCACGGGAGCATCAAGTCTGTTGTTGCCTGAAGGAGGAGGAGTAGTGTATTCACAAGGAGAAATTATCGTTTTCGGTGATAATCAAGTACGGTTTGCCTTTGTGCATGAGGGAGAAGTGCATGCAGTACTTCTTCAACCACAGCAACGAGAACATATCGATGAATTACCCCGGAATGTTATTTTCAGTCGATTTACTCATCAAGCAGATCTAGCTGCATAGTTTCACACCTTTAACCTCCTTTACCTTTGTGCTATACTCTCCCTATCTCTCATTAAGAGGAAGGAATTCATGAATAGTGGCAAAAACAACCCCAGATAATCCATCGCAACCTACTTCAGTAATGGCTCAGCTTCTCGCGAAGCAGAAAACCACTGTTCCGTCATTTCATCGTGGTGATGTAGTCGACGGCGTGATAACTAAACTTACCAGGAGTGAAATTCTCATCGATATTAAAGCTAAATCAGAGGCAGTGGTTGTCGAACGAGATAAAAAACTGCTTGGCCGTCTCTTAGCGCAGCTTCATGAAGGGGATACCGTCGCGGTCGTTGTCTTAAATCCGGAATCGGAAAATGGGAACCCGCTCGTCTCACTCAGAAGATTTTTAGAGAATGATATGTGGGCCCTTCTTGAAAAGGCACAGAAAGAGGATGCTCCGATCGAAGTACAAGTCACAGACTCAACAAAAGGCGGTTTTATGGTCCAGACACCATCCGGTATCGCAGGATTTCTCCCAAACTCTCATGTTTCTTTTCAGTCGGGCGGACAGTCCTTAGTCGGAAAGACAGTGTCGGTCGTCGTTTTAGAACTGAACAGACCGGAGAATAAAATCGTCTTTTCCCAGAAAGGAACGCTCTCTGACAGTGATTTCTCAGCGATTACCAAGCAGTTTAAGGTAGGACAAAAAATTACCTCAACTATTACGAATATCGCGTCCTTTGGGGTCTTTACTGCTATACCGATAACACGTGACGGGAAGGAAGATCAGATCGATGGCTTCCTCCATATCTCAGAAGTCGCTTGGGAAAAAATAGATGATTTAGCGACACGATTTAAAACAGGTCAAACACTGGAAGCGATAGTCAATCGTTTTGACACTGACTCCAAACGAATAGAACTTTCTCTCAAGCGACTGACGACTGATCCATTTGATGAGATAGCAAAAGCATATCCTGTCGAAAAACGAGTCAGTGGAGAGATTACGAAAGTCTCATCTGATTTCGTCACAATAGCGCTTGGTGAAGGAATAGAAGGCTATATTCGCAAAGAAAAGATTCCACCAAACATGGTGACAGAGGTCGGGAAATCGATCAATGCAGTTGTCTCAGAAATTGACTCAAGACGTCGTAAAGTGATTCTCATACCAGTCCTTTTGGAGAAACCGATAGGATACCGCTAGAGAGCGTTTAGTGAGGCTAGCGTCCAGCAGGTAGTTGTTTGTAACTATACGCTAAACGCTCCTTTCTGGATGCTTATCCATACTCCATCTTCATACTGTCCTGAAAGGGTATAATTAATTCATAAGGAGTAGTCTATGGTGAAGAGTAAAATTTCATTTGTCTGTCAAGAATGCGGCTATGATACCCCAGCCTATTTAGGGAAGTGCCCTGAATGTGGCACCTGGAATAGTTTTAAAGAGATACATTTAGGAAAAGAGAGTAAAGGTAGCTCTCTACGGGGTAGCGGCATTGTCACCCCTCTTCAGAGCCCTCAGAAGCTTTCAGAAATAACCTTTTCAGAAACCCAACGAGTAAGTACCGGCTTCTCAGAATTCGATACCGTTCTCGGTGGCGGTATTGTGAGAGGAGAGGTTCTCTTAATAGCAGGTGATCCCGGGATCGGGAAGTCAACACTGCTTTTACAACTAGCCCTCAAATTGGCCGCAACACAAAAAGTGCTTTACTTGAGTGGTGAAGAGTCTGTCGAACAGATTAAGATGCGGGCAGAACGGATCCTCGGAAAGACAAAAAGTCCTGATAACCTGCTTCTTCTTTCCATAACCGATCCTGATGCGGCAGTCCTGCAGGTTGAGGAGATACAACCTGACTTGGTCATCGTTGATTCTATCCAAACCATGCAATCTGAAAACCTGGCCGGTCTTTCAGGCTCTGTTGGGCAGGTGCGCTATGGCGCGCTTCACTTTATCCGTTGTGCGAAGCAGAATAAAATCCCCATGATGCTTGTCGGGCATGTGACAAAAGAAGGTATGGTCGCAGGACCGATGGTGTTGTCTCATATGGTCGATGCCGTGCTGTTTTTAGAAGGCGAGAAGTTCGCCAAGACGAGAATCTTACGTTCCCTGAAGAATCGTTTCGGACCTGTCGACGAAGTAGGCATTTTCTTAATGGAAGAAGAAGGCTTAGTCGAGGTACGAAATCCTGAACAGATGTTCTTAACAACAGGGAAGGAACAAACACCCGGAAGCGTTCTCGTAGCGACGATGGAGGGGACGCGTGCTTTCTTAGTGGAGATACAAGCGCTCGTTATCTCAAGTAGACTGCCGATGCCACGACGAGTCGTCTCGGGACTTGACGCACGACGAGTCGAGCTGCTGCTGGCTGTTCTTCAGAAACATTGTCGACTTCCTGTGGAGACTGCAGATGTTTTCGTGAATGTCGCAGGAGGAATGAAGCTCACTGATCCTGCTGTAGATCTGGCGGTGTGCCTGGCTGTTTTTTCTTCACTACAAAATATCGCTTTAAGTAAAGTCGTCGGTATCTCTGAAGTAGGCTTGTTAGGAGAACTTCGGGATGTGAGTGGACTTGAAAAACGAGTGAGGGAAGCAAAAAAGCTAGGATTTCCCAATGTTATTACGGCAAAAACACACAAGACACTTAAGACTGTTATCGACAGCCTTAAGTAAATTCGAAGCACGAATATGAACTAGAGGAAAACTAGTAACTAACTACTAGTTACTAGTTACTAGTTACTAGTAACTAGTTAATAGTTTTTAGTTACAAAGGTATGGTAAAAGAAGAAGTAAAAAAAACTGACGGAAAAGAAGAACAGCGCCCGCATGAGCACGCACCGATTTTACCGCAGCGACTTATTGGACAGCTGGCCGAAGAGATCGCAAAAACAATGGTCCAGAGGCTGCCAAATATGATTCCGTCCAGTAGTCGAAGGAAGAAAAGTAAGCAAAGCAAAGCGCAGAAAAAAATTGAGCACGCGCTCTTCTTAGATACGTCAGCAATTATTGATGGGAGGATCTTTGACGTGATTGCTTTGGGGCTTTTGCATGGGGTATTGGTGGTCACCGAGGGTGTACTTTTGGAATTAAAACACATCGCTGATTCTCAGGATATGGTCAGGCGTGAACGTGGGAGGAAAGGGCTTGAGTACTTAGAGAAAGTAAAGAAGGTAAAGGGAGTAAAATTGACGATTCTCTCTGAAGAGACAGAGAAGGAGAAATCCGGCAAGCGGATAGAGGTCGATGAGAGAATTATTAAACTGGCAAAGAAGCATAAGAGTAGGATTTTAACGTGTGACTACAATCTTGAAAAGAAGGCGAGTATTGAGAATGTCCAGGCGATTAACGTCAATGGTTTAGCAAATGCTCTAAAAGTCACTGCAGTACCGGGGGAAGCGCTGCATATAAAGGTTCAGCATGTAGGAAAAGATCAGACACAAGGAGTAGGATATCTGGATGATGGAACAATGATTGTGGTGGAGCAGGCAAGTGCAGATGTTGGAAAGATGACTGATGTGGTGGTATCACGGGTGATACAGACGGCGACAGGAAGAATTCTGTTTGCGAAGAGAATATAAATCGGTTCTCGGTTTTCTGTTGTCAGGTATCAGATATGAGTTGGTCTGTTTTCAGTTTCCCAGTTAAAACCGATAAGCTGATAACAGGTAAACTTGATTCTGAAAACCGAAGACTGAGAACAGAGAACTGGAGTTTTCGCAAAAGCTTTGTTTATAGACTCTAAAGAGATAAGAGTGCCTGCCCAACACTCCTATCTCTTTAGAAATTACAAAGTAGCTTTTGCGAGCCTGTCTCCGCCTCATCTTCGCATTCAGCTTTTCAGCCCGCCTAGCAGGCGAGGCTGGTGCTATTCGTACACGCTTCATGCTGCGATGTTAGGCGGATTACGCAACACTCCTATTTACCCTTCCGAATCCGCCGCTGGCGGAGAAGGAGGGTCTCTTTACGAACTACAAGTCATTTTTGTAAGGAAGCTCTTCCTTGTACAAGCTAAATATTTTGCTTAAAACAACCTGTTGTATCAACAAAAAAAGAGATTTTTAGCCTCGTCTATTTTTCTTGACATAACGTAAGAGATATGTAATAAATGAGTCCTTGGCAATTAGTTTTTATCCTGCCTGAAGGACTAACTGCCTTTACCCTAAGAGCATTGCTTTTCGTACCGAACTTATTATCAGAGTAACGAAAGCGATGCTCTTTTTTTTGTCTCGCGAAGCGAGACATGCGAATTCATCCTAATAGGCTTCACTGATCAAAATATTCGGATACATTCGTATGTGAGCAAACTATCAAAAGCTGTACTCAACATCCGAATAAATACGAATAAAATGAAAGGTAGGCAAAATTCGGATTAATTTGTAAAGGTACTTATAAATACGCGACTGGGACACCCAAGCCACGATCAACCATCTTCTTAAATTGTTCTCTACCGATTTTCTGGATAATCTCCTGTTTGTAGTCTTTTGGAGTAGTAAGGATGCGTGCGTTCTTCTGCAAGTTGAGGATTCGGGCCAGTAATTTCATAAACGTACCAACATTTTATCACACGTTGTCAAGTCTGTCAACCTATAGCAAAACGTATCAAATAAATATATGGCCTAGAGTAAATATATTTAAAATTATGCTGTCAGGACGGGAAGAAAAAATAATGAAAAAAAATGTGGATAACTTAGGGATAAGGTTTTAAAGTTCAAATTTACAATTTTAAATTTAAAATCAAATAAAAATGCTTTAAAATTTAAAACATTTAAAATTCATTGAAAATTGAAAATTTAGAACTGAAAATTAAGCCTGAAGAGAGGCCTAGCGTTCTGTGTTAATGAGAGCGCGAGCGAAGATGCCTCGAAGGGATGGACGATAGTCATAACTGGCAAGCGAGCGAACGAAGAGCTTTATATGTGAGAAGTGGTGATCAAATCCGGTCAGCGTTCGGTAGCGAGCTATAGTCAGGTCGCGATGGAAGTAGAGGTACTGTTTTAAATTTGCGATTGGGCCATACTGAATAAGTTTTAAGAAGACTTCACTATATAGGAAAGGATAGGCGTTGGTACGAAAGTGGAGCAAGTCTTTGGGGAGAAGATACTTATTTAAGAGGACTGTCTCAAACTGTAACGAGAGTCCGGTGAGAATTTTTTCCCGTATTGCCCTGGGGTTGATGGGAAAATCGCTTTTTCCGATCTTCTTGTCACTCTGGGTTACAAAAACGGTTTGAGAACCTACTCCTACCATCTTTGGGTGTTGGAGTAAAAAGTTGATCTGACGGGAAAATCGATAGAGAGTATTAACATCATGCGGACTCATAAAGGTGACAAATCTACCTTGCACATGGCGCATGGCACGATTGAAGCAGACGGCGAGGCCATAGCGCTTCTTATTGCGAAAAATGCGTATTCTGCCGTCTTTTTTCTTAAAGTCTTTGAGAATCTCGTAGGAGCCGTCTTTTGAGTTATCATCAATGGCGATAACCTCCAAATTTCGATGGGTTTGCTTCAAAATACTCTCCAGAGAAGCCCGCAAGAAAGCCGAGGCGTTTTGTACGGGTAAAATGACTGAAATCATGGTGTCTGTGTGCTTCATAGTTCTTTTTCGAGGCCAATAAGGCAGAAGTTACCGGATAGGCAGTAGTTATGATAAGATGCTAAACTTTAGCACACTTTTACGACGGTTGTCAACCCGAAGGGAAGAAAAGAGGTTACTTCGTGCGGATGTAGAGTGCTTTACTTGAGTCAGACCATTGGCCGTATTTATCGATAGCATAGACCCACCAGTATACTTCTTGATCATCCTGGATTCGGAAGCTGTAGGAAGCTGACGTTACACCATCTTCTTTTATATCGCCTGAGCGCATTTGATCAGGGTTCCAGCTATTTCTGAGGTTATCAACGCGTATACCGTATTTCACTGCGCCTTCAACTGCTCGCCAGGAGAGATTGAGGGTTTTCTTCTCTTTGTCATAGCTTTGCTCCAGGTAGATAGGTTCTTTCAGAGGACAGTGAACGTAGCCGACGGTAGCCTCAGACCAAACGCCTTTATCTGAAATGGAATAGATCCACCACCAGTAGCCTTTTCCGACTGTGATGTTTCTGACGTATGTCGTGTCAGTGAGCTTGTTATACATGAAGTTGGAGTCTCCTTGGTTTTGAGGCACGAATGCTTTTTCGTGATCATGAGCTCGAAGAGCCCAGTATTTCTGATTGGAAAGTGGAGTCATGTTGAGTTCAAATCTGCCACCTGAAGTACAGACGGCTGAAGCTTTCGGCGCTGCAGCGTGTGCTGTTCCAGGGAGTATAGACAGGCAAACAAATCCTGTAAGAACGAGAGAGAGAACAGTTTTCTTATTCAAAAAATGCATATAAACAATATAGAGATAGACTTATAGCATATTTTGTCGAATTTTGTCAAGACCTCATATTCTTTTGCAAAACACGCCAGTTCTGGATAAGATGGAATAAGGCCAAAACTAGCAACCATTAACTAGTTACTAATAACTAGTGGCTAGTTAATAGTTATGAAGCATTTTCTATTGCATCACTGGGGAGAGTTACTGCTTGCAGGCATTCTCTTGCTACTGATTTTCCTTAACATCAGGCCAGGATTTCTGATTCTCGGGAATGATAATTTCTCACCGGAGCTCAATCCTGCACTCACCCTTGAACGGTCTCTGTTCTCTCCGGCTTGGCGAACATATCGAGTCTTAGGGCTCCCTTCCGATAGTGAACAGGCAGATCTTTTCCGTACGAGCATATTCTATGTTCTAGAGCGAGTAGTGCCGATGTGGGTCGTTTCCCAAGGGTATGTCTTATTTACCCTTTTTCTCGCCAGTTTCTCGATGGGGAAACTCGTCGGGCTTCTGACAAAGAAGCTGTTTTCCGGGAGATTTGAACAGCAGGCGATACTACTGGGAGGTTTATTTTACCTCTCCAATCTTCTGACATCCTGGATTTACTTCTTTCCGGTTCATTTATTTGTCGCTGCCTATGCTTTTCTGCCGTTCGTTCTGTGGCGCCTCGTCGCTTATTTCCAAAAGCCTCAAATTCGAAACGTTTTGTTTCTTCTCATAGCATCCTTATTACTGGCGACCTGTGCTTTGACTGCAACGATGTTTTTCGTCTGCGCCATAGTCATAGCTCTTTTTATAACCGTTTGCGTCTTACTGCATGGGGTAAGGCGATGGACGCTTTTGCTAGCATCGGGTGCATTCGTTTTAACTATCGGCGTACAGTCATTCTGGATGCTGCCTTTTGTGACGTATTTTTTCTCCAACGCACAACCACTTCGTGACTCAAGTATCAATCGTGATATCACCGCAACGACGATCGAGAATGAAGCCCGTTTTAACACTGCTTTGAATGTTCCCCGGTATTTCACCTCATGGATGGACACGAAAGAAGACAACACGACTTATACCTTTCCTTTTCGGGATTGGTATATGGGGAGTAGGATGGCCGGTTTCTTAAGTTTTGTGCCTGTCGTTTTTGCATTATTCGGAGGTCTTATACTGCTCAAGAGAAAACAGTTTCGTTTGGTACTGCTCATCCTCTCAGCGTTAGGAGGTTGGTATCTGATTAAGGGGATTAACCCACCTCTGGGTGGTATCTTCGGAGCATTTCAGGAACAGTATCCGTTACTGGCTCAGGTATTTCGTTGGCAGTCCTCAAAACTCTGGCCACTTCTGGCGACGACATTACCGTTTTTAGGGACTGTTGGGGTACTAAGCCTCCTGTCTTTCCTGAGAGGTGATCGAAGAAATGATGAAAACGAAACCTACTCATTAGTATCATTTCGATCAATTTTGTCTACTCTTCTTCTTTGCATTATTTCAGCATCACTCCTTGGTTTTGTCTATCCGTATTTTCAAGGACAGTTGATCCGCGACCGAGTCTATGTCAAGGTGCCGGGGGAGTATTTCGCCCTTGCGAAGTACTTAGATGATACCGATTCGACCTCTCGGATATACCTCGCGCCGGAGGCAAACTCTCTTTACTTTCGTAACTATTCCTGGGGTTTTTGGGGATCGGTTGTCTTAAATTACCTCTTACCAAATCCGATTGTTGAGAAGGCACTGATTATCGGGTCATATGAAAATGAGCAGGCGTTTACCGTCTTAACAAATGCCTACTATAGTGAAAACCCAGCAATATTCGCCACTGCACTCAGGCGATACGATACATCCTACATTTTGCTTGATGAGTATGCCATAAAAGGCGATGTTGGGTATGTCTACAACCCTGAAGTCGCCAAAAGAGTCATCGTGCAAAATCCACTCTTGAGTAGGGTCTGGCAACAGGGGAAGCTAAGTCTGTACAAAGTAAAAACGCCTGCTGCAGTTGCGGTAAGTGAAGCAGTCCATCCAGAGACAGACTTTACGAGGTTGAATACGCTGATTACACAGCGAGGGCAAACACCGTCTTACTACGCTGCGCAGGGACAACAAGGCGATATCTATCCGTTCGCGCTGCCTTTCAGTTCTATCTCATTTGTTGATGGTGAAGTCTTAGCGACGACCAAGCCCCTAAAGAAAAGTGGGTCGTACACACTTGAGGTAAGTAAGACTGCACTTGATGAGGCACCGACGCAGATTATTTATGATCCTGTCGGCAGTCAGATAGAGTTTTTCCCGTTGATGCCGTACCTGACGGTAGGAGAAGAAACGATACTCTATGCCTTTCCGCAAAAAGCACTTCGTTCACCAGTCGTTCCTCGCTTTGTAACAGTCGGAGAAACAGTGATAGATATGCGTGATACAGAGTCTCTCCATCCGATGGATGTCCTCTATAAAGATGTTGCCAGTAGTGCGGCAGTTGCTGTCTGGTCGGGTCGGGTATCGACGATGAATTTGGCCGGTCCCTTATCGCTTTTCTGTAATGATAAACCATTCACCGGATCAACGACTCTTTTTGCTGGGGTAAAAACGAGGTGTGGTACAACCAATCTACCGCTGCAAAAAGATACGATCGGGGTGCTTTCAGTGAAATTGACAAGTGCCGATCCTATCTCAGGTATCCTCTGTGTTGATTCATCCTATCGTCGGCGCTGTGTGAATAAAAATACGGCAATATCTCTCCAAGGTCCATCCACACTGACAGATCTTGTCTTACCAGTCTATTTACAAACAGGCGATGAGATGCAACTTTTTTTCGAATTTACCTCAGCGAAAAAAGATACCACACTGAGTATCGAAGCAGTGACTTTGCAGCTGTTTGATGATAAAACGCCCCTCTCCTTAACCAGTGAAGTCGTCGCTCCAGAAAAGCAACAATTTCCTGTTTCTGTTCAGGAGGGAGATACGATAGCCCTGCATACGCCTGTTCTGGCAGGACCGAATACCTGGAAGCTGACACTGAATAAAATATTTTTACCGGAACTCTCAGTAGTGCCGTTTGATAGCTCAGAAAGATCCATGGGAAGTATCTCTGTCCGATCAGACGGTGCACTTCTCTTCCATAATACCAATAGTAACAGCAGTATTTTCCCAAAAGCCTATCTTCTTGATCCAAAAAATACGCTTCCGGGAGAACAAACAGGTATCGGCATGGTGGCGATGAAAGGGGAGCATACGAGTGGTATTCCGTTAGAGGTATCTGTCCGAGATATCGATCAACAGTATCGACTCTGGGATAGAAAACTCCTTTATAAAGGCAAGACAGAGTCTCTCGATCTTTTCTTACTTCCACAAGCAGTGCGGAGCTACTTCCTTGAGGCTTTTGCAACAGGGATTGGTCCTCGACCAAGTGAGAATGCTATTGAGGGACTAGTATTCCAGATTATACCTCCGAGTTGGTATACCATGGTCTTACGCTCGACTGAAAGACCTATCTTCCCAGAGGCAGTACTTCTGAAACAACCAGGTGCAAAAGATACCGCGACCTATACGGGCATGGTGACAAGAGGAGCTTTAGCCATGCTTCCGACGGCATTTTCACCGAACTGGCGACTAGAAGTAGAAGGGAATCCTGAGACGACTACAGTAATGGTGGATGGCTGGCGTCAAGGCTGGATCGCAGGTAACGGAGGCAGCGCAAAAGCAGCCTTCTGGCCAAATGCCTTAGTCTACATAGGGTTTTTCCCACTGTTAGGTGTTTTGGGATGGCTCATATTTAATGGTGTTCGTGGTGTTATTCGACATAAATAATTTTCAGAAAACTCGGAACACTCGGTGAGTCGGAGAATCAGAAATTCAGTAATTCAGTGAATCTGATACCATCGACATATGATACGTGATGTAACTGACTTAGAAGTATATAAAGAATCTCTAAGGCTTCTTAAAAAGCTTTATGAGTTTCTTAAAAAAGTACCTAAGTCTGAATACGATACTGTCATTCAGTGTAAGAAGTGCGGGAAATCAATACCCGCAAATACTGCTGAGGGATTTGCAAAACGTTCTTCTGAGCTTGAATTTAAGCGATTTTTAAAGATAGCAATCGGCTCCAGTGATGAGTTGATTACTCATTTACGAATGATTGTAATAGTTGTTCCTGGTTTAGTTAATGAAGCAAAAGAGCTTGTTGACGATTACAAGATACTATCTAAACGACTTAATAGCCTCCATACAAAATGGAGAACAGGAGTATTCTAGTTCAGAATAATCCGTACGCCAGATAGTTAGAGATTCAGTATCTCAATGAGTCTGAGTTTCTGACCATCTGATCATTCTGATATACTGAAACACCGAGTTTTCTGAGTCTTCTGGAGAAGAACAGACCTAGATAGAAGGGAGGACTTTCACCTTTGTCAGCAGTCCACCGAGAGTGCTGATAATACGTATCCCTCTTTTCCAGAGTGGTGGGTCATATCGGAGCATCTCAAAGACCCGAACGACAAGTTTTGCAGGGAAAAGCTGGACGATCATAAACTGCATGAATGTCGCAAATAAGCCTGAGAAGTTCGGCTTGTAGCCATACTTTAAGATCGCTGAGAAGCGACTCGCAAAGGTAATCATGAAGGTTTTCTTCACATTATGGTAACCATTTGAGAGGTCTGTCTTTCGGTACTGATAGATAACGGTCTTCGTATTCCCAATAGAGCCCTTACTTAAGAGGTAGAAAAGCATATCCACGTCTTCAGCAGTGCTGACTGATTCGTTATAGCGGTAGTTCTTAAAGACAGATGATCGAGCCATGAGGATAGGGTGCTGGAGAGGCACCATACGCATGATCATCTTGTACAGCATCGTAGGGTCTGTCGGGAAGTGCTTATAGGCAAAGACTCGTCCATTTGGGTCAATCATGGCTGCTTGGCCACCACAGGCCACCAGAGAGGGGTTCTTCTTTAAGAGTGCTATCTGTTCAGCAAAACGTGTTGGGAGTGAGATATCATCAGCATCCATACGCGCGATATACTCTCCCTGTGCGTGTCTGAGGCCACGGTTCAGTGAGTAACCAATACCACGGTTTCTGCTATTGGTATAAACCTTAATACGCTTATCCAGCCGGGCATAGCTCTCAAGAATCATAGGGGATATATCTCTTGATCCGTCATCGATACACAGAAGCTCAAAGTTGGTATGCGTCTGTGAGCGGATACTCTCAATCGCTTGCACGAGAAAATTCCCGGTGTTGTGTACGGGCATGATAACAGAAACCAGTGGTTGCTGTTGTTTTCGTGTAGCTTTCATAATTTGTTTGTTCATAATGATTTCAACTATTAACTAGTTACTAGTAACTAGTAGTCAGTTGTTAGTTATAGCGTGCTTCCTTCTCTGTCTACGAGTGTGATCTAGTATCGCTCTCTCTGCGTAGTTCAGCGTATGGTTTAGCGTATTTCTGCGTTATCCTGAGGATATCGCTGAACGACGCGGAACTGGTACGCGAAACTATGCTGAATAGGCGGTACTAAATCATTCCCAAACAGGGAAGGAAGGGTAATCAGGGGGCAGACAATAAGTCTGGCGGGGGGCGTCTAGCGGTAAAGCCAGACAAGAAGATGTTCAGCTCGCGCCAAACAGCTTCCACCTTACGGTGACCTCCTGCATTCCCTGCGTCTTCGTCCTTCTTCTGACGATCGTTTTCTTCGCAAATATTGAAGAGACGATTATCGGAAAAGAGTATTCCAACGTTCTGACAGTTCTGCAAAGCAGAATTTTTCTATTATCTTTATAACGGTTCCACCGAGAGGAGGAGGACGGGTACCCGCCGCGTCGCCGTAGGTGCCTCAGAGGCCACCATAGTGCGGCGGGCAGACCCGTCATCCTCACCCTCAGGGTGTTGTGTCGTGGGAGATGAGAGCTCCTCGCCATCTAGCCGAAGCTAGATCTCCCGTGGCGAGAAGCTGCACTTACGTGCGTTAGCTCGTCGGCTCGATGGCGGTCCAGGAGACCCCCAGAGCGGTTCCGGTGCCGACGTTCCAGGTGTAGGGGTACGTCCCCGCTTCGACCTTCAGGTCAGCTTGGCCATTGAGCCATCCAACCGTGGTCGTCACCAGGGTGCAGTTGACGGCGTACGTCTTGTTCAGCTCGACCAGCTGATCCTTGACGTCGTCGAGGTAGAGCGTCTGCTTGTTCGCATCCCACGAGCCGGTGATCGTCTGATCGTTCGCCTTGCAGACGATGTTTGCGGTTCGACCATCGGTCGGCCAGGCAACGCCGAAGAGCGCGGGGTGCGTCGGGTCGGGAGTACCGGCTCCGGGAGTGGCGTCGACATCGCCCATCGGGAGCTCTTGCGGCCCGGAGGGATTGCCATTGGCGCCACACTTGGTGCCGACTGGGTTGGTGATGGTTGAGGGGTCGGTCGTGAAATCGAGCCAAAGGTCGAAGCCATCGGCGGCGGTCGCGAAGTAGGCGAACTCGAACTTCTGGCCCTTGACCAGCAATCCGTTGCCGTTCTTCACGCACTCGTCATCGATGCGAATCGCACCCTCGATGGAGTTCATCTCGACGACGACGACGCTGTCGAATTGGACGACACAGGTGCCGCCTTCTTCTTTGATCAGGGTAGCCAGTTCATCGGCCATCCAAATCCGCATCGTGCCGTCCCAGGTCAGAGCCATTCGGCCGCTCGTCGCGAGATCGCAGTAACCCCGGGGGTTACCTGTGGTGTCCTGCGCGGCCACGGTGGTGGGGGTGAACCCTCCGCCGAGCCCCACGAGGAGCGCAATGAACATCAGGCCGAAGCCGATGTTCCGAAAATGCCGGTTGGACTGGAACAAACCGTTATTCACGGCAACCTCCAAGCTGGAGCGCTATCGAGCGCTGGTGTCCAGCTTTGTAGTACGGACGGAACGATTCGCCCTTGGGCTTGGGAATGTCGCTTCCCGTGGGTGGTTCCTGCGTTCCTCAGGCCCGCGTCGAAAGACTGATAGGACGAAATGACGATTTCTCGTCGGTGGGGTTTTCTCTGTGCCCCGAGCTGGTCTCCTGTCATCCTATCAGGAGGGCTCTATCACACCTCGGTAGTCGTCTTGCGACTCCAATTCAGTTGTTAAGGTGCGTGACCCCCGGTAAGGTAGATCGTCCCGCGGTAGGTATACGCTGGACAGCGTATAAGGGTTGGCGTTAGCCTTTCCCAGTACCTACGAGAGGTCTTTGTCTTACCCGGGAGGGGACAGCGTCAGGCGGCGAGCTTGATGTCGAATCCGTTTGACACATTGCCCGCGCTGTACTCGACGACGAACTTCTGGCCGGTGGCGACCTTGTCATTGCCGTTCGGCGCACGATTCCCATCGACTTTAATGCTGCCCTCGACGGAGTTGTACGTGAAGGTCTCGGAAGACCCCAAGTCAACTTCGCAGTGGCCGCCGTTGGTCTTCAGGGATGCGTTCGTCGCGTTGTCGATGTAGATGCGGTTGCTTCCGTACGAGAGCGGGTATTGCGTCCCGGCGATCGTGCAGAAGTCTGTCAGTGTCGTCGTAGCCGCGGTCGCTTCCGGCGTGATCTCGGTCGAGGCATCTTTGAGGACGTTGCCGTTCTCGCAGTGATAGCCAGTCGGGACCGTGATGTTCGCACAGGGATCGACCGAGCCGCCGGAAAGCTGGTTGTCGGGCGTGCCGGGCGTGGGGCATCCATTGTTCGAGGCGGGACCGCTTTCGCTGTCGCAGTTGTCCACGCTGTCGAGGATGCCGTCACCGTCGGTGTCGATCGGGTTGGTCTGACCTTCGGGGCATCCACTGTTGGAAATCGGGCCCTTCTGGTCGTCGCAGTTGTCGAGCGCGTCGGTGATACCATCGTCATCCGTGTCCTGAACGAGCGCCTTGACGTTGTCGCCGTCGTCGACCCGATTCCAGGTATAGATACCCGCGGGGATGGCAACGACAGCCACGAGCGCCACGATGAGGATGACGACGATGATCCTACGGAGTGTCCTGGGCATTTCAAGCCCTTCCTTTCACAACGAGTCGGCAAACTAGCCGTCTCAGTCAAATGAACGAGGGCGAGGTAGTAGCGGTCTTGGAAGACCTCCCTCAAGCAGAGCGTGTTACCGCTTCTCCCAGAACCGTTTGAGCCACGGCCATCGTCCCACTCGGACGCGGTACCTTCCGGTTCCTACGTCGAGTACGACCGTCTGGATCACGTCGTCTGCCGTAAGGCTTTCGTCCGTGAATTCCTCGACGTCGAAGTCGATGCCGTTGGTTCGGAGCTGTTGCAGGCCGACTTCTTTCGTCATGCCGCGAACCGACTCCGGGGTCCAGGGGCGGGGGCGACCTACGCGGCCGTTCGGAAGCCTGACGAGCGTTCCGGTCGGGGGCGCGGTCGGCGCGGGAGCGGGTCTGACCACGGTGATATCGATCGTGCCAGTGCCTTTTGTCACGTGTGCCGGTGGCAAGAGGCTGGCGCCGATGATCATGCCGTGGTCGTAGTGCGCGTGGTCGACAAGGGTCACATTCATCGTGATCGCGTTGTCCAACACCCATTGGAGGATCGTCAAATCATCGACGTATTCGCCGACGAGCTTGATGACCTCAACGGTGCCGGGGGGCGGTGGCGCGATGATCGGACCGAGCGAGGAGTAGACGTTGACGAGTGTCCCGTCCGCGACTCCCGTGGTTCCTCCCGGCGGATCCGTCCGCAAGAAAGTCCCAAAGGGATGGGGCGAGTGCTCATCGAGCAACGGCATGGCGATCGTCAGCCCGGGCGTGCCGGTGAGGGCTGCGAATGCTGCCGTCATGTTGGTGCCGGGTGCGATCGTCGGAATGTCGAATGGCATTGCCGTGGTTCCTCCTGTGATTCCTACGAAGCCGCCGCCGCGTTGGTGGGGTTTGGGACCACCGTCGGGGTCGGGGCTGCTGCCGCTGCGGGTGCCGTACCCGTGGCGTCGAAAGGGGGCATCTCGGCGAGGTCGGACAAGGCCGCGACGTTGATCGCGTTTTCAGCGCGTTTGTTGTCCGCGTTGAAGTCGGTGATGGCCGACTCGATCAGGGCGTACGCGTCATCCTTGTTCTTCATGCCGAGCGCGATGATGAAACGCCGTGCGAGCAAACCGAGTCCGGCAGCGCCGCTCATGATCTGGGTGCGGTCGAGTGCGCCGGTCAAGGTCAGCCAGAAAGCGTTCACCGTCGTCGTCCGCTCGAGCTCCTGCATCTTCTGCGGGGTCGCCTTGAGCTCGCTGAGCACGTCGTCGATCGCCTGGCGCTTCTTTGCCTTGTCGATCTTCGGATCCGAAACGAGCTGGACTGCACTCGCCAAAAGATAGGCGATGCCGTTGCCGTCGCGGAGCTGTTGTGCTGCGAGTAGGTCGGTGCGGTTGATCGTGTTGTTTCCGGTCGGTGTTGCGGTTGTCATGGCGACGTTTTTCCTCCAAGGAACTAATTGTCGATCCGGCAAATAGGAACAATTTCCTATCCATCCGGGCGAAACGTGCGAACGTGCCGCTGATGTCCGAGCGCGTGGTAGTGGTAGATATCGATGACCGAGCTTTATGGGCTGGGTCCGCGAATCCGAACGTGCACTTAACGATCCTTTCACGTAGGGAACCTCTCCCTCGAATTGTAGGTAGTTGGTGCCCGATATTCGGCAGAGAAGAATGTGGTTAGGTTTTTGAGGCCGCCACGCCAAGCAGGTGCTTGTTTCTTCTTTCCCAAGTATCGAGAAACGGGTACTGTACACGTGATGGAAAACGCACTCTGCCCACAACGCGCTTTCCTGTGCACCGTACCCGATGCTCGATACCTGAGTTACCAA
>Ga0080064_1003706_pt1 | contig 21324 bp, 14 predicted proteins | sample Subgrocontami54m_FD_69260 | JGI IMG/M metagenome (GOLD analysis project Ga0080064, IMG submission 69260) | Subsurface groundwater microbial communities from S. Glens Falls, New York, USA - GMW46 contaminated, 5.4 m (SPADES assembly) (version 2) ...
GACACGGAAGGTGGAGTTGGAAGCCAAGTCCGCTCCGCTGAAGGAAAAGATCCGTTTGATCGAGGCGCCGTATCGCGAACAGGCCTTTGAAAAGAAGCTCGCCGCCTTTCCCAAGGAAATCCAGGAAGCCGTGCGTACTCCGGAATCGCAACGTACCGCGGGGCAGAAGCTGCTGGCCACCCAGATGCTCAGCATCCGGCCGTCGAATTATCGCGGCTTGATGACGGCTGCGGATCGCGCGGCTGCGGATGCCCTCACGCGCCAGGTGCGCGAAATCGATAAACAGATGCCGCCTCCTCTGCCGCTCGCGATGGGAATTCGCGATGGCGACTACCGGCTTGCGCCGATGGGGCCCGGCGACGATGAAGCGCCGGGCAAGGGCGTTAAGAGTACCGGGGAGGACATCAACGAAACCTATGTGCCGGTGGCGGGTAAAGCCTATCATCCGCCGAGATCATACTTTCTGGAAGCGGGCGACTTCGAGTCTCGCGGGCCGGAAGTAGCGCCCGGCTTCCTGGAGGTGATTCCCATCGCGAATGTGCCCACCGCCATCCCACCCAGGGACGGCCGCACCACCACGGGCCGGCGGCGCGCCCTGGCCGAATGGATCGTCCATCCGGACAATCCGCTCACGGCGCGCGTGATGGTCAATCGAATCTGGCAGCATCACTTCGGACGCGGACTGGTTGCTACCGCAAGCAATTTTGGCCGGCTCGGGCGCAAACCTTCGCACCCGGAGCTGCTCGACTGGCTGGCGACGGAATTTGTGCGTTCGGGCTGGAGCGTGAAGCAAATCCACCGCGCCATCATGAATTCAGAAACCTACCAGATGGCCTCAGAGTATTCCGGAAGCCAGGCCTTGGAAACCGATCCCGACAATATTTATCTCTGGCATTTTCCCCCGCAGCGTCTGGAAGGCGAGGCGATTCGAGATGCCATTCTGGCTGTCAGCGGAAAATTGAACCGGCAGGTGGGCGGGCCGGCCTTTTTCCCGCCGGTGCCCGAGACCGTGCGCAGTGCGGTCTACAAGGGAATCTGGGTTGTCAATGAGGATGGCCCGGAGGTTTGGCGGCGCGGCGTTTACTCCTACTACAAGCGAGGTATGAAGTACCCGATGTTCGAGGTGTTCGATCAGCCCGATCCCAACATTACCTGCGAACGGCGCGCGGTCAGCACCGTACCCACCCAGGCGCTGACGTTGCTGAACAATGACTTCGTAGTGAATCAGGCGCGCCTGTTCGCGGAACACATTCAAAAGACCGCCGGGCCGGAGCAGCAGGATCAGGTTCGCGCGGCCTACCGGATCGCACTTTCGCGGGATCCCTCGCAGAAGGAAATGCGAAGTAACGTTGAGTTTCTCAACCGTCAGATGGCCGCTCACGGCGGTTCGGTCGGGAAGGCGCTGGACGACCTTTGCGATGTGATGCTGAACCTGAATGAGTTTCTCTATATCAACTGAGGGAGAACAGTGATGAAAACGATCTCACGACGCGATCTGCTGTTTACTGGAGGCGGTGGTATCGGTGGAGTCGCGCTCGCGAGCCTCCTTGCGCAGGACGGGCTTCTGGCCGGACCTGTCGGCGCGCAAGCCTGCGGCGGGGGACCTGCAAGCGCGCTTGCCGCCCCCAAAAAGCCTCATTTCAAACCCCGCGCCAAGTCTGTGATCTCCCTGTTCATGACCGGTGGCGTGAGCCATATCGACACATTCGATCCCAAGCCGATGCTCCGGAAACATCACGGCCAACCGTTGAGCGGGTTCGGCGAAATCGTGGTGCGGCAGGGTTATCCCGGCCCGATCATGGCCAGCCCCTATTCGTTCAAAAAATACGGGCAGAGCGGAACCGAAGTGTCAGAGCTGTTCCCGCACATGGGCTCGATGGTGGACGAGTTCGCGCTCATCCGCTCCGGCTACGGAAAGTCGAATGACCACGTGCTGGCCCATTACGAGTGGAACACGGGGTCGTTGTTGATGGGCTATCCCAGCGTTGGTTCCTGGGTCACCTATGGGTTGGGCACCGAGAACCAGAGCCTGCCCGGCTATGTGGTCATCCATGACCCGCGCGGCGGTCCCAACGCCGGCGTGGCCAACTGGAACAGCGGTTACCTTCCCGCCGCCTACCAGGGCACGGTGTTCCGTCCCACCGGAGAACCGATCCTCGACCTGCGGCCTCCGGCCGGCATCTCTCCGGAACAGCAGCGCGCACGGCTGGATCACCTCGCCAGGTTGAATGAAGAGCACGCCACAAAGTATCCGGGCAGCGGTGAACTGGCGGCCCGCATCGCCTCCTATGAGCTTGCCTATCAGATGCAGGCTTGCGCGCCCGAGGCCGTGGATCTGAATCAGGAGAGCGAGGCGACCAAGAAGCTCTACGGCCTCGACAATGAGGCGACTGAGCCGTTCGGCCGCCAGTGTCTGCTGGCGCGGAGGATGGTGGAGCGCGGCGTGCGTTTTGTGCAATTGTTCAATGGCGCCAAGCAGAGGACCGACATCGACGATTGGGACGCCCACAGCAACCTGGCCGACAATCATAGCGCTCACGCGCGCGAGATCGATCTTCCCATCGCCGGGCTGATTCGGGATTTGAAACAACGCGGGTTGCTCGACGAGACGCTGGTCATCTGGCATTCCGAATTCGGCCGCATGCCGATTTCGCAGAAAGGCCTCGGGCGTGATCACAATCCCGGCGCGATGTCCTTCTGGATGGCGGGCGCAGGCATTCGCGGCGGCCAGGTGATTGGCGCCACCGACGAGTTTGGCTATAAGGCGACCGAGCAGCCCATCTCCTATCACGACGTGCACGCCACCCTGCTGCACTTGTTAGGGATGGATCACAAACGCCTGACCTACCTCTTCAATGGCCGCCAGATGCGCCTGACCGACGTTCACGGGGAGTTGATTCCGCAGATCGTGGCGTGACCGCGGACGCGCCTCAATAAAGGGAGATTGCTATGTTCGCAAGAATTGTTGCCAGGCCGATGCTGGGCGCTTTGGCTGTAGCCGTTCTGGTTCCAGTGAGTTTTGGCCAGGTGACGGGAAGTATCAGCGGATACGTACGCGATCCATCCAGCGCGGGGGTTCCACGGGCGGTGATCGTCGCCCGCTCCCTGGAGCAGCAGCTCACCCGTACGGTCACCACCGATGACCGGGGCTTTTACAATTTGCTGGCGATGCCTTCAGGAACCTTCGAGCTCAGCGCAACCGCCGATGGCTTCCAGAAACAGATTCAGGATGGTGTGCGGCTTTCACTTGCCGAAAACCTCCGTGTCGACATGACGCTGAAGGTCGGCTCAGTGCAATCGGAGGTGACCGTGAACAGCACGGCAACTCTGGTCAATACCACCAGCCAGACGCTCTCGGGCTTGGTGGACGACCGGCGCGTGCAGGATTTGCCGCTCAACGGCCGCAACGTCATGTCCCTGGCACGCATTCTTCCCGGTGTTCTCAACGTGAGCGCGCCGCAGGAGATGGGCAACACGCGCGCCGGTCCAAACATGAGCGTCAACGGCGGCCGCTCCGTCAACAACAACTTCACTTTCAACGGCGCCAACTTTACCCACTTCGGCCAGACCACTGGATTGAACTTCCCACCGCCGGACGCCGTCCAGGAGATCCGCATTCAGACCCACAACTTCACCTCCGAGTACGGCAACAATTCCGGCAGCCAGGTGAGCATCACCTCCAAAGCCGGCACCAATCACTTTCATGGCAGCGCATGGGAGTTTCTTCGCAACGATAAGTTGAATGCGCGGAGCTTTTTCCAGACAAGACGCCCCACCAGCCGCCAGAACCAGGCCGGAGCCGCGGGCGGCGGGCCCATCAAGCGCGACAAGCTTTTCGGCTTCGGCTATTACCAAAAACTGTGGAACCGGCCGGAATCCGGCTCATCCCAAACACTGGTCCCAACTGATACCGAGCGCTCCGGCAACTTCATAGGCCAGGCCGTTATTCGCAATGTGAACGATCCTCTTACCGGGCGTCCGTTGACTGACCCGGCCGGGCAGCCGTGCGTGGCCGGCAATATGGTCGCGCCCGGATGCATCAGCAAGGTGGCGCAGAACGTTCTCACACGATTCATTCCGAGATCGCCTACCGGCAGCTATGTGTCCCTGCTGCCGACACCGTCGGGAAACTATTCTTTCATGGGGCGGGTGGACTTCATCCAAAGCGCGAACCACACGCTTTTCGGGCATTTTCACCGCGATTCTTACTCGCAGCTTTTTACAGCCGGCAATATTCAGCCCTACACCACCGGTGACCGCGCGGTGAATAACAACAACTTTTCCGTTTCGAGCACTTACACCTTTAGCTCCACGCTGCTGAACCAGGCGACGTTTGATTATCTGCATGTCACCTCGCTCGATCTGGCGCGCGAGTCGTTCACCCCGCAGAGTCTGGGCATCAACCTCCCGCCGGGGATCAATGGAGAAGGGATTGCGATCAACGTGCAGGGACGGTTCAGTCTCGCTCCGGTGAACCCCAATGGTCAGAACTACACCAACTGGCATTTCCGTGATTCCATGAGTTGGATCAAAGGGAAGCACACGCTCAAGGGCGGCTACGAAATGCACAAAGTCATCTGGACTCTGAACAACCAGTACACCCAGACGCGCAGTTCCACGTTCACGGGCATCGGAAGCGGAAACCCGATGGCGGACTTCCTGCTGGGTCGCTTTGACCAGGTGAGTGTCCTGTTCGGACAGCCGGGCAGCGACCCGATCAACTGGAAACACTTCTTCTTCATACAGGATGAGTTCAAGGTGAGGCCTCGACTTACCGTGACCCTTGGCATGCGGTGGGAACCGTACTTCGCCTGGGATCAGAAGTTCGGGCGCCACACCGTGACCGATGTGCCGAACTTCAATAGCCGGTCCACCGTCCGGCCGGACGCGTTGCCTTATGTGCTTTTCCCAGGGGACCCCGGGCTGCCCTCCAATGGTAAGTTGAGCTTCGACGATCGCAACAACATTGGCCCACGCGTTGGCTTTGCGTGGGACGTTTTCGGAAACGGCAAAACCAGCGTGCGCGGCGGCTACGGACTTTTCTTTGATCAGCTCAGCGCTACCGTCGTTCATACTTCCGAGGCGCCTTTTGCCGGTACTGACGTTCTGCGCCAGGGTCAAATCGAGGATCCCTACAAGTCGCTCAATCGCGCGCTGCCTCCGCAGGGTATTTTGTCGGGCAACTTCGGCTGCAAGCCGGTCAGCGCTTTCCCCGGTGTCGCCTGTGACTTTCCGCTGCCCGCCAATCTGGTGACCACCGATACACGTCTGGTTGTACCCTACACCCAGTCCATCAGCCTGACCATCGAGCGCCAGTTGGGATCCGACTTCGCGCTATCGGTGGGTTATGCGGGGAAACTATCGCAGAAGCTCGAGGGGCATCGCCATTGGAATCCGGCCGTTTTCAAGAACGACCCGATTACGGGCCAGGCCCCATCGGCGCAGAACATCAACAACAGGGTTCTGTTTCCACAAACCATCGGCCTGTTCAATACGCAGTCGCGATTCCTCGGCAACGACTACCGGGCGGGGTATCACAGCGCACAGTTTCGCATCGAGAAACGCTTTAGCCGCGGATTCTCCTTCATGGGTTCCTACGTCTTGAGCAAAGGCGTGGACAACGTGAACGCGCCGCAGCCCGGGCTGACGCCGGGTGTTGGGAATCCGTTCAACCTCAAGCAGGAAAAAGGACTCGGCAACTTCGACCGCCGTCACGCGGTGGCCGTGAGCTGGCTGTGGAGCCCGGACTTCCGTTTCGGGAACCGCATGGCCAAACATGCCCTGGGCAACTGGAGCCTGGGCGTATTCCACAGCATCCAAAGCGGAGCGCCTCTGAGCATCACCATGGGCACCGACGTCGCGCTGGATGGAACCGGGCAACAGAATCTGCAGCGGGCACAGCTCGTGAATGGCGTCACCTACGCCGACGTCACACGCGACCACACCAGCCGCGCCGACATGGTCAGCCGGTTCTTCAATACCACGGCGTTCGTCCCCGCCAACCTCGTGCCGCGCGGTGTATACGGCAATTCCGGCCGGAATATCATCAGCGGGCCGGCGATGAGCAATACCGACTTCACGCTCATGAAGGATATCGTTCTAAAAGAAGCAATGCGCGTGCAGTTGCGCGGAGAGTTTTTCAATGTATTCAATCAGGTGAACTTCTCTCCGCCCAACACGCTGGTGTCATCGGGCTCGTTTGGACGCATCACCGGAGCCGATGACGGCCGCGTGGTCCAATTGGCGTTGAAGTTTCTTTGGTAGCGGGGAAAGGAGCATTGAGGATCATGTTCATTTCAAATCGATCCGCGCGCCTGGGTTTGCTCTGCGCCCTCGCCGCGGTGGGCTTGGCGGCGTTGGCGCAAACCAATTGGCCCCGGCTGCCCTACGTCGTCGATCCCGATTGGCCGCGGCTTCCCGTCGGATGGACCTTTGAGGAGACCCCGGGCGTTGCCGTTGACGCGCGTGAGCACGTCTTCGTTTTCCACCGCGGTAAGCATTCCATCATCGAGTTCGATAAGGCCGGCAACGTTGTACGCAGCTGGGGTGACGGCACCTTCGTGCGCCCGCACGGGCTTCGCTTTGATCCCGATGGCAATCTTTGGGCCGCTGACGATCAGGGCCACATTGTCGTGAAGATGGATGCCCTTGGGCGCGTTCGCATGGTCCTGGGCCGTAAGAACACCAAGGGGGAAACCAACGACACCTTCAACCGGCCCACGGATTTGGCTTTCGCGCCCAACGGTGACTTCTATGTTTCCGACGGCTATGGAAATTCCCGCGTCGTGAAGTTCACCAAGGAAGGGAAATTCATCACCGCCTGGGGCAAAAAGGGCGCCGGGGAAGGCGAGTTCAACCTGCCGCACGCCGTAGCTCTCGACAAGCGCGGCCGCGTCTACGTCGGTGACCGTGAGAATCATCGCATGCAGATTTTCGACGCCAATGGCAAGTTCATCACCCAGTGGAAGCACGTCGGCTCCCCTTGGGGAATTGTAGTCTTGCCCGACCAAACCATTCTCATGTGCGATGGCCACAACAACCGGATCTTGCAGTTAAGCCCGAACGGCGACGTGTTAGGCGTCCTGGGCGAGGCCGGCAAGCTGCCCGGACAACTCGACTTTGTCCATCACATGGCCGTTGGGCCCAGCGGCAACATATACACCGCGGAAATCAAGAACTGGCGCGTGCAAAAGTTCGAGCGCCGTTGAGGGTTCCGCTAAAAACATCCCATGCTACACTGAGGCCGGGCCGGGCTGCGATAACTGGGCTTCGGGCCCCGAAGCGAGGTACCCGTGCCAGCTCTCTACGAAGCACCCGTATCGCGTGTGGTATCCAGATCTGCCAAGAGGGATCGAGAGTACCTTAGAACCTGCGTCTTCCTTGCTTCTCGCGCCGAACTACCCGAGCCTTGCCAAAAGCTCCGCAGTGGTAAACCATTCTATGCCCGCTTCCTCGAAATCATTGTCGTTGGACCAAACAGCCGCTCCGGTCTGAAGCCCCAATGCGAGAAGATCTACATCATCCGGATCACGACGTCCAATGCGCCGTTTCGCCTCAGGTATGCTTTCCTCATTGCTCTCACGCTCTACAACCGTGACGGGAAGTGAGGCGACCGCCATGAGAGCGACATCGAGGGATAAGCCCTTCGTGGCCGCGAGCTGCGCGACCTACTCCTGTACCTCTGCCAGTGTGAATTCAGTTGTAAGAATTCCGGTCACTTGCGGGTGTTCCAAAACCGCTCTTGCGCGCCCGCCGATCACCGCCGAAAGTAGAACATTAGCGTCGGCGACGAGTTTCACGCTTGTTCTTCCGCCACGTTTCAAAATCTGCGGCGATTTCGTCCTCCGTGAGACCTTTCTTCTTCAGCTCTTTTGCGATCTGATCGCTCAGCATAGAGAATACTTCCCGCTTCAGCTCAATGGGCATCGTGCCCTCGGGCCAGGGAAAAAACACTCCGGCCAGGCGTCCTCGCCGAGTTACCAGGATGGGATCCTTTGACCTGAGCAAGCCGCTTGCGTTGTCACGAAATTCGCGGACGGTGCTAATCTTCATGTGGCCACTCTAGTGACCATTATAGGTCTTTTTCATATCCCTGACACCATCACCCTAATCTCTACCGAGATTGCTATGATTGCCCGCCTCCGCTAGAATAAAAGCTGCTGGGCTTCCCTTATGGCTCTCGCCGTCCCTAGACTCTATCCTTACGCGGACACCTCCGTTTTGGCCCAAATCGGCAACACGCCGCTGCTGCGGCTGGCCAAGATCGACGCGGATTTGCCCGGCATCGAGATCTACGGCAAGGCCGAATTCTTCAACCCCGGCGGTTCGGTCAAGGATCGGCCCGCATTGAACATGATCCTGGAGGGCGAACGCTCTGGCGAGCTTATCCCCGGCAAGATCATATTGGATTCCACCAGCGGGAATACAGGCATCGCCTACGCGATGGTGAGCGCCGTTCGCGGCTACAAGGTAAAGCTCTGCCTGCCGCAGAATGCCTCTCCGGAGCGCAAGAAGATTCTCCACGCCTATGGCGCGGAGCTGGTCCTGACTGACCCGACACTCGGATCGGACGGGGCCATCGAGCGCTGCCGCGAGATTTACCACCAGGACCCGGGCCGCTATTTCTACCCGGATCAATATAGCAACCCGGCCAACTGGCAGGCGCACTTCGAATCGACGGGCGTGGAGATTCTGGAGCAGACCGATGCCCGCATCACGCACTTTATCGCGGGCGTGGGCACCAGCGGAACTTTCATGGGCGTGACGCGCCGCATGAGAAAGGACGCTCCCGGCGTACAGTGTTTTTCCATGCAGCCCTCCACCGGGTTCCATGGGCTGGAAGGGCTCAAGCACATGGCGACTGCGATTGTGCCCGCCATCTACGACCCCACCCTCGCCGACGGCAATCTGGAAGTGGACACGGAAGACGCGCATGCCATGGTCCTGCGCGTGGCCCGGGAAGAGGGCGTGCTGGTGGGCATCTCCTCGGGCGCGAATCTGGTGGCCGCGAGAAAGCTGGGCCGCCGCCTCGTGCAAGCCGGCGAACCTGCCCTTATCGTCACCATGCTCTGCGACGGGGCCGACAAGTATTTGAGCGAAGAGTTCTGGCTGGAACAGGATTGAAATGATCAAGATTGAACCGGACGCCTGGACCGTAATGGTCGAGCACGCGAAAACCGCCTATCCCAACGAATGCTGCGGCGCGATGATCGGCACCATCGACGGCGACGAGAAGCTGGTGAAAGTCTCGGTCCCGCTCGAGAACGCTTTCCAGGGAGCGCAGGCCGCCCGCTACGAGCTTCGGCCCGAGGATCTGCTGCAGGCTGACCGGGAAGCTCGCCGCCAGGGCATGGACCTCATCGGCATTTTCCATTCGCATCCGGACTGCGACGCCTACTTCTCCGAGACGGATCTGAAGAACTCCTGCCCGTGGTATTCCTTCGTGGTACTCTCGATCCAAGGCGGCCAGTTCCATCACGCCAACAGTTTTCTTCCGAATGCGGATCAAACCGCGGCCGACAAGGAATCTTTAGAACATCCGAGGTAATCCAATATAGTATGGCCAAAGTACTCATTCCCACGCCGCTCAGGCAGTATGTGGACAAGAAGGACACCGTGGAGGCCGCCGGCGCCACGGTCGGTGAGGTGCTCGGTGCCCTGACTACCCAATATCCTGACCTCCGCAAGAACCTCTATACGGACGAAGGCAAGCTGCGCAGCTTTGTCAATGTGTATGTGAACGACGAGGACATACGGTACATGAGCAAGGACGCCACCGCCGTCGCTGCGGGCGACACGGTCACCATTGTGCCGAGCATTGCAGGAGGCTTGTAAAATGACACCGGTGGAAACCGCTGCGGGCCTGTCACTCTCAAAAGAGGAAATTCTACGCTACAGCCGGCACCTCATCATGCCGGAAGTCGGCATGGATGGGCAGTTGAAGCTGAAGGCAGCCAAGGTGCTGCTCATCGGTACCGGAGGCCTGGGCGCGCCGCTCGGGATGTATCTCGCCGCGGCCGGCATTGGCAAGATCGGGATCGTGGATTTCGATGTCGTGGATTACACCAACCTGCAGCGGCAGGTCATCCACGGCACCAGCGACGTTGGCCGCAAGAAGCTCGACTCGGCCGCCGACACGATGAAGGAGATCAATCCGTACGTGGAAATCGCCAAGTACGAGGTCGCCCTCACCAGTGAGAATGCGATGGAGATCCTGAAGGACTACGACATTGTCGTCGACGGCACCGACAACTTTCCCACCCGCTACCTGGTCAACGACGCCTGCATCCTGCTCGGCAAGATCAACGTCTATGGATCGATCTTCCGGTTCGAGGGGCAGGCCACCGTGTTTGGCCATCCCGGTGGACCTTGTTACCGCTGCCTCTACCCGGAGCCGCCGCCACCCGGACTGGTGCCTTCCTGCGCGGAAGGTGGAGTGCTCGGCATTTTGCCCGGCGTGATCGGCCTCATCCAGGCCACCGAAACGGTGAAGCTGATTCTCGGCGCCGGCGAGCCCCTGGTGGGCCGCCTCATGCTCTACGACGCGCTCAACATGAAGTTCCGCGAGCTCAAGCTGCGCAAGAATCCCGACTGCCCCATCTGCGGCGATCATCGCACTATCCACAAGCTCATTGACTATCACCAGTTCTGCGGCGTCCCGCAACATGAGCCGGAGCCGGAACCCGGCGTCACGGCCAATGAAATCGATGTCACAGCCCTCAAAGCGCGCATGGATCAAGGAAAAGTGGCGCTGGTGGATGTCCGCGAACCGCATGAGTATCAGATCTGCCGCATCCCTGGTTCGATCCTGATTCCTTTGGGCGACGTCCCCAAGCGCATGAACGAACTCAACACTGCTGACGAGATCATTGTGCATTGCAAGAGCGGCATACGCAGCGCCAAGGCTTGTGACCTGCTCCGGCAGTCCGGTTTCAAGCGCGTCTTGAACGTGAAGGGCGGAATTCTCGCCTGGAGCGACAAGATTGATCCCAGCGTTCCCAAGTACTAATGCCGAATCGTGAAACCCGCCGCACTTACCATCGCCGGCTCTGACCCATCCGGCGGAGCCGGGCTCCAAGCCGACCTCAAAACATTTCATCAGTTCGGTGTCTACGGCGAGTCGGTCATCACGCTCCTCACCGTCCAGAACACGCAGCGCGTCAGCCGCGTGGAATGCCAACCGCCCGATCTGGTGCTGGAGCAATTGCGCGCCGTGTTGGAGGACATTCCCCCGCTGGCCGCAAAGACCGGAGCGCTCGGCAACCGCGCCATCGTCGAAGCCGTTGCCGGAGCCGCGGCCGCTTTCACTTTCCCTCTCGTTGTGGACCCGGTCATGATCAGCAAACATGGCGCGTCCCTGATTTCCGATGATGCCGCGCTCCTGCTGCGAACGCGCCTGCTGCCCCATGCCCGTCTGGTCACGCCGAACCTCCCCGAAGCCGCCGCGCTCACCGGCATCGCCATTCACTCCCCGGCTGACGCTCGCCGCGCCGCGCAATCCCTCCTCGCGATGGGCGCAAGAGCGGCTCTGATCAAGGGCGGACACTCCGCCGGCGATGCCACTGACTATCTTCTGGATGGCGAGGCGTGGTTGGAGCTCCCCGCCCCGCGCATCGACACACGGCACACACACGGCACCGGATGCACCTACTCCGCCGCCATCACCGCATGTCTCGCCTTGGGAATGCCCCTGCCCGCCGCCGTGACCCGCGCCAAAGCGTTTATCATGGAAGCCATCGCCACCAACCCCGGACTAGGACACGGTTCCGGCCCGGTCAATCATCACGCCAGGATATGAAATTCTCAGAGCTGCTGATTCTCGCCATTCAACGCACGGAAATCCCGCTCCGGTTCGAGCCGGGAGCGGAGGAATCTGTAGCCAAGCCCGTAACAGAATTCCTCAAGGCCTGGCTCCAATCGCATGAAACCGGTTCCCCGGAAAGAGACGCGGTCCTCACCGAGCTACAGCGAGAGCTGGCAGATGCCTTTGACATCCCGTTGGATTGATGTAACTGGCTTGGGGATTGGGGATCTCGCTTCGGGAAGCCCTCCGTGTTCGAATGGTTATGGGTTCGAATCCTACCTGGGGAACCAACTTTCAACTCGTTGAGAACATTGGGCCACCACGAACCCGCGAGGGGTTAAGTCCTTTGAGTTCAGGTTCGAGTCCTGACTGGGGTATGGAATCACGGCCTTGCACCCGGCTTCGATGACTCCGGTGCCTACGAACAGATGCTGGCGGCGGAACTTCGGATAACGTATGCGCAGAGCACTGCGGCGAAAGTACTCCGCTTCGATGCAAAACCTGGTTGGCCAGACTGGCAGACGATGTCTAGATGGAGAGTAGGGAGGTCACAGAACTTCTTCACTTTGCCGTTGTCGAGCCAGTGTTGGTGAATCATCATCCAGCGCTTCTGAAGAGCCTCATCGATCGGGAATAACTGTCGAGCCACCGGCTCTGGCGCTTCCCCGTAATGCGCACCTCTCAGGCACTCCAACAGCACCCGAAAGTGTCCGGGCTTCACTCAGGCTGAATGTGGATGTTCAAAGCTGCGCACTGAGCACTGAGCGCTGAAAGGCTCTCCCAAACTTGCGAACTTGAACAACTCTTGACCTCGGCTCGCCGACACCTCCACTAGAATTGGAAGATGATGCGGCGGTTTGCCTTGACAGTGCTTCTGCCGGGTGCCGTGCTGCTTCTATTCGGACTCCGCGCCCTGGAACAGGACCGCCTCGCTGTGGAGCGTCAAATCAGAGACAGGCTGGCGAACACCGCGGAACTGGCGGCGCGTGCCATCGATCAACAGCTTGCCAACTGGCAACAATTTCGTAGTGATGGGGTGATCCTCACCGGTCGACCGTTGCGCGCCGTGCCGCCGGATGCTCCGGCATACGAATTCCATGACAGCGTGACTGTCGCCGAGCCGGTTCCCGCGCTGGCCGACGCCGAACGGCAAGAGTTGCAGGGCGAGTGGGACAAGGCAATCGTGCTTTATCGCAAAGCGGCCAGCGAATTGCCACGAGCACGGACACAAGCGCTGCTTCGCCAGGCGGAGACCTACAGCAAAGCCGGGAAGCCCGACCTAGCCGCTAGCGAATACACTGCCGTCCTCCAGCGACCCGACGAACGCATCGGTGCGCTCAGCACCCAACTCGTTGCCCGCTTCCAACTGTGCATACTCGGCAAAGGCGATCGTGCAGCGTTCTACCGCGACTTGGTGGCCGGGCGCTGGCGCCTCGACAAAGCACGCTACCTGTTCTATTCCGAAGCGGCGCGAGCTTGGATCCCTGAATCGGATCCGGGGCGCACTGTCGAACGCCAGAAACTCGAACTCTCGGCAGCCATCGATTCTTACCTCCAAAGCCAAGGCAGGCTTCTCGATGGTCACGTAGCCTTCTGGAATGAAACGGAAACGCTCATCCTCCCTGTTGCCAAGCTGCGCCAAAGACTGAACGAGTCGGTGGCCATCGACCGCGACCTCCGCGTTCAACTCGCAGATGCGGACGCGGCGTGGCCTCCGTTATCGTCCATCCATACGCTCCGCGACCGCCAGTTCCCCTGGGTTGTTCTGGCGTCTCCGGTGGACATCTCCCGCCTGTTTGCAGGCTCACAACAGCGCCGCTGGATCTATCTCGCTCTGCTCCTATTGATGTTCCTGGTGCTCGCCGTAGGCAGTTATCTGACCGCGAAGGCCGTCAACCGCGAAATGGAAGTGGCCCGGCTGAAAAGCGAATTCGTTTCCACCGTCTCGCATGAGTTTCGCACTCCGGTCACCGCCATCCGCCAGCTTTCCGAATTGCTCGACCGGGGACGCGTGGCTGAAGTGGAAAAACGCCGCCAGTATTACAGCTTGATTTACCGCGAAAGCGGACGGCTTGCGCGGCTCGTGGAAAACCTGCTCGACTTCTCCCGTATCGAAGAAGGCCGTAAGCAGTATGATCTTGAACCCTTCGACCCCACTCAATGGCTGCGGGAGGTGGGAACCAACTTCGAACGCGGCAACATCAACCTCTCGGTGCCGGCCGGGCTGCCGCCGGTTCAGGGTGATCGGGTCGCCTTGACGAGCGCAGTGGAGAATCTTCTGGACAACGCCGTAAAATACTCGCCACCCGGTTCTCCCGTCGCTCTCGAAGCTGAGGCCAGCGGCGTCGAACTCACCATTCGTGTCCGCGATCAAGGCTATGGTATCCCCGATGAGGACCGCAGCCATGTATTCGAACGGTTCTATCGTGGCAGTGGAGAGATTTCACGCCGGGTAAAGGGTACGGGCGTGGGACTCAGCCTCGTCCGCCACATCGTCGAAGCCCATCACGGTCATGTGGACTTCGACACGTATTTGGGAAAGGGTAGCGAATTTCGCATTCGCCTGAAAACGATATGAGCAGAATCCTGGTGGTAGAAGATGAGCCCGCCATCGCGATCGGTCTCAAGGACGACCTCGAAGTGGAGGGCTACGAAGTGGACGTGGCCGAGGATGGTGCCGTGGCTATCGAGTCAGCCACGCGGTCGTCCTACGATTTGGTTCTGCTCGACGTGATGCTGCCCCAAAAGGACGGCTTCAGCGTGTGCCGCGAACTGCGTGCCGCAGGTATTCGCACACCTATTATTCTCCTCACCGCTCGCGGCGACGAGTCGGACAAAGTCCGCGGCTTGAACCTCGGAGCAGATGACTACGTCACCAAACCTTTTAGCCCCAGAGAATTGAACGCGCGCATTCAAGCCGTGCTGCGCCGCGTTCCGCAAGCGGCGTCGCTCCGGCGGTTCGGCAGTGTCACCGTGGATTTCACCCGTTGCGAAGTATCGCGCGGCGGCAACCGCGTCGATGTCACCGCGCAGGAATTCAAACTCCTGCGTGCGTTCCTCGATCACGAAGGCGAAGTCCTCAGCCTCGACCGCCTGCTTACGCTGGTCTGGGGCCAGGACATCTTTCTCACTGACCGTGTCATCTACACTCACGTGAACAACCTGCGCAACAAAATCGAAGAGAAACCTTCTCAGCCGCGCCATATTGTGAGCCTCCGCGGGATGGGCTATCGCTTCGATCCGTGAACTTGAACCAGTCTTGAACGAACCTTGAATCATGAATTCCGAAGCCGCCGTAATCTGACACCATGAAACGAATTTCCACTCTTTTACTGGCAACCATCGCCGCGGGGATGCTCGCCGCTCAGAGCAAAACCCCCGACGCGATGCTCGGCGCGGCGCTCCATCAGGAAGAAGTCCAGCGCGACATCAAAGGCGCAATCGCTTCCTACAAGAAACTGCTCGGTGTTCGTGGTTTGAACCGCAAGATTGCCGCGGAGGCCCTGTTTCATCTGGGATTGTGTTACCAGAAACTCGGGGATGCTGAAGCTCGCAAGACCTTTGAACGGCTGGTGAATGAATATGGGGACACACCCTGGGCGGCACAGGCACGGCCGAAGATAGTGGCCTTGGAGAGCACTCGTCCAATGGATCGTCAAACTGCGACTCTGCTCTGGAAGTCCGACATCGATTGTGAAGGGACGATTTCCCCCGATGGGCGCTATGTTTCCTACACCGATTGGAACAACGGAAACATGGCCTTTCACGATCTGGCAAGAGGTTCCGATTTTCCTATCACAAAGACCGGGACATGGAAGGCTGGAGCAGCGGAGTTCGCGGAAACAGCCGCTTTTTCCAGAGACGGAAAGCAACTGGCCTACCAGTGGTTTGAAGCGAAGACAGGCCGCTTTGAGCTGCGCGTGACCGGTGTCACCGGCGATGCCGCCCCCCGGCCATTGTTCCACTCCGAAGAGTTTCGCTGGGCCGCCCCGCACGACTGGTCACCGGACGGCAAGTGGATCGCCGCCGGCCTGGAACCGGAGAACTCCGATGCGCGAACCTACGAGGGAATTAAGCCCGGGCAAAAGGCTGCACTTGGTCTCGTCGGAATTCAGGATGGCTCGCTTCGTGTTCTCAAGACGACGGAGTGGCTCAGCCAGGACAGCGGCTTCGGCAATATTCGCTTCTCGCCCGACGGCAAACTGCTCGCCTACGACCGGCCGCCCACGGATCCCAAACGCTGGTGGCAGCGCCAGGTCTTTGTCATGGTGATCGAAGAAGGCCGCGAGATTCCGGTTGCCGTGGATTCTACGCAGGAGCAACTTGTGGGATGGTCCCCGGATGGAAGCTACTTGCTGTTCACCAGCGACCGCACAGGATCCATCGACCTCTGGTCGCTCGCATTCTCGAACGGAAAGCGCGAGGGAAATGCGGAGATGATCCGGCAGGGGATTGGTCGGATTGTCCCATTCAGGTTGAATGCCGCCGGAGGGCTCTACTATTGTGTAGCGGGGGCACGCGATCTTCCGATCGCAAAAACCGCCACGTTCGATTTCTCCTCCGGAAAGCTGCTCTCGCCGCCGGTGGATGTGACGCAGGCAGATCATGGTGAAGGAAGTTTGTCTCCCGACTGGTCTCCGGATGGGAAGAGTCTTGCCTTTATTTCGCAAAGACGCACAGGGTCCGGATACGTGGCTTCGATCAAGATCCAGTCCACCGAGAGCGGAGTGGTTCGCGAACTTCACCCGATGCTCTATGCTCCTTCTCTACTTCGATACGCTCCGGATGGGAGTTCCGTTCTAATCGTGCAATCCGGTCCGATGGTTCGCGTCGATGTGCGAACCGGTGATGTATCATCGGTCTTGAAGCAGGAACCAGGAGTCCGAAGAGACCGCCCGTCGTTGTCTCTGGACGCCAAGACTCTTTACTATGGGCGACAGGAGCGAGCGAAAGACGCCGATGTCTCTCTCATCGCCCGCGACCTCGAGTCGGGCTCCGAACGTGAGTTGGTCCGCCGGAGAACCTTGGGCGGACTGCTCCTCTCTCCGGATGGACGGCACCTCGCTACGATTAGCCAGGACCCCACGCAACGTTCGAGCACTTTCATGATCATTCCTCTCGAGGGCGGAGAGACGCGAGAAGTCGCTCTGCCAGTGGAGTCCACCGCGAAGGGCTCCATGCCCTTCACCCTCTTCGCGTGGACGGCGGACAGCAAGTCATTCCTGCTCCGAAAACACCTCGCTTCCGACCACGTCGAACTATGGCGAGTCTCGATCGAGGGAGGCTCACCCCAGCGAATTAACGAAAGACTCGACCTGCCGTTCACCACTGGAGGCGTTCGCGTCAATCCGGACGGGCGCCGGATTCTGCAGTTTCCACCCGTTCAAGGGCCGTTGCGATCACAATCTCAAATCATGCTCCTCGAGAATTTCCTGCCTTCCAGGAAAGCAGAGAAAACAACCGCTCGGTGAACCGTACCTAAGGCTGGGGGCGGTGTTGACTTCTTCACCGTCGCCGGCCAATTCGCCTCTACCGTAAGGTGTGTATCTTCGCGCACGCGCTGTTCCACCTGCTCTGCGGCGACGTCAATGGCGGGGCGGATTGGTTGGAAAAAGCTCGCGACCAACGCACCTTTTGATGATGTTCCATCTTGTGGTATCGAAGAAGCTGAGAGCAAGCCAAAGGAACCGGGCGCCAGCGGATGGTGCCTTGTTCAGTATCGGTTCGAAAGTGGAGTGGGAAGTTCTGGAGATGCATCCAAGTTGGGTACCCAGCTTGGACAGGCCTCTTATTTCTGCTCGGATGCCTCTCTGAACAAAGGGAGTTGTATCGGTTCGAGCGGAAGGGGATTTACGCCGCGAGAGTTCTAAATGCATCCAAGATGGGGGGCCATCTGTTGAAGCGGAACAACCTTACAATGCAGCTCCGGCAAGGGTCGCTCAGCAATGAATTGTCTCACGGCAAGCCCTCAAGTACGCGGCGCTATTCCGGCTCGACGCGTCCCAGGGCCTCATCGGTTGCCGACTCCAGCTCGTCGATCTCACTCTCGTCGAGATCCCGGATCTTGGTTTGGAACGCTGATTTGGGAATCGCCCGAATCTGGAACGCCAGGGCAACGGAGTCCTGGGGTGGTCCGCCGGCTGAGGAGGAGCCAATCAGCGCGGTTCCGGCCAGATTTGCGCGGTCAAGGTTCGTGGTGAGCGGAACTACCAGGACCGATTGGAGCGCCCGCGTCAACGTATCACTCTGCCAAATCACGACGGGCCTGCGCCCCGTCTGTTCCCGAGGTCGATACGCACCGAGGTCAGCCCACCAAACCTCTCCCCGCTTCAACTCTGCTCCGTTGCCTCGAGTGCGCTCGCCCACTCAGCGAGACCCTGCTCAGCAAGGGCAAGTTCATCCTCATTCCCAGTCTTCGCAAGCCTCGCCAAATCCCAGCGACTGGGGCTCGGGTGCCGCATCACAATCAGGTTCACACGCTCACCCGGGCGAAGGCCCAACGGCTCCGCGGGCCGTAGCACGCCATTCTCATAATGGGCTTCAACCAATCTCACGACCATAATCGTATCACGTGGTGGTTGTCATTAAGAAGAGCGATGGCGGTTCGAAACATCGAGGAACCATTACTGCGGGCCATTTCGAGACGCCCCCTCTCAGTCGATGAGTGATGCGTTATGCCGGAACTCCGCCGGCAAAACGATCTGGCCCTTGGAGGAGACGGTAGTCTTCATGTAAGTATCGTCTTACCCACGGCAGTGTCAAGCGTCACACGCAGTCGTCACGCGCGCGGATCAGCTGGTTTCCCCGCAGGACCGTTCAACCCCGGAGTCATCCGTGTGTTTGGTTCGCGACGCAACCATCGAGTAATTCCAAGCTCTCGAAAGCCTCAAGGCCGGTAAACCACCATCCGCTGCGCGGCGTTCTCCGGGGGATCAAGTAATTGGATCTCTTTTCGACGGAGCAGCCTCCCGAGACCTTACTGGCCTCCGTCAGACGCCGCCTGCCGTGACAGATTCTGCTTGTCCGATGGAGTGGACAAGAATCAACGGTCACTCCTGATGTCGTTGAGATCACCCTGCCAGTCCAGCTTGCCGCGGAATCGGCGGATCTCCCCTGTTCGCTTGGCCGAAGCAAGGTGCGCAGCGCCGTTTCCACGCCCTCCCGCTTGGTGTTCAGGCCGCGCTTCGTATAGAATCCAAATTGGTTCCGAACGATGCGACGGCACAACGCATGTGGCATACTCGTGAGTAATAGCCATGACACTGGCGGAAGTCCGCTCTCGATACCGCGACCAAATTGTTGCTGCCGCAGAGAAGCGCGGCGCTCATAACATTAGAGTATTTGGTTCGGTCGCCCGGGGCGAACAACTCGGAGATTCCGACATAGACTTCCTTGTGGATTTTGAGCCAGGCCGGTCGTTGCTCGATCTGACAGGCCTTTGGCTGGATTTAGAGAAGGTGCTCGGCTGTAAGGTCGACGTGGTTTCCGGTCGCGGGTTGAAGCCACGACTCGCATCAGAAGTCCTTCGTGATGCCGTATCACTATGAGGACGGATCATCGTCTGTTGGGTGAGGCTTGCAGAGGCGTGTCGTTGGAATTGTGTGCTCCTCCCTCGTGGGCAATCGTCGCTGAGCACATGCCAACTCTCCGAGTTCAACTCAATTCCGTTGTGAATGCCCTACCGGATCCTTAGTGGCTCCATCGTTAGTGGCTCCAAGGAACAGCGCCGCAGCCGCTATCGACCCGCGTTCATCGCGTTGATGTAGGACCGCTCGAAGAAATAGAAGAACCCATCCTCGGCGCCGACCAGCAGATCCAGCTTTCCATCGCCGTCCCAATCGGCCGCATTCGCCGTCGGGTTGTGCCCGTTCAGCTTCACCTTCACGATGGTGCCGCGCGGCGTCATCACCGGTTTCGCCTCTGTTCCGGTGTTCTCGTACCAAATGGGCCCGTCATCGGAATCGGAAACCAGATCCAGATCGCCGTCGCCGTCCCAATCCACCATGTCGATCTTCCGGCGTCCGCTTGCACCAGCGCGCCCCGCCGCCAAATTCAGGAAGCGTCCGTTCGGCAGTTGGAAGATGCGCTCCGGCGGCCCGAGCTTCAATTGGCCGCCCACCCTCGATCGGCGGAACAACGACAGGTATCCCTGGTGATCCAGCATGACCAGGTCAACGAGTCCATCGCGATCCCAATCGACGGCGAACGGCGTGGTTCGCCACTGCGTTACCAGTTGCTTTCCCTTCGGCTCCCACCACACCCAATCGGGCTTCGGCGCGCGGCCATTCGGCCACTCCACTTCAATCGGCCGCCCCTTTTCCAAACCTGATCCCGTGTTCCGGTACCAAAGCGGATCGCCCCAAATGTCATTCACGATCAGGTCGAGCTTTCCGTCCATATCCCAATCGGCAACCGATGGATTCGAATAGCCCCACTTCTCTTCAGCCGGCCCTTGTACTGATCCGTTCGGACCGGCCATGCGGCGAATCACTGTGCCGCCCGCTTTCAGATAGCCGCGATCGGCGAACTTGGCTACGCTCCTCGTCCCGGTGTTCTGGAAGTACTGCACATACCCCGCCGAGTTTCCCGCGATGATGTCGAGTAAACCGTCGCCATTCCAATCCACCGCGACCGGACGCGATAGAGCGCCGCTTTTCACATAAGGATCCAGTTGCATCAGCGGTTGTCCCGCTGCCAACCGCGGCTCCTCGCCCTTCCGGGCCGTATTGGCGAACAAAGATATGGTCCCGTCTTCTTCCGCCACCAGCAGCGATGGACCGCGATCCTTCTGCCATTGCACCGCCCGCGGCTGGATCATGCACAGGTCCATTTTGATCGGAGCCCCACCTGCCTGCAGTGGCGTCCCGCCCTCCAGTCCATGACCGCTATTCCGGTACAGCGTCACCGAGTCAATGAAATTGCCCGCGATCAGATCCAGCCGCCCCTTGCCAAACCAGTCGATCGGGTTCGGCGCCGGACTGCCGTATTGATCCAGCACCGCTCCACCCGCCTGCAACTGCAACGGAGGCGCATATTGGGGCTGACCATTCGTCCCTATGTTGCGATGGAACCAAACATACCCATGCAACGGCCCGCGGGTCCACTTGCCTTTCGCATCAAAGGCATCATCCCAGCCATAATCGCGCCAATCGCTGACCCCGGCCAACACATCGATCTTGCCGTCGCCGTCCCAGTCGACCGGGTACCAAAGATCGTCGCGGCCCACGTGATAGTTCCGCGGCAATTGCACCGGCACGAAGCGTGACAATTTGTTGCGTTTGACATCGCTGTAATAGCCGCCGCTGATCACCAGGTCGATCTTGCCGTCGCCGTTGAAATCCGCAGCCACCAGGTCCTTCTTGCCCGGCCCCCACCATTCGCCGCGATCGAACAATGGTTGCCCGGCGGTTCCGATATTCCGGAACAGGTAGATGCCGTTGTAGGGCCGGTCTGCGCACCCCACCACCAGGTCCATGTCGCCGTCATCGTCGATGTCGACCGGCGCGGGATGGGCCCACAAA
>Ga0080064_1003708_pt1 | contig 21312 bp, 20 predicted proteins | sample Subgrocontami54m_FD_69260 | JGI IMG/M metagenome (GOLD analysis project Ga0080064, IMG submission 69260) | Subsurface groundwater microbial communities from S. Glens Falls, New York, USA - GMW46 contaminated, 5.4 m (SPADES assembly) (version 2) ...
ACACCTGCGCGTCGATGACAACAGCGGGGGATTTAATAAGGCTTTGGGCACCGTCGAGCAGCCGATGGAGTTGCGCTCTGGCACCCTCGGTCTGACCTGGTACGTCAACCCCAGCGTCCGGTTGCGGGGGAACTACATCCTGACCGACCTCAGGCCAGGCCGGAATGCCGTCGGCATGAGCAATAGCACCCATGGTGAACTGGTGCACGAGGGGATCGCCGAGGTGCAATTCCAGTTCTAAGAAGATATCCAAGCGGCAGTGTCAATGGTGAAACGTGCAACCGCCGCACTCCGGACTTGTGTGTGCCTCGTTTGTGCGGTATAAAGTTGATGGACGGATCGATGAAAACGCTACAAGAAATTGAAAAGGCGATTGAAGCCTTGCCGTTGCCCGATCGGCTTCGACTGTACAAGGACATGCCGCAGTTGATTGGCCGGGATGTTGAAGACGTCGACTGGCAGCGGCTGGCTATCGAGAGTTTTTTTCAGGACGACTCCCCAGACGATCAAGTCTATGACCGCGTTTAGGGTCGGCGACATTGTCTCGGTAGAATATCCCTTCTCCGACTTGCAGACCCATAAACACCGGCCTGGGCTGGTGCTCGTCAGCCGCGATGTTGATCTCGTGATTGCCCGTGTGACCACACATCCGCCGCGCGATCAGTCTGATGTCGCTCTCAACCGTTGGGCCGAGGTCGGTTTGCCACAGGCTTCGACTGTTCGCCTCACCAAGCTCGCCACGATAGACCATCGTCTCATTCATCATATAATCGGGCGGCTACATTCTGAAGACAGCCAGGCGGTGGTGCAAGCCTGGCAGCAACTGGCGGTCAGCGTTGTTACCTTGTTGTCCGAATAACGGCGCAGAACGGGTTAATCGCGGACGACTTAGCGTCCCTTCCGCTCTGTGGTGGCAAGGGGCCGATGAAGTTTGATCTCTACACTGATATGGCATTGACGTGCGACCTGCCGGAGCTTCGGCTCCGTCGCGTCGCAAGACTTCGACCTGCTGGACTCGCCTGGGTGCCATGACCCTAGAACGCCTGTGATACAAGAAATGTACCGTTAGCAAAGCTGAGAGCAGCACAACTTCGCGAGGCGATTTCATCAATGGCTCAACGGTCCAGCCGATATCTTATATGTGGACCACGATCCGCTAGTCGGGAAACCACTACTTGATGTTAACCGAGGCGGATACCTGCCGAAAGTACGTCCTGCCAAAACTATACGCCGCTGGCTGGACTGACGATCAAATCAGCGAGCAGAAGACCTTCACCGACGGGCGGATCGTCGTCGCTGGCAACAAAGTCTCCCGCCGTCCCCAGAAGCGTGCAGATTATCTCCTTCGTCACACGCGCGATTTCATGATTGCCGTCATCGAGGCCAAAGCAGCCTACAAGAACTCGGGAGACGGTCTTCAGCAGGCCAAGGCGTATGCTCAGATTCTCGGCCTCAAGTGTGCCTACTCGACAAACGGTCACGGGATCGTCGAGCATGACTTCCTGACCGGGCTGGACAGAGACCTGGACACGTTCCCCTCGCCCGCCGACTTGTGGCAGCGCATCCAGAAGAGCGAGGGGATCGAGACCAAGGATATCGCGGACCGACTCCTTACCCCCTCGTACCATCTCTCCGGCAAGTCGCCCCGCTACTACCAGGAGATCGCCATCAACCGAGCCGTGCAGGCAGTGCTGCAGGGGAAGCCCCGCATCCTCCTCACGCTGGCCACCGGTACTGGGAAAACCATTGTTGCCTTTCAGATCTGCTGGAAACTCTGGAGCAGCCGCTGGAATCAGACTGGCGAGTATCGTCGGCCCAAAATCCTATACCTCGCTGATCGTAACATCCTGATCGACGACCCAAAGGATAAGGATTTTGCTCCCTTCGGCGATGCCCGCTGGAAGATCGAGGGTGAAGCGGTCAAAGGGCGCGAGATGTATTTCGCCATCTATCAGGCTATCGCCAAGGACGAGCGTCGGCCTGGTCTGTACCGTGATTATGCGCCGGACTTCTTTGACCTGATCATCGTGGATGAGTGCCACCGAGGGAGCGCAGCCGACGAGAGCAACTGGCGCGAGATCCTCGAATACTTCAACCCCGCCTGCAAGATCGGAATGACCGCGACGCCGCTTCGTGAAGACAACCGCGACACCTACCGCTACTTCGGCAACCCGCTCTATACCTACAGCCTGCGCCAGGGGATTGAGGATGGTTTCCTCGCTCCTTACCGTGTCCACCGGGTCGTCACGACGGCCGACGCGGCGGGCTGGCGCCCGAGCAAGGGGGAGCTAGACCGTTATGGGCGAGAGGTCCCAGATGCCATGTATGACACCAAGGACTTCGAGCGCATTGTCGCCCTCAAAGCGCGCACCGAGGCCATCGCCAGACACCTGACCGGCTACCTCGAGAAGAACGACCGGTTTGCCAAGACCATTGTCTTCTGCGTTGATCAGGAGCATGCGGAGGAGATGCGGAAGGCGCTCAACAACGAAAACTCCGATCTGGTCAAGGACTATCCGGATTACGTCTGCCGCGTGGTCTCCGATGAGGGCCAGATCGGCCGTGGCCACCTGAGCCGCTTCCAGGAGCTTGAAACCGCTTCCCCCGTCATCCTCACCACCTCACAGATGCTCACCACGGGCGTGGACGTCCCTACGTGCAAGAATGTGGTCCTGGCTCGCGTGATCAACTCGATGACCGACTTTAAGCAGATCATCGGCCGCGGTACCCGCGTCCGCGACGACTACGGCAAACTCTATTTCAGCATCCTCGACTACACAGGATCGGCGACTCGCCTTTTTGCCGACTCCGAATTCGATGGCGCCCCTGCAATGATTACCGAGGAAGAGATCGACGCTACCGGCGCAACCATTCCCAAGACGTATGAGGTGATTGAAGAGCAAGACGTCTCAGCCACTGGGGAACAGCCTGATTATCAGACACAGGGGATGGTGTCTGGTGATTCTGAAGGCGAACGCCGGAAGTACTATGTTGACGGCGGAACCGTCGAGATCGCCGCTCACCTCGTGTACGAGCTCGATCCCGACGGCAAGCAGCTTCGCGTGGTAAGGTATACGGACTACACCGCCGAAAAGGTCCGGAGCCTCTACACCTCGGCGGCCGACCTTCGTTCTCGCTGGAGCGATGCCGATCAGCGGGCGACAATCATCGCTGCCCTGGAAGAACGCGGAATCTCCTTCGAACAACTCTCCGAGGCCACGAAGCAGCCAGACGCCGATCCCTTCGATCTCCTCTGTCACGTCGCCTTCAACGCGCCGCTGCGCAGTCGCCGCGAGCGCGCGGAGCGCCTCCGCAAAGAGGAGAAAGTCTTTTTCGAGCGCTACAGACCGGAGGCTCGCCAGATTCTGGATCAGATCCTTGAAAAGTATGCTGAGCACGGCACGGCGCAGTTTAGGATTCCGGAGATCCTCAAGGTGCCGCCAATCTCGAACCACGGCAACGTCCTGGAGATTGCCGATAAGTTCGGGGGCCCTGACCGGCTTCGCAAGGCTCTGGCCGAGATGCAAAATCTCTTATATGCTGCTTGAGGTAAGCCTTGTATGACACCTAAAATAAAGCCTGAAATCCCTCTTACCACAGCACAGCAGATCGGCTCGCTGATCAAGTCTGCTCGCGACATCATGCGGAAGGACAAAGGTCTGAATGGCGACCTGGACCGCCTCCCCATGCTTACCTGGATCATGTTCCTCAAGTTCCTTGACGACGCTGAGCAGATACGGGAAACCGAAGCCAGGCTCCAGGGAAAACGGTTCCGGCAGGCCATCGAACCACCCTACCGCTGGCGCGACTGGGCCGCCAAAGAGGATGGCATCACCGGTGATGAGCTAATCGCGTTCATCAACCAAGACGAGGCGATCCGCCCCGACGGAACCCGCGGCCCAGGGCTCTTTGCCCTCCTGCGGTCGCTCCAGGGCGCCAACGGCGGCGACCGGCGCGATGTGATCGCCACCGTCTTCAAGGGCACGGTCAATCGGATGCAATCCGGGTATCTGCTTCGCGATGTGCTCAACCGAATAAATACGATTCACTTTACCTCCTCTGAGGAAATCCACACTCTTGGTCTCCTTTACGAATCGCTCCTCAAGGAGATGCGCGATGCTGCCGGAGACTCCGGTGAATTCTATACCCCCCGATCGGTTGTCCGGTTCATCGTGGCAGTCACGAACCCGCGCCTGGAAGAGACAATCCTGGACCCTGCCGCTGGGACGGGCGGATTCCTCGTGGAAGCGTTTGAGCATCTGAAGAAGCAGTGCAAGAAGGCAGAGGACCATGCCAAGCTTCAGAAGGGAAGCCTCTTTGGCGTGGAGGCCAAATCGATGCCGTATCTTCTCTGTCAGATGAACCTTCTCCTCCACGGCTTGGAATCACCCGAGATCGATCCGGCTAACGCCCTCCGCTTTCCTCTGCGTGAGATCGGCGATCGGGATCGAGTAGACATCATCATGACTAATCCGCCCTTCGGCGGGGAGGAGGAGCGGGGCATCCTCGGCAACTTTCCCGAGGACAAGCAGACAACCGAGACTGCCCTTCTCTTCCTTCAGCTCATCATGCGCAAACTCCGCCGTCCAATCGGCGGGCAGAAGGGCGGCCGATGCGGAATGGTCGTGCCAAATGGGACCCTCTTCGGCGATGGCGTCTGCGCCCGCGTCAAGAAGGAACTCCTCGAGAACTTCAACCTCCACACCATCGTCCGCCTGCCGAATGGGGTCTTTGCGCCGTATACCAGTATCCCCACCAATCTGCTCTTTTTCGACCGCACCGGGCCGACGAAGGAGATCTGGTACTACGATCACCCGCTCCCCGAGGGCCGGAAGAACTACACGAAGACCCAGCCTCTTCAGTTCGATGAATTTGCCTCGTGCATGGCCTGGTGGAAGAACCGTGAGGAGAACGACCGCGCCTGGAAAGCCTCGATCAGCGATGTGCTGAAGTATGGCGAGAATGGTAATCTTATCTCCGCTAACCTCGACATCAAGAATCCGAACGCCAAGCAGGACTTCGAGCATTTGCCACCGGAGCAACTGGCGGACGACATTCTGAAGAAAGAGCGGCGGATCGCGGAGTTAATAACGGAGATAAAAACGGAGTTGGCAAAGACGCCATGAGCAGCTGGGCCACAGTCACGCTTTCCGATTGTATTTACGAAGACCGCGAGCCGGTAAGGACTTTCGATGGGGATGGATTACCGGTCTACGGCGTTACGAATGTCGAGGGTGTCGCCATTACCGGTGTGGCTCCAAGCGATGACCGCTCCAAGTACCTACGTCTTCGACCAAACCGATTCATTTATAACCCATATCGCGTTAATGTCGGTTCTCTTGGTTTATCGTCGACCGATCAGAATGGTATATCGAGTCCGGCCTATGTGATCTTTGGCTGTCGTGAGGACCTTGAGCCGAAGTTTCTGCTCTACTACCTGCGAAGCCATCACGGTCACATCCTGATCAATTTTCACGGGAACCGAGGAACGGTCCGGGCGGCACTCAGATTCAACGACCTCTGCCAGATCGAGATCCCCTTGCCGCCAGTGGCGGAGCAGCGGAGGATTGTGGCGCGGATCGAAGAACTGGCCGCTAAGATCGAGGAGGCCCGCGGCCTGCGGCGCCAAGCTGCGATTGAGGCCGAGGGACTGGTCTCAACGACGATTTCTACCCTCTTTTCGGAAGGTATAGAAAAGGGCTGGCTTGCGGGACTGCTCGGAGATTATGTGATTGATGACTGCTATGGCACATCGGAGAAAGCAGACGATGACGAGTCGGGAACGCCAATCTTGCGAATGGGGAACATTCAAAATGGCCGCCTGGTTCTACGCGATCTCAAGTATCTGCATCTTAATGAGAAGGATCGTACAAAGCTACTACTGACTCCTGGTGACATTCTCGTAAACCGAACGAATAGCGCTGAGTTGGTGGGGAAATGCTCCGTTTTTGATCTTGATGGCGAGTACGCGTTCGCATCATACTTGATTAGGTTGCGTCTTGATGCCACACGAGCGGAGCCGAAACTTGTCGCTTCGTACATTAATTCGCCACCCGGGCGTGCATATATGTTCAGTGAGCGGAAACAGATGACAGGCCAAGCGAACGTCAATGCCACCAAGTTGAAGGCGTTACCAATCGCCCTCCCACCGCTCGCGGAGCAACGTAGCATCATAGCCTACCTGGACGACCTCCAGGATAAGGTGGACGCGCTCAAGGGATTGCAGGCCACGACCGCCGCCGAACTCAATGCCATGCTGCCCTCCATCCTCGACAAAGCCTTCAAGGGAGAACTGTGAGTGGCCAGCGACTTCACACCACGGCAAGGGCAGTTCCTCGCCTTCATTTACTACTACACCAAGGTAAACGGGCGGCCGCCTGCTGAAGCCGACATGCAGCGATACTTCCAGGTTACGCCCCCTTCAGTGCATCAGATGGTCATCAAGCTGGAGGAGCGGGGATACATCGCTCGGGTGCCAGGACAGGGGCGATCAATACGTTTGCTGCTCCCACGTGAACAATTACCCGACTTGGAATAGGTCTCCTGCCTAGAAACCCTTTCGCGACACATTTACATTCCGATTCATCGTCACCCAAGAAACCCCACGTAACCTCTTTCGGCACAACGTTGGATTGCTGTCGTTTGTATAGCAATGGTGTATTGCATATATTTTTAACCTTGACACAGAAAGACGCACTGTATAGTCTGTATACGATATGTATAGCATAATGGAGGGAGGTGAGAGCCATGCCGTCAAAGGATGAGCTTGCAGCGTTGCGTTTGAAGCTGCAGAGACAACGACGAGAAATCGATGAGAAGCTGAGAGCGATTGAATTGGTGGAGTCATTACTTGCCGGCTCTGATCTGGCCGTAGCTCTGCGTCAACCAGAGCTAATCCCCTCAGAGACCTTCTCAGGTCCTAAGGCCAAGTATGAGGGGATAAGCCTTAGAGAGGCTTGCAGAGACGTTTTGGCGACGCAGGGCGAATGGTGCTCAACCCACGAAACTACAGAGGCCGTTATGAAGGGCGGGTTCCCTTTTGCTTCCGGAACTCCCAGGGGAAGCATATCCACCACCTTGTCTCGGATGGAGGCTAAGGGCGAAGTTGAGCGGAAAAGAGTTGGGAAGAAAAACATGTGGAGATTAAAAGGCTAACGGATGTCGCCTCGCCTCAGGTATTCAACGGATCCTCTAACAATACTCAAATTGGCACGCGAAGAGGGACGTAGCGTAGATTGGGTGATTAAATATCTGTTGGCGAATGCTTCCAGAAGTGAGCAGAGACCAATCTTGAAAAAGTGGGCAAGCGCATTTCGTGAAGTGTATGGTATTGCGGACTATAAAGCCTTGCTGGCGGAGGCAAAGCGTTGCGGCTTCTTTACTCCTTGCAAATAAGCTCTTAGTTTTGGAAGCCGCTCTGCAATAAATTCCTCTGGGAATCCGCCTTCTCGTAGCTCCTTCAGTAAGGCGCGATGAAGCGCTTGGTCTTGAGAGAGATAACGGTGGTCCTCTCGTACAAGCCCGGCAAGTACATTATCTCCTGGAGTATGATAGCAACGGGTCTTCATATAGGCATTTAAGACAGACACACCTGTGTGATGTCAATAGAAATTTCACTGGACAAAGAACACAAATCAAAGATCGCGTTTATCCAGGGCTTGAATTGGTGAGACACGAGCAGCAGGGAGGGGTGTGATGGCTAAGCGCGAATGGCTACGACTTCCGATGGTGTCGCAGGGGCCGAATACCTTGTCATGGGCTATCTCTTTGAGGTCTAGAGGAGGTCGGAGTGGCCCATGTGGTAGAGGTCGAGGCCGCGGGCGGCGCTGCGGCCCTCAGCAGTGGCCCACACGATCAATGACTGGCCGCGCCACACCTCACCGGCGGTGCACATCCTTCCTGTCGGTAACACGCTGGACAAGAACTCGCGTGTAAGTTCGATCTCATAGCTCACCGTAGCCGTCCCCGGCCACGTTTTGCCTTCACCTCACTCCACGCCACCCGGGGCTCATCTTTCACCTGATCGATCAAGGCCGCGTCGATAACATCCTGGGCGCTTTCCAAAAGTTCCTGGTACTCCTCGATGGACAGTAAGACACTGCGACGCTGGCCTTCTTCATCGATCACATACTGAGGATGCAAGGTCATGAATCTTCTCCTTCGCTAGGAGCTTTCGGGATCACGTTCCACCACAATTGTAAACGATCGTTTCATGATGTTCTCCCCTTGGACGCGGGACGGCCCTCGATGGTCGGTTCTTACAGATAACTTCTCACAAGGCAAAGCCTATCATAGCGCTCCCAAATAATCCAATCTGTAGGAAATCACGGCCGACCAGATGTAGAACGGAGGCTGCACTTCGAGACGGCGCAAAACGCCCGCGCCTCCTCAGTGCGAACGGAGTCTCTGGTGAGTTTAGGGGAGGGGGGAAGGAACGGCTTTCAAACATCAAAGGACTTGCCGGAGCAGGAGGAATCATCTATATTCACTATCCATGAGCGACACAGCAGTCAATTCAACGCTGCCTCCTCTGAGGATCCTGCCGCGCGCCCCCCTCCCGGCTGAACCGGGTGCCGTGAGCCCACGGGACTATCGTCTGTTTGCGGAGGCGATCCGCTTTGTCGTCGCTCACGACTGAGGGGAATCCGATGCGAGGCTGCGAGCGAGCACAGGCATGGGGTAGAGGTGATCGTTGGGCTGCGGCCTTGGTGGTCCTGGCCATCGGCTTTCTGCTGCTGGTCCCTGATCCCCACGATCATGGGGATGTCGGCTCACTCGGTGGGTTGCTCCGGCCGCTCCTTCCCAGTTCGAGTCGGGCCACTGATCCTCATCAGTCTCAAGACGAGCCGCAGCCAGAGGCGAACGGGTCTTGCCCGATCCATTTCTGGCACCAAGTCGCCGCGACCGGCCTCCTCTTCGCTCTCCTGCTGCGATTCTTCCTCGGCTCACTCTTCCGCATTCCCTCATTCGTTACAGTTCCTTACGTCACAGACCTCGGATCGTTTCACAGCCGCGCCCCGCCTGTTTTCTCCTAGCATCCGAATCGTTCTGGCCTGCGGTCGGTAAGCTCGCGATACCCCTACCTTCTCGATTGCCCTTTCGTACGGGGTGGTCCGGCCCCGGCCAGTGCCGTCTCGTCTTTTGAGGAGGAACAATCGATGCTTACCCTCTCCACCAAACGGCTAGGCCTGATTGCGATGACGTTCCTAGCCGCACTGATTATCGGAACGGGAGCCACGTGGGCACAGGTCAAGAATCCGGAGCTGGAGGCCCTAAAGAAGGAGGTTGAAGAGCTTCGCCGGCGTGACGCCGAAAAGCAGAGAAGGCTGGACGAACTCCAGCGTCAGATTGAAGCAATGCGATCTCAGTCGCCCGTAGTGGAGAAACCCGTAACCCCTGAACTGGCGATCGAGAAAGCGTTGAAGGACATAGAGGCGCCGGCGCCGGCATCCGTGACGACCGATCTCTTTGCCCGTCAGGCCGGCGGAACCACATTTCGGTTGATCGACATCTCGCTGGATGCGCTGTTCGCAGCAGGAACCTCCACCGAACGGGAGGCCTCGATCCAGAGGCTTGAAGGAGGCGACCACGACCCCCGCAAGCGCGGCTTTACGGTCCAGCAGGTGGAGCTGTCGTTTACAGGTGCCGTGGACCCGTACCTCACGGGCGAGGCCCATATCATCTACCTCATCGACCCGATCGTCGGTGACACCAGGGTCGAGCTGGAGGAAGCCTTCTTCACCACGCAAGCGCTCCCCTACGGACTGCAACTCAAGGGAGGACAATTCCTTACCGAGTTCGGGCTGCTCAATCCGGTCCACCCGCATGCGTGGGATTGGCTGGACCAGCCGATCATCAATACGCGCCTGTTCGGACCCGATGGCCTGCGACAAGCAGGCGTTCGGTTAGGATGGCTCACGCCACTCCCCTGGTATTCTCAACTCTACGTGGGCGCACAGAATGCGAACGGCGAGATCGCGGCGAGCTTCCTGGCCAGCGAGGATTTCTTTAAGGAGCGGCCGATTGGCGGGCGGCCGTTTGTCAAACGTGACCTCAACAGCCCGACGGATCTCATCTGGCTGCTCCGCTGGGAGAACTCCTGGAACCCGAGTGAGACGGTAACCACCAAGTTCGGCCTCTCGGGGCTGTTCGGCCCCAACGCGACCGGCCCGGACGGCGACACGCGCATCTATGGCGCCGACCTGAAGCTAACGTGGCGGCCGACTACGAATTTCCGGGGGTGGCCGTTCTTTCTCTGGCAGTCGGAGGTGATGGGCCGAGATTATGTGGCTGACCGTTTCTTTGACGGTACCATCAACCTGCCGCGCGAGACGCTCCGGGATTGGGGGTTGTATACTCAAGCGCTCTACGGCTTCCAGTATGGGTGGGCGGCCGGATTGCGCTACGAATATGCAAGCGGGAGCGGCGCGAGCGTACTTGCCTTTAATGGCCGCGCGAATGACCCATTCCGTGACACCCGGCACCGCATCTCGCCGCTTCTTGCCTGGCATCCCTCTGAGTTCTCCCGGATTCGCTTGCAGTATAACTATGACCGGGCAGATCACCTGGAACGGCAGGACGCTCATTCCGTCTGGTTGGGGGTCGAGTTCCTCTACGGCGCCCATCCCGCTCACAAGTACTAACGACGCCAAGGGGGATTGCGTGTGCTGAGACTACTGCAAAAACCGTCTGTGTGGGGCGTTGCGGCCTGCGTATTGGGATCCTTCAGCTTGGTGAGTGCAGGCGCCTTTGCCCAAGAGGGCAGCAAGCCGATTCAGATCTGCGCCACCGTGCCTGACTTGGGCAGTCTCGCCCACGAGGTGGGAGGGGACCAGGTCTCGGTCACGGTCTTCGCCAAGGGGACGGAAGATGCGCATTTCATCGAAGCCAAGCCCAGCTTCATCAAGACGCTGAGTCAGTGCGATCTCTATCTCCAGGTAGGGATGGACTTAGAAATTGGTTGGGCGCCGGTCCTCTTGCAGAACGCCAGGAACGGGGCGGTCTTGCCGGGTGGGCGCGGCTACATCGACGCCTCTAGGGCCATCTTGCCTCTGGAAGTCCCCACCGGCCCAGTGGACCGCTCGATGGGCGATGTTCACCCCCTGGGAAATCCACACTATCTGCTTGATCCGTTGAATGGCCTCAAAGTGGCGCGGCTGATCCGCGACAAGCTGGTTGAACTGCGACCGGACAGAAAGCCATACTTCGAGGATCGCTACATCTCTTTTAACCTGAGACTGGGCACAGCGTTGGTGGGTGAGAAGCTCGCCAAGAAGTACGATGCCGAAAAGCTTGCCTTGCTCTACGAGCACGGCAAGCTTGCCCCCTTCCTCAAGGGCCAAGGAGAGGCGTCGCTCCTGCAGGGCTGGCTGGGGAGGATGCTTCCTCACTTCGGAACCAAGATCGTGGCCGATCACAATTTGTGGCCCTACTTCGCTCGCCGGTTTGGGATCGCGGTGATCGGGTTCATGGAACCGAAACCAGGAATCCCTCCAACGACCAAGCATCTGGGGACGCTGGTAGACCTCATGCGAGCAGAACGGGTCGGAGCGGTTCTGACGGTGAGTTACTATGACCCTCGCCATGCCCGATTCATCTCGCAACAGACCGGCGCCAGGGTCGTGAACCTGGCCCACCAAGTAGGGGCGCGCGATGGTACCGATGACTACCTCGCCATGATTGACTATAATGTCAGAGAGATGGCCGCAGCTTTGGAAGGCTCATAGCTGTAATCATCGCATGCCTGCGGGACTTGTCAGCACCGGAGGAACACCCCATGCGGAACGGCCGCATCACGACGCACGAAAACCCCCCAACCCCCTTTTCGTAAAGGGGGGGGTGAGGGGTTTGTCCGAGGCTGACGGCTGCACGCTATTTTCGGAGGAACATGGAGAACACTGATGTCATTCTGAAAGCGACAGGGCTGACTGTCGGCTACGCGCGCCGGACTGTGATCGAGAGCGTCACCCTTGAGTGCCGAAAGGGGGAGTTCTGGTTCTTCATCGGACCGAACGGCTCCGGAAAGACCACGTTGATTCGCGCCATGCTGGGGATCCTTCGACCCCAGGCTGGACAATTATGGCTCCACCCGGACCTGGCGCGTCGGGAGGGCATCGGTTTTGTCCCGCAACGATGTGATCTGAATCCGGCCCTCCCGACCACGGTCCGGGAATTTGTCGTACTGGGGCTCGTGGGCATTCGGCTCGGTACGAAAGAGGAAGTGGAGCGCCTCGAGTGGGCGCTCCACAAGGTCGGTCTGGAGGGGATGGCGAGACGCGATTACTGGTCCCTTTCGGGCGGGCAGCGGCAACGGGCGTTGGTGGCTCGAGCCCTCGTGCGACGGCCGGGCCTGTTGATCCTCGATGAACCGACCAATGGCCTCGACCTCTCGACGGAAGACTCGTTCCTGCGATTTCTCGCCGACCTGAACCGGGAGGAACATCTGACCCTCTTTTTCGTCACCCACGATATCGCCATTGCCGCGCGATACGCCACGCACCTGGCTCTCTTCCGTTCGGGCAGCGTCGAGTCCGGACCGCGTCAACAGATGCTCAATCGGGCCGCCCTCGAGCGGGTGTACGGGGTGGGCGTGGAGGTGACCCGCGATCCATCGGGCGCTGTCGCAGTCCATGTCTACCCCCCGGGAGAATATCCGTGATCCAGGAGTTCCTCTCGTCATGGCCACTGTTTCAGAACACGTACCTCGTCGGCTTATCGATCGCCCTGTTGCTCTCGTTGGTCGGAGTGCTTGCAGTGGCCCGTGACCAGATCTTCATCGGCGCGGCCATTTCTCAGGCATCAACCCTCGGCATCGCTCTCGCGATGTGGATCGGGGCGTGGGCAGCTCCGGCCATCCTCCCCTGGTTCCGCTCGGATGGATTTCTCTCCACTATGGCCGTGGCGTTCTCCGTGATCGCGGCTCTGATCACCACGCGCGGAGGCGAAGAGTCGAGAGAGAGCCATGAGGCGATCACAGGATGGGTCTTCCTTGTATCAGCCAGCCTCTCCATCCTCATCGTCTCCCATAGCCCGCATGGACTGGAGGAGATCCACCGACTGCTCGCCTCCAGTATCATCGGAGCGACCCGCGCAGACGTCTGGGGGTTCGGCACGCTCGCCAGTCTGACCGCTCTTTTCCTTGCGGCCACCCATCGGCGTATCCTGCTCTTCCTCATGGACCCTGCCATGGCCGCGGCGGTGGGTATGAACGTCACTCGCTGGGCAGCGGTCGTCTCCACCTTGCTCGGTCTCGCCGTGGGGTTGTCCATCAGATCTTCCGGGATGTTGTATACGTTTGGGTGCCTGGTGCTTCCCGCCCTTGTCGCAAAGAACATCTGCCGCGAGGTTCGCCCCATGTTCCTTGTCGCCCCACTCGTTGCCCTCATGACCGGCGCGATCGGGTTCGTGCTCGCGAACCATTACGATTATCCCCCGGCGCAAATGACGGTTGCGCTGCTGAGCCTACTGCTCGTAATGGCGTGGCTCTTCCGGCGGCTGCGCCGGTGAATGGGATGTTCTGACCAACTCAAAGGCTCAGGCAAGCCTCTGGGCGCATCGCTCACGAGCGCGATGAAAAAATCGTTGTTCGCCCAAGGCGAACTATGGACTACAATAGAATTGAAACAGCATCTCTAGGTGAATAACAGTTGGGCTGGTTGGAACGAGGAACGCAAGGCTCGATGCTGATGACGCTATGAACTAAGCCTCAAAGGAGGTCACAATGGTCAAGATCGGATCGAAAGCGCCGGAATTCACCGCTAATACCACGAAGGGCCCCATTGCCCTGTCGCAGTTCCGCGGCAAGTGGGTCCTGTTCTTCGCGCACCCCGCCGACTTTACGCCGGTCTGCACAACAGAGTTCATCCAGTTTGGCAAGCGACACAAGGAATTCAAGGACCTCGGGTGCGAGGTGATCGGCCTGAGCGTGGATAGTATCTACTCACACATCGAGTGGCTCCGCCACATAGAGGAGTCAGCCAAGGTTAAGATCGACTTCCCGGTGGTCGCCGATCCCGAGAAGATCGTGGCCAACCTCTACGATCTGATCAACCCCGAGGTCGGCCTCACCGTCCGCGGCGTCTTCTTCATCGACCCCGACGGGATCGTCCGCTTCGCCATGTACTATCCGATCCCATTCGGGCGAAACATCGACGAGATCCTGCGGAGCCTGAAGGCGCTACAGACCGTCGACAAGTATGGGGTCGCCTGCCCGGTCGACTGGCAGCCCGGCCAGGATGTGATCATTCCCCCGCCGCAAACGATCGATGAGGCTGACAAGCGTGCCAAGGCGGGCGCCGAGCGCTGGTACCTGATGCGGAAAAAGATCTAACGTGAGCCTCCGATCCCCGATCGGGGTAAAGGACAGGCCGATGCGGCGCATTGTTGTCCGGGCTCCCGCGTGCAGCGCGGATATTATCACCTTCTTGAAGCATACCCTTCGAATCCATGCGGAGGAGCTCCAGCCCGGCGAGCGAGTGGAATTCGCGTTTGACGCCGAACGATTCTCGTTTCCGGCCGCAATCTTCGAATCACTACTGGGCAGCGTCGGCCTGAAGGTCTGCTCGACTCGCGAGGAGGTAGACAGTCGGGTCTTCGAGGCCGAAAAGCTGCAGCCGGTGGATTGACAAGGAGCATCTGTGGCTGAGCTGCGGAGCAACTTGCAGATAGAGACGAAGCTCTGGCAGATCGCGCTCCTGCGCATCTTTTTCGGCTACTACTTCCTTCAAGATGGCGTCGGGAAGTTGACCGGCGGCTTTACCGGTTCAGATGCGCTAGAGAAGTGGCTCACGACCAAGACCACCGGGGCGTTTGGCTGGTATAAGCCGTTCCTGACCGGCGTGGCGATTCCCCATCATCAGCTCCTTGCCGGGCTGGTCACCTGGGGGATGATCCTGGCCGGCCTGGCGCTCCTGCTTGGGTTCTTGACGCGTCCGGCTGCGCTGGCGGGGATCTTCATGACGCTCAATTTCTATCTGGCCAAGGGGGGCGGGTCGCCAGCCACCACCTCTGACCAGGCGTTTATAGCCGGTCTACTGGTGGTCTTTCTCACGCGGGCCGGTCGCTCGTTTGGATTTGATCGCTGGTTGGCTCGGCGCCACCCACACTCCCCGCTCTGGTAGGTCATCGAAAAGAATCCTGGAGCACTAACGTGGGGGCTCCACTGCGCCCGCTTTGCAAAGGAGGAATCGCAGATGAAGCGCACGGCTCTCGTTACAGGGGCTACACTCCTATTCGTCACCATCACCTACGGGCCGACGAGCGCCCAAATGGAACAGGCTACTAACGCGATGCCCATTCAGGACGATGTCGAGATGGTGGCCATCCCGGCAGGCGAGTTCATCATGGGCTCTGATGACCCCGAAGCCGATGACAATGAGAAACCGGCCTCAAAGGTCACCGTGGGACCCTTCTCGATTGACAAGTTCGAGGTGACGAACGCTCGCTACACCCGGTGCATCGAGGCGGGGATTTGCACTCGGCCTCCCAACCGAGGATACGATGATTCCACCAGGGCCAACCTGCCGGTGACGATCGTGAGTTGGCAGCAGGCGGTGGCGTACTGTCGATGGGTCGGCAAGCGGCTGCCAACTGAGGCAGAGTGGGAAAAGGCGGCCCGCGGCACCGATGGCCGACGATACCCCTGGGGCAATACCTTCGAGGCTGAACGAGCCAACGCCGGCTACTCAGTTCCCTCTATCACCCCTGTGGGGAACTACCCAAAAGGGGCCTCCCCTTACGGGGTGATGGACATGGCCGGCAATGTCTGGGAGTGGACGTCGTCGCTGTACACGCCCTACCCCTACGATCCAAACGATGGTCGAGAGGATCTAAACGCCAGGGGAAGCCGGGTTGAACGAAGCGGCAGTTGGTATCACCCTGTGTGGCACGCTCGGACAACCCGCCGGACCGCTATCGGCCATGTCTACCGACGCATCAACGACCTCGGATTTCGCTGCGCCAAGTAACGTGTGGTGCTGGAGTTCGTCATATCATCTCTGATGATCGATTAGTTGTTGGATGACCGTGATTCAGGGACCCCTGTAGGTGCCTTGTGAGCTATTCTGAGGCGATTGCCTATCTCTACGGGCTCCAGCGTTACGGCGTGAAGCTGGGTCTCGAGGATATCCAACGGCTTCTTGGGGCAGTTGGAGATCCGCACCGTCGGTTTCCGTCCATCCTGGTCGGCGGGACCAACGGCAAAGGGTCTACCGCCGCATTTCTCTCTTCGATCCTCCGGGCTGCCGGCTATCGGGTTGGGCTCTATACCTCCCCGCATCTCCTGGAGTTCACTGAGCGGATCCAGGTAGACGGTCAGGCCATCGCGGGGGCCGACGTCGCCACGCTCATCGATGAACTTCGTCATGTCATCGCCGATCTCTTCCCGACACCTCGCACCCCGGACTCCGCACCCGGAACGCCTAAACCCCCCACCCCCCCTTTACAAAAGGGGGGCACGGGGGGATTTGACACCGCGCACCCCACCTTCTTCGAAGTCGCAACCGTCCTTGCCTTTATGCACTTCATTCGCAGCCAAGTGGACTACGCAGTTGTGGAAGTAGGGATGGGAGGCCGGTTCGATGCCACTAACGTCATCGACGCCAAGGTAGCGGTCATCACCAATATCGCCTTGGAGCATGAGGAGTATCTTGGAAAGACGCTCGGGGCGATCGCCGCAGAGAAGGCAGGAGTCGTCAAGAAGGGAACGCGGGTCGTCACCGCCGTCGATGTCCCCGAGGCCCTGGGCGTCATTACCGACGCATGTCGAGCGCATGGCGCGACCCTCTTCGATGTTCGGAGCTCATACGACTGGCAGGTTCACCGGTCAGATCTCTCCGGTCAGCGATTCAGCTTGGGCGAAAAGGGGCAGCCCACCGAAACCTTCGATATCCGCCTGCTCGGCCGGCATCAGGTCATCAATGCGGTCGCTGCCATTGCAGCAGCCCGGCTCCTCCGGACCGCTGGCACCACCATTTCGGAGAGTTCAATCCGCGAAGGCTTGCGCTGCACCCGGTGGCCTGGCCGTCTCCAGCTTTTTCCTGGCCAGCCCCTTGTGATTCTGGATGGCGCACACAATCCGGCGGGCGCGATCGCGCTACGAGCTTTTCTCGATGAGCAACGGTTTACCGGTCGCTTGACTCTGGTATTCGGCGTACTTCAAGACAAGAACTGGATTGCGATGCTGCAAGAGTTGGCGCCCCTGGCAAAGCGGGTGATCCTCACCCGTCCCGAGAGTGAGCGTGCTGCCGATCCGCGCCGTTTGCCGGAGGCCGAACGCTTCTGCCAAAAGATCGAGATCATGGAAGACGTAGCCGAGGCGATCGCACTGGCCAAGACAGTAACCGATCCGGAGGATGCCGTCGTCGTCACCGGTTCTCTCTTCGTCATCTCGGCGGCCCTACGCGCACTCGTGGCAGAGGAGGCACGGCTGTGAGGCAGCCTCCTGGGACCTAGCGACCTGCCATCACCGTGGCTGCGACCTTACTTGACCTGTCTGCGCAATCGATTTTGCGGCCATTGGAAGGTGTGGTAGCATCGTGAAGACTGTAATCCATAGTCTGAGGAGGGGTGCCAGCACGTGAACGATCTCTGCACGGTCATCCTGGCTGCCGGCCAGGGAACCAGGATGCGCTCGAAGCTGCCGAAGGTGGTGCACCCGGTGGCCGGCCTGCCGATGATCGCCTATGTCGTCGAAGCGTGCCGCCCTTTCATGGCGAAGCGAACGCTGGTAATCGTCGGCTACCAGGCCGACAGAGTAAGAGAGGCGCTGGCGGGCGAGGCCGTCGAATTCGTGTCCCAACCAAACCAGCAAGGGACGGCTCATGCCCTACTGCACGCCCAGGAGGCCCTCACTGGCTTCGATGGCGATCTGTTGGTCGTGTCAGGGGATACGCCGCTCCTCACCTCAGCAACCCTCGACGGCCTCCTGCTGGCGCACCGCAAGGCCCGCGCCCTGGCCACCGTGCTCACGGCTGAACTGCCTGATCCAGCCGGCTATGGGAGGGTGGTGCGATCCGCGACAGGGGAACTCCTGCGAATCGTCGAGGAACTGGAGGCCACGCCACAGGAGCGACAACTCCACGAAATCAACGCTGGAGTCTATTGCTTTGCCGCACTTGCGCTTTTTAAGGCCCTCCAGACGATCCGTCCTTCTGCTGTTAAGGGCGAACTCTATCTCCCTGACGCCATCGCGCTGCTGCGGGATCGCGACGGGGGCGTGCAGGCTTGCCAAGCGCCAGACCCCGACGAGGTACGAGGGGTCAACACCCGCGCTGAGCTGGCTGAGATCCATCGCCTTCTTTGGCGAAAGACCGCCCTGCGGCTGCTCACCGAGGGGGTCACCCTCCTCGACCCCGAGCGTACCTACATTGGCCCATTTGTCAGGATCAGTCCCGATTCGATCCTCTATCCCAACGTCACCCTCGAAGGGCAAACCGTGATCGGGGAAGGGACAACGATCCACTCAGGCTGCCGGATCCGCAATTCGACGATCGGCGATGGTACCGTTATCCTGGATGGGTGCATCATCCAGGAAAGTCAGATCGGGGACGAATGCCAGGTGGGGCCTTACGCCCACCTGAGACCCCAGTCTAAGTTGAAGTTCCGAGTGAAGGTTGGAAACTTCGTGGAGGTCAAGCAGTCGGTCATCGGTAAAGAGTCCAAGGTTTCGCACCTAACCTACATCGGCGATACCAGCATCGGAGAGCGGGTCAACGTCGGCGCCGGTACGATTACTTGTAATTATGACGGCGTCACCAAACACCATACCGTAATCGAGGATGACGTGTTTGTGGGTAGCAACGCGAGCCTCGTGGCGCCCATCACGGTGGGCCGCGGCGCCTACATCGCCTCCGGATCAACCATCACGGAGGACGTGCCGGCCGAGGCGCTGGCGTTCGGCCGGGCGCTGCAGGTTAATAAGGCCGGCGGCGCCGCAGCGTTTTGGGCGAAAGCAAAAAAGGGGTAGAGCGATGTGCGGGATCGTGGGGTATGTCGGGCACAAGAAGGTCGTCCCGGTCCTCCTGGAGGGACTCAAGCGGCTGGAGTACCGGGGTTACGACTCGGCCGGCCTGGCTATCCTCCAACAGGACCGGATCGCCGTGTATCGTAGCGTGGGCAAGATCAAGGAACTGGAGAATGCCCTGTGGGGTCGTGACCTCTCCGGAGAGGTCGGTCTCGGCCACACGCGCTGGGCCACCCACGGCCGGCCCACCGAAGAGAACGCGCATCCCCACAGTGATTGTACCGGCGATCTCGTCGTCGTCCACAACGGCATCATTGAGAACTACTTGGCCCTGAAAGAGAAGCTCCAGCAGGAGGGACACCACTTCACGTCCGACACCGACACCGAGGTGATCGCCCACCTGATCGAGGCGCAACTTCAGGAAACGGGAGACCTGGAGGTTGCCGTGCGCCGGGCGCTCACCAGCGTCGTTGGAGCCTACGCCCTTGGGATCCTCTGGAAGGGCGATCCGCACAGACTGGTGGCGGCTAGGAATGGCAGCCCACTGGTGGTTGGGCTTGGTGACGGAGAGTTCTTCATCGCCTCCGACGTCCCCGCCATCCTTTCCCACACCCGTGATGTCCTGTTTTTGGACGACGAGGAGGTGGTGGTCCTCTCCCATGACGGCGTCAACGTCACAACCTTGACCGGGGAGCCGGTGGAGAAAAAGATCCAGAAGATCCTCTGGACCCCCATCATGGCCGAGAAGAGCGGATACAAGCACTTCATGCTGAAGGAGATCTACGAGCAGCCCAGAGCGATCCGCGACACCATCCATGGTTGCTTCTCGTTGGAGAGTGGTCACATCTACCTTGAAGGGCTGGAGTCATTCCACAGCACGCTGCCGACGATCGATCGGATCGTCCTCGTCGCCTGCGGGACCTCCTGGCATGCCGGGCTGGTCGGCAAATTCCTCATCGAGGATCTGGCGCGTATTCCGGTCGAGGTGGACTACGGCTCCGAGTTCCGGTACCGCGACCCGATCCTGGATGAGCGGACGCTGGTCCTGACAATCAGTCAGTCCGGTGAAACGCTGGATACCCTGGTCTCCCTGCGCGAGGCCCGTCGCCGCGGCTGTAAGTCCCTCGCCATCTGTAACGTGGTCGGCTCTACGCTCAGCCGCGAAAGCGATGGCGTCCTATACACCCACGCCGGACCGGAGATCGGCGTCGCCTCGACGAAGACTTTCACCTCCCAACTGGCCGCCCTCTACCTGCTGGCATTGGCCTTGGGTCGAGCCAGAGGGTGCCTCGATGGAACGAGATCCCAGGAATTGCTCAGTGATCTGATCCACCTGCCACAACAGATGGAGCAGGTGCTCTCCCTTGGGCCTACGCTGGAAGGACTGGCCGGGCACTTCTACGCCGCCTCAAATTTCCTCTACCTTGGCCGGGGCATCAACTACCCCATCGCGCTGGAGGGGGCCCTGAAGCTCAAGGAGATCTCCTATATCCACGCCGAGGGGTATCCGGCCGGCGAGATGAAACACGGACCCATCGCCTTGGTCGCTGAAGAGATGCCGGTGGTCTTTCTCGCGCCAAAGGGCAGGACCTTCGAGAAGGTGTTGGGCAATATCGAGGAAGTGAAAACGCGTAATGGGATCGTCATCGCCATCTCCGACGAGACCGATTCTCGCCTCATGGCCAAGGCCGACCATCTGGTAAACATCCCTCATACCTCCCCTCACCTGATGCCCCTGCTCCTTGTCATTCCTCTGCAATTCCTGGCCTACCATATCGCCGTGAGGAAGGGGTGCGACGTGGACCAGCCACGGAACCTCGCCAAGAGCGTGACGGTCGAGTAGTCAGTGGAACTTGAAGCAGGGGGCGGAGGACTACTGCTTTCGGGTGAGCTTACGGATCACCCAGAGGATCGGATCGTAGCAATCGTCCACCACGCGCTCCTTCAGCGGGATGATGGCGTTGTCGGTGATCCGGATCTGCTCGGGGCAGACCTCGGTGCAGCACTTGGTGATGTTGCAGTAGCCAATCCCGGCTTTCGCCCGGAGCATTTCCGTGCGCGAGTGGGTGTCCAACGGGTGCATCTCCAGCGCCGCCATCCGAACGAAGAAGCGGGGCCCGGCAAAGTGCGGCTTGTTCTCTTCGTGGTCACGAATGACGTGGCAGACATTCTGACAGAGAAAGCACTCGATGCACTTATGGAACTCCTGAATCCGCTCGACGTCTTCTTGCATCATCCGATGGGTGCCATCAGGCTCGGACGGTCGCGGCCTGAAGGCGGGGATCGTCTTGGCGACCTCGTAGTTGAAGGAGACATCGCTCACCAGGTCCCGGATAATCGGGAAGGCCTTC